>NNBV01000034.1_pt1 | contig 22996 bp, 19 predicted proteins | sample 1173771 | NCBI WGS metagenome assembly NNBV01 (sample SAMN07173938, study PRJNA388173) | plant metagenome | isolation source: symbiotic tissue sample KVS11 | place: Norway: Troms, Kvaloya island | reverse complement strand
TATAGAAGTAGCGATAAATCATCACAAAGACGCGATAAATCGCCGTCTCTACAATAATCAGAACGAAATTTTTAGGTTTAGGCTAAGATGGATGCTTAGTTTTCCATCTCTACTACGCATGCCTCAAAATCACAACAGCAATTCCCGAAGATTGCCCAAAATTAGAACCACAATTTTCTACATCTTCGGTGTCGTCACTGTTTTAGTAGTAGCCTTTCCTTGGCTGTACGAAATTAAAACCAAGGCTGGGATTGACATATCACCTGGACGCCATGCTGGAACCTTTTTTGAAAAACATACGCACGGACTTTTCAAGTGTGAGTGGCTTTATCCTTATCGTTGCGATCGCCCCAAAGGTTAAGTAGGGAATCTAACATATAAATTTGTAGGGGCGTAAAGTCTTACCATTGGTGTCAATTTAAGCTCAAACACTTATTCCACAGGCTTTTTACCCCCCTTAATCCCCCCGATATATTGGGGGGAAACAAGAAAATCCAGTTCCCTCCCCTTTATAAGGGGAGGGTTAGGGTGGGGTAACGCAGTGAGTGATGGTAAGCCCGTTTTGACAAGGGTTTCACGTTAAGTTGACACCAATGAAAGTCTTACGCCCCTATGATGAGATATTTTTTAATTAGAAGTTTCTGAAACTGAGTCCAGACCCTCAGAAAGCTCAAGGTTGAATAGTCTTCGCCGATTGGTTAAATAACATATCTCGTAACTTATCTGGATCAAGCGCTGGAGTTTTAAATGCTTCGGCTTTCTCGTAGGCGCGAATTGTTGCCGGACGAGCCTTAATTGTCTCAAACCAGCGCTTGAGATGAGGAAAATTTTCTAGATTCTGACTTTGGATCTCATGGGGCACAATCCAGGGATAAGCAGCAATATCAGCGATGGAATAATCACCAGCTACAAATTCTTTATCTGCTAGTTGCTTATTCAGCACTGCATATAAGCGTCCCGTCTCATTAACGTAGCGGTTAATGGCATATTCAATCTTTTCGGGAGCATAAGTACTAAAGTGATGATTTTGTCCCGCCATTGGCCCCAGTCCTGCCATTTGCCAGAACAACCATTCTAAAACTTGAGTACGATTACGCAAATCTTGAGGGATTAATTTCCCGGTTTTTTCTGCCAAATATAGCAAGATTGCCCCAGACTCAAAGACGGAAATTGGCGCACCTCCATCTGCTGGTTGATGGTCAACGATCGCAGGGATGCGATTGTTAGGAGCAATCTTCAGAAATTCCGGCTTAAATTGATCCCCCGCCGCAATATTTACAGGAATTATGGTATAAGGTAAGCCGATTTCTTCCAACAAAATCGTAATTTTATGACCGTTTGGGGTTGTCCAATAATAAAGTTCAATCATGGTTATTTCTCCTAAAATTGTGCAATTGTTTTGTAGTTTAATAGTGGTTTACAGAAACCTCTGCTATTCATATAAACGACCATCAAGTAGTTCAGGCTCTATCTGATACCTCTTAATTACAAATTACGAATTAGATTGCGGTGATTTTGCGATCGCAGCCCAAACTCTGTGGTGAACCTGAAGAATTGGTGTAGGATATTTTGTTTCGAGCAATTTCGCCAATTCTTGGTCAAAGACTTCTACTTTTTCTGGTGTCAAGCTGGCTCCCACGCCAGCACTAGCCCGAATTCGTCCCCGCCAATCTTCGTGTGTATAAGAGACAAATACATCGTAAGAAAATGTGCGGATTTCTCGGAATCCAACTTCGCCAATGTCTTGTAACCACAGGGGATGCAATCCATTACCACCGCCCATATTCCACGCTGGATTATGAGCCTCGATCAATTGTTCTGTTGCTTCAACTACATTCCCCTTTAAGGGTATCCAATCAAAATGTGCGATCGCGAGTGAGCCATTTCCTCTCAATATCCGAGTAATTTCCTGGACGGCACGCGGACGATCAAACCAATGCCAACACTGTCCGGCTGTCACCACATCCGCACTGGCATCTGGTAACTCGGTATTCTCGGCAGTTGCGGCTCGATAATCTACTTTGAGTTGGGCTGATTCGCTTAACTTTCTGGCTTGTTCTAAAAGTGACACTGATGGATCTATGCCAATCACATAAGCACCTCTATCGGCAAAGCCACGCGCTAGTGTTCCCGTTCCTGTGCCAAGGTCAACAATATTCTGCCCTGGTAAACCTATGCCATATTCAGACAGTTTATTAAATAATGAACTGGGAAAGCCAGCGCGGTGTTTTGCATAATCAGTAGCAGTTGCACCAAAATCAATTTTCATACCTGCAAAACTATTCTTGTAACAATTGTCGAGGCTAGAAGTTCTCTACCTAAAGACGTAGTTCTAGTTTATGTGGCTTTGAGGCATCAGCACTCAGAATTCAGGAGCCAGAATTCTGTTTCGATAAATTTAATCATCCATGACTGAAGCTAACCGTGAATTCCCCTTAGTGGGAGTTTGACCAATTTGCAGGACACCAACTGCGGCAATCAAACAGAGAACGCCTGATAAAATAAACGCTTGTAAATAACTACCTGTCCAAGTTCTTAACATTCCGGCTCCGAATGCTGCTGTGGCTGCACCAAGCTGGTGTCCTGCGACAATCCAACCGAACATCACGCCGACATTTTCTTTTCCGAAGATGTTGGCAACAAGACGGACTGTTGGTGGTACGGTAGCAATCCAATCAAGTCCGTAGAAGACGGCAAAAATGGAAAGTCCATAGAAGGAAAAGTTGAAACTGAAGGGCAAGAAAATCAAAGACAAACCCCGCAGTCCGTAGTACCAGCACAATAAGTAACGATTGTTCCATCGGTCAGATAGCCAACCGGACATAGTAGTCCCAAAAAAATCGAATAGTCCCATGATTGCCAAAAGACCCGCAGCCTTGACTTCAGGGATACCGTGGTCAATACAAGCGGGAATCAGATGAGTCCCAATTAACCCATTTGTGCTTGCACCACAGATAAAAAAGCTACCAGATAACAGCCAGAAATCTCGATTATGCATTCCCAGCCAGAGGGCGTTAAGAGTGGAAGCGATGGAATTTACTTTAGGCTGTGATAGTTCCACAGTTTCGCTGTTGTCGCCAAAGGGTCGCAAACCGACATCCGCCGGGCGATCGCGCATAAAGGCTGCGATCGCTGGAATAATTAGAAGTGCTGCACCAGTGAGAGCCAGAGCCGCAGTTCGCCAGCCAAAGCGATCGGCTACTGAGGCCAGCATGGGCAAAAACACTAGTTGCCCTGTGGCTGTACTGGCGGTTAAGATGCCCAGAACTAGACCCCGCTTTTCCAAAAACCAGCGATTGACAACAATAGCACCCAAAACTAGGGCAATAACTCCACTACCACAGCCGACAACTACACCCCATAGCAAGACTAGCTGCCAAGGTGCTGACATCAAAGTGGTTAAACCGACACCAAGAGCAATGACAGCAAGTGAGAACACCATCATCCGGCGAATGCCAATTCGCTCCATAACTGTGGCAGCAAAAGGGCCAATTAATCCGTAGAGTACTAAGTTGATGGAGATTGCCAAAGATATAGTCGCTCTACTCCAGCCAAACTCCTGTTCGAGAGGCACTATAAAAACTCCAGGAGCAGAGCGAATTCCGGCTGCTACCAGCAAGGCTAAAAATGTTAAACCTGCAACGATCCAGCCATAGTGAAAAGAACGACGCGCGAGGAAGGAGGCTAGGGACATGATGAGTAGGGAGTGGTGGCAATAGGTTCGGTTAAGCGATAAATCGCCGTCAAGACGAAAGCTTAATTATTGTAGAGACGGCGATTCATCGCGTCTCTTGTCTTAACCGAACAGTACACCCGTAGGGGCACGGCATGCCGTGCCCCTACACCTCGTGATGTAATGTTGTACCGCATCTGAATGGGAAGCGCTATATACCCATTCCCAATTTAGAGAAAGCTACCCTGCATAAGGATTACCAATTCTATCCACAGAGACGTTGGAGGAGAATGGCAAACGACCGGGATTTAAGCGTGGTTCGGCTGCATAACCCACGGGAACTAAAACAGCGATCGCTAAATCTGGATTATCCCCAGCCCCAATGACTTGCTTTACCTGATCCTCAACCCAACCGTTCATAAAACAAGTGGATAATCCCAGACTTTCTGCTGCTAACACCAAATGGGTAGCGGCAATAATGGCATCTTTGATGGCATATTCGCGTCGCTTGTCGCCTAGCCCAGCTTGAAATTGCGGGATGGCAGCTTTGAAATAGTTTACCGTGCCTTCATTCCATGCTCCAGTTTCAGCAGCTTGCTCTAGAATTGGGGTTAAGTTTTCTTCACCGGCATTAGGATCGGCGGCAAACACAAAGGTTACAGGTGCTTGGATAATTTGCTGTTGATTCCACGATGCTGCTGCTAGTGCGGCCTTTTGTGCGTCATCTTGCACAAGAATAATTTGCCATGACTGGATATTAAAGCTGCTGGGTGCTGCCACGGTCAACTCTACCAGTTGCTGAAGTACTTCTGGGGCAATGGGATCTGTTTTAAAAGTTTTGATAGAACGACGTTGAGCGATCGCACTCGGTACATCTAAAGGTTGGGTTTGAGTGATAGGACTCATGAGATTCTCCTGATAGTTGAGTTATGACCAAATAATTCGTAATTCATAATTAGGATACAAATGAATCTATTTATTCATGAAACAAAAATAAAAATTATTCCTTGTTTCCGAACAAAAAACTTGCCTTAATTACGAATTACGAATTACGAATTACGTTAGCGACGTAGGAGCGTCATTATGCCTTAGCTACCGCCTCATTAGCAGCCGACCAAAATGGGTAATCTGTATATCCTTCTTCACCGCCACCATAAAAAGTTGCTTGATTTGGTTCATTTAGTGGTGCATTCAAAGCCAAGCGTCGGGGTAAATCAGGATTTGATATAAATAATGTGCCAAAGGCAACTAAATCTGCTGCTTTGTTTGCCAGTACAGCATTGCCTTTTTCAAGGGTATAACCACCATTGACGATGAGTGTACCTGTAAAGCGATCGCGTATATGACTAGTGGGTACAATTGTCCCGCCATGTCTAATATCTGCCTCTGTCGCTTCATAAATATGCAGATATGCCAAATTAAACTGGTTCAATGCTTGAGTCGCATAACCAAATGTCTCTAGAGGATTGGAGTCACCCATATCGTTAAAAGTCCCACTGGGAGAAAAACGTACCCCTACCCGGTTAGAATCCCACACACTTGTTACCGCCTCTGTCACCTCCAACAAGAATCGAGTCCGATTCTCAATGGAACCCCCATATTTATCTGTACGTTGATTGGTGCGATCGCGGAGAAACTGATCTATTAAATAACCATTAGCTGAGTGAATTTCCACGCCGTCAAACCCAGCCGCTAGAGCATTTGCCGCTCCATGACGGTACTGTTCGACTATCTGCGGTATTTCTGAAGTTTCTAAAGCACGGGGAGTAACAAAGGGTTTTGGCCCCTCATAGGTTGCAGCCTCACCTTTCGCAGCAATGGCAGAAGGTGCCACAGGTAAAGCTCCATTCGGTTGTAAGTCTGGGTGAGAAATTCTGCCTACATGCCATAGTTGTAGAAAAATTCTTCCTCCCTCCTGATGTACGGCATCGGTTACTAACTTCCATCCTTCCACCTGTTCTGGTGAATGAATTCCTGGTGTAGCGGGATAGCCTTGTCCTTCAGGAGTTACCTGTGTTGCTTCCGCAATAATCAGTCCGGCGGAAGCCCGTTGGGTGTAGTAGGTAGCATTCAGTTCGTGTGGTACGTTTCCTTGGCTTGCCCTGTTTCGAGTTAAGGGTGCCATCACTATCCGGTTAGGGAGTTCCAGATTCCCTAATTGGTAAGGAGAGAATAAGTTGATATCACTAGTCATGTTGTTTTGCTCCAATTCAAAATTCAAAGTTCGGAATCCCACATTGGGAGATCAGGGTAACAAGAAAAGAGTTTTTCCCATACCCTATTCTGTGTGCAGTGCATCACAGCTATTTTTAGGCAAATAGAAATGCGGTTGTGGTTCAAATACTAAACAATCGACCGAATAACGCCACCATCTACCCGCAAAGCTGCACCATTAGTTGCTGAAGCTACGGGACTAGAAAGGTAAACTACGATCGCTGCTACTTCTTCATTAGTTGCAAAGCGTTTGATTAAGGAACTTGGACGGACATTTTGAAAAAACTCAGCCTCAACTTCCGTTGGACTAATCCCCCGTTCCTGCGCCAGGTTGATAATAAACTCTTCAACGCCCTCTGAACGGGTTGGCCCCGGTAGGACGGAGTTTACCGTGACTCCAGTCCCGATAGTCATTTCTGCTAGACCTCTGGCAATAGCTAGCTGCGCTGTCTTAGTTGTGCCATAGTGAATCATTTCCACTGGGATCTGAATAGCAGATTCGCTGGAGATAAAAATTATCCGCCCCCAGTTTTGCTCTAGCTGCTTTCGCAGATATTGCCGACTCAAACGGACTCCACTGAGGACGTTAACCTCAAAGATATTTAACCAGTCTTCATCAGTAATATCAAAGAAGGTTTTTGGCTCATAAATACCGACATTGTTTATGAGGATATCGACGTGAGGAACCTCTTGAAAGAGCTTCTCTACCCCTGATGCAGTGGCTGCGTCAGCAACAACACCAGAAACTTTCGCGTCGGGTATACTTTGCTTAATTTTAGCGATCGCTTGGGTTACTCTTTCTTCAGACCGACCGTTGACAATGACTGATGCACCTTCTTGAGCTAGCCCAAGGGCGATCGCAAAACCAATACCTGCGGTTGAGCCACTCACCAGCGCGGATTTACCATGCAATTTTAAGTCCATTTCGCTCTTTCCCCGTTAGTTGAAACAGAATTCAGGAGCTAGGATTCATTACAGCAGTTTTCATGTATTTGAACCACACCTGTCGTAGGGGCGCAAGGCCTTGCGCCCCTACCGCGTGGTCTATTTACCTAAAATAGCTGTAAATTTTGGATTTTTAGATATTTCCTTTAATCCAAAATCCAAAATCCAAAATTGGCTGAGTTAGGAGCAAAACCGGAGACTTTTGTTGCCTCCGGCTAGGAGTCATGTTGCCTCCGGCTAGGAGTCAGAATACATCTAACTCCTGTCTCCCTTGACTAGAGAAGACTGCAAACTAAATGCATCTCTCAATAGTACCTAGATTAAAGATGCTGTGCTAAGGTCTTATTCAAGGTGGTTTTTGGAACTGCCCCTACGACAGTATCGACCTGGCGACCTCCTTTAAAAACCATCAGCGTCGGAATGCTGCGAATTCCATAATGGCTGGCAACAGTAGGATTTTGATCTGTGTTCAGCTTCACGAATTTTACCTGTCCTTCGTATTCCGCAGCAACTTCATCGACGACTGGGCCCACCATCCGGCAAGGGCCGCACCACGGTGCCCAAAAGTCCACTAAGACGGGGATTTCACTTTCCAAGACTTCTTGCTTGAATGTGGCTTCTGTGACATTTGTAATGGATGACATAAATTGCCTTCCTAATTAATTCTATAATTCGATAATATCGAATAATAAAAATATATGCCACCTGATGAGATAATGCAACTATGAGATTTCTTTATCATCCAGATCGAAAAAATATTTCTTTACCGGGCGTGTTGTATGCATTGGGCGATCCAGTGCGGCTAGAGATTGTGCGGCTGCTGGCGACTGAGGGGGAACAATGCTGTGCCCAGTTTGATTTTGCGATCGCTAAGTCTACGATGTCCAATCATTTTAAGATTTTGCGCGAGTCGGGAATAGTCTTGACACGCAAAGAAGGGACACACCATATTAACATACTGCGGCGTGAAGATTTAGAAGTATTGTTTCCAGGGTTGCTGGATGCGGTATTGAAAGCCGCTCAACCATTGCCTGTTGAACCAGCGAGTAGCAAGCAAGCAGCTTCAAGGATTTAGGAATGGGGAATGGGGAATGGGGAATGGGTAACGCTACCTGTTTAAGAACCTTCTCGTTTTTTAATTTGTGTTTCTAAATCGGCAAAGATATCATGTTGTTCTCGAAAATCCCTTGGAGCGTGAGATATAGCGGTTCTCATTCACGTGAGGTATACCCGTAGGGGCAATTCATGAATTGCCCCTACACCTTACGATATAATTTTGTACCACATCTGAGTGGGAACCGCTATAAACCTAAATCTGTTGAGAGTAAATCAATACCATCGATAATTTTGGGTATCTGAGCTTGATCGACTTGCAGACCGAGAAAACATTTCTCCCTGTAATCTGGTCTTGCTTGAAAGAGTGCGATCGCTCTTTTGAAAGGGCGCATCACCTGATAGGCTTTTTCAGCCTTCTTAATTGATGGTTGATTGACTCCAGAAAAGGCAGCTTTTTGGGGACAATAACAGGATTCTCTGTTGATATTGCGGTTGCCATAACTTTTTTAATCAACCACTTTTGGCTTACTTTAATTTTATACCAACTATAAATTATCAGAACTGGGATAAACTCTTCCTTTCCAAGCACCGCCGCGCCCTTGCCAGTGACGTAGTGCTGAGTCTAGAGTCATCAGGGTATAGAGAAAAGCGATCGCAGGTAAGCTCAATGCGAACCAGGGAGAACATTTATAAAAGCGGATCGTCGGGTAGTAAGCAAAAGTCATTAACAGCCATCCTAATATACCTGTAAGTGCGATCGCCCAATTGCTCCAAACTGCACCTAAAATTACACATACAGGCGGAACTAGATAAATCAGAGGCATTCCTACTAAAGTTCCCAATAGTAGTAATGGAGAATAATTCAGTTGTGTATAGGCAGTACGAGCAACCATATCCCAAATCGTCGCCAGCGAGTCATAGGGACGCAGACTCCGAGTTAAGCTACTCAATCCTAGCCAGATCCGCCCTTTCCTGGGCATTGGAAATGGGGTATTTTCCTTCTTCTTAACAGCTTGAGCTAGGGCGCAATCGTCGATTAAAGCTTGGCGAATCACTTGAATACCCCCAATTCGCTCTAAAGCTTTACGGGCGATCAAAATAGATCCCCCGGCGGCGGCGGCTGTGGGATTGTTAGGATTATTCACCCAGCGAAAGGGATAGAGTTTTTGGAAGAAAAAGACGAAAGCCGGAATCAAAAGTTTTTCCCAAAAGCTTTCACACCTAAGTCGCACCATTACAGAAACCAGGTCTAAATCTTCTTGGACAGCTTTAGCAACGAGTCGGCGGAGATTACCAGGATCGTGTTCGATATCTGCGTCGGTCAGCAAAAAATAGTCAGGTGCAAATTTACTGGCGCTCTTTATACCTTGTTCAACAGCCCAAAGTTTACCCGACCAACCAGCAGGCAGTGATTCGCCTGAGATAATATGCAACTGCTGGGGTTTACCTACAGCGTGTGCAACCCCTTCGGCAAAATTTGCTGTCCGGTCTGTGCTGCGATCGTCTACCAGAAACACGTTGAAAGAACCAGGATAATCTTGGAGTAGGAGCGATCGCAAGCTAGCTGGGATCAATTCAGCTTCGTTACGGGCTGGAACTACGGCACAAACCACAGGTAACGATTCTAGCTGAGTTTCTCTAATCTCTAATTGTTGGTCTGTCCGCCAAAACTGTCCCCAAAAACACAGTAATCCTAACCAAATTGTCAAGGATAAGAGCATCAATCCTAATACAATTACATCCATGACCGCCGCTATCTCCCTGTGCAGAATCCAAAATCACTTTACCCTGGTATAGGCGATCGCTTATGCCTAAAATCACAAACCCCGCCATAAGTATTCGGTCAGGCTCTTTCCCGCAAGACGTTCTTTCTCTGGTTCAGGGGGCAAATACCAACGCAGAGATTGATAGAGTAGATGGCGGTGCAGGTCAAAGGTGGCATCGATCAATTCACCATAGTTTCTGGCGGCATCAAGTGCCCAATAATAAGCAAAGATGGCAGAGAAGATGCCCACAGGAGCAGCCCACCATGCCCAAATTGAAATTGTCCAGATGATAAATAGTAGACTCCATAGCCAGACGCGGGCGGCGGTGTTGAGGTCGGCGCGGGCTTCTTGCAGGTCTTTTTTGACAGCATCAGAGAGGAGAAGCCACAGGCGTGACCAGCAGACGATCGCATCTAATCCATATTTTTCCAAGGGGCGCTGTTCAGCAGCACGGAGGATGTTGCCCAGACGAGTGGGCATGAGTTGGTTGTCCAGAGGTCGGTGGTGTTGCTCCCAGTCAAGTTGGATCAGTTCATCCTTTATTTCAGAGCATAATTTATCTAAGCGTTGTTTTAGACCCTGGTTGGTGAGCTTCTGCAATCGTTTTTCGTTGGAACGTAGTTGATTATGTTGCTGTAAGATAAAGTCTATGACTCCTTTTTTTTGCTGATCTTCTGGAAGTTGCAAGAAATTAAGGGTTGCAAATTTCTGAGATTGCTTATCGAGTCGTTTAAGTGTTTGCCAGCGATCGCTAATCCGTTGACTGCGTTTTGCTTCTAAGGCGATCAACCAACGACGCAAAGGACGCAGGCAGCGAGGCCAGTAGCCTTCCAGAAAGCGCAGCACAGGCAAATCGAAGCGTTGTACCACGAAAGCAGAGGCGACAATCAGGCAGAAAACCCCGACGAGGAGGGCGATTTGTAATGGCTCGCCTCGTTGACTAAACCAAGTGCTAGCAGGTTCCCAGCCAAAGCGCTGTAGTCCAACGGCGGCTCCTCCTGCCCAAAAGACAAAAGCGGGGGTGAGCAGGGTGGCAACCCATTGTTCGGCGAGTTTGCTGCCAAAGCTTTCCAGGAATTTTGCGGACATGGTGTTACCGAGAGAGTTGATAGATTTGAGGCTATTCGGTTAGCCAACTGAAGAGTTTACCAACAGTGAGGCTGAAGGATTCAGCAAAGGGTGGGACGGGTAAGCGATCGCTCTTTTGTTCATAAATTGCAAGGGTGCGATCGGCAAAATAAACAAACACGAGTTCTTCTTCTGGGTCAATCAACCATCCCATTTGGGTGCTGTGGGCGAGGCTGTGAAGGATGTTGCGGATAACTTTGGTTTGGCTTTGATCGGGGGAGAGGATTTCTATCATCCAGTCGGGTGCGATCGCGAAGGTATTGGAAACTTTGCCATTTTGATCGCGGGGAATACGTTCCCAAGTGAAGACGGCAATATCTGGAACGATTGACCTACCGCCAAAGGTGCAACGGAGTTCTGAATAAGCGCGGGCGATGTGTCCGGGTTTGAGCGCTTGGTTGATGTCAGCACCAAGGTCAAGTTGAACTGTACTGTGTTTTCCTTGGGGCATGGGTTTCTGGATAATCTGACCGTCTATAAATTCACTAGCAGGTTTGGTTTCCGGCAGCTTGAGAAATTCGTCGAGGGTCAAGGGTTTGGCAGGAGTTTGAACCATTGCCGTTTGGGGTGCGTGGGTTGTGAGTATTCTATCGTTATGGTTAAGCGGGTTCGAGAGGAACGTTCTGATTAGGGTGATTGGGGCACAGGGGCGTGGGGCGACCTATGCGATCGCGTGACCAAGTGTACTCGCACTGAGGACATTTAAATTCGCGTGCAGAAATTGGAGATATATCACCAGCTAGTGGATTTAATCCTTTTTGAGTTGCATTCGTTTGCTGGAATTGCGTTACCCAGTTGCGAGTGGCTCTGGTGTCCGTCAGTAACTCCCAGATGGAATCCTCGATGGCTTCTCCAGCTTGAGCCTGTTTTAGGAGTTGGTCAAGTTCTTGACGCATTTGTTCTCCTGCTTCAGTGCCCAGTAATTGGGATAGGTGGGGACGAATAGCCAGAGCAGTTTCTAAAATTGAGAGATTATCAGTCATGGTCGCTTGAATAAATAACAGGTGGGAATAATTTTTAAACTCCGGTGTAGCTGAAGGCTGCCCAGTAGTAGGGATGGGAGTAATCATATTTCAGCGATCGATATAACTCCCCTTTTTTGGATGCGAGTTCGGGAATAAATGTTTCACAGTGAGCAACTATATCACGCGGCTCGGCATCCCGGAGCCATTTTTGAGCTGTGATTAAAGCTTTTGATGGCTCTAAGTGCTGGTCACGCCAAAGTGTGTAAAACCGAGTTAGTAGAACCATTGTACTAATCTCGGACACAGACCAGAGGGAAGCGACGACTCCGGCAACACCTGCCTGAAGTAAGCCTGTGGGTAGGCTGATGGCTTCATCCGCCAGTTCAATTCCTGCCAATGCAGTTTCGCAAGCGGAGAGAATAGCGAGGCGGATACCACCCTGATTATTTTCCACCAGTTTGAGGTTGAGGAGGTCACGCAGGGTAAGGATGGCTTTTTCACCTTCACCCGTCATAGCAAGACCACTTTTGAGGGGTTCTTCCAGTTCAGCATTGCCGTGGCAGGAACAGTGCAAAATTTTGTAATGGGGTAATGCAGCGAGAACGGCCTCTCTGGTTGCTTGTTCTTGACGGAGAATGTTGGGATTTTGGAAAGTCTTAACAGCAACTTTAACTTCTCGTGTTGAGTTGGGTAAGGCACTAGCACCGTCATGTTTGGGTTCATCAATTGCTAGTATCGAATCTGCGAAAGTCCTTTGAGCAATTTCCTGAGCCGTTGAGAGCGATCGGGCATTGGGAACGTAGGTAAATTGGATGGCATCCAGGGCGTAGTATCTGCCAGTGGGAGCAGTAGAATCTTCAACCCAGGCAGCGTGGAGGGGAAGCAAACTGAGGAAACCTGTGGGAATAAGGGTGGCTTGCTGGAAATTGCGCTGCTGGAGGTGGTTGATTAGGGGTGACATCAGGGGTTGCCAAAGTTGGCGAGTGCCTTGATCAATTGCCTCTAGCCAAGCCTGATGGTTAGTTTGGGATTGGTCATAATAAGCGCTGAACCAGGCTAAGAAGATTTCTTGTAGGCTGTTTTCGGTGAGGTCATCCAACCACAGATGATCAATGCCTTCTTGGGTGACAATGAGGGCGAGGCTGCCAGCAGAAGTGATTACGAGGTAGACAAGGGGGATACCGGGGCGGAGAGCTTGGCGGATGTCATCAAAGCTGGTTTGAGCTAAAAAGTCTTCGTAGCTGGGAACTTGACGGATTTGCTCAATGATTTTCGTCAAGGTTTCGTGTATTTGCAGGGCTTCGGTGCGGAGAGCTTCGGGGGTGAGACTATGGCGATCGCCTGAAGTCATCCGCAGGCGTTCTTGGCTTTCGAGATTACGGCGTTGGTTAGTGATATCTCTGTATTGAGTATAAAGACTGGGGGCGAGTTGCTGAAGTTGAGTCAGGTCGCTTCTGTCTCGGTCTAGGCTTTCACTGAGTCCACGAGCGCGACCTTGTTCTAGAGTCAGGACAGCTGCTTGCAAATCGCCACTGCGGGCGAGGGCATAGGCAGTAAGGTGCGGCAAATCCTTAGCTTCGGCAAGTTCGGCAGCTTTGCCATCAAGCCAGATAGCAGATTGGTAGAGGATTTCGGCAGCTTTAAGGGCTGTGGTGTAGGCACTAGCGGCTTCTGCCCAAGCTTGTTGCTCAAAGTAGAGGTTGCCGAGGTTGCGTGCAGTCTGAAGACAATCTTTAGGAAAGGCTTCATGGGTATAAACTTGCAAGGCAAGTAGATAAGCTTTGATAGCTAGTTCGAGGTTATTAGCCCTCTCCCCTTTAATCCGGTCTTTGTAGGCTCCTGCTAGATTACTCTGAGTATATGCCCAATTTTGGGGAAAGGCTTCACGGGTTCTGACTTGCAGGGCTAGTTCACAGGCAGCGATCGCTAGTTCGAGGTTATTAGCCCTCTTCCCTTTAATTCGGTGAGAGTATGCAGTACCAAGATTACTCTGAGTCATTGCCCATTCAACAGGAAAAGCTTCACTGACATAAACTTGCAGGGCGAGTTCATAGGCCGCGATGGCTAGTTCAAAGTTATCAGATATGTCCCCTTTGATGCGATTGCTGTAGACAACTGCTAAATTATTCTGGGTCATTGCCCAATCAACAGGAGACGCTTCACGGGTATCAACTTGCAACACGTTTTGATAGGCGGTGATGGCTCGTTCAAGATTATCAGCCCTGTCTCCTTTGATGCGGTAAAAGTAGGCAGATGCCAGATTATTCTGGACGGCTGCCCAACCAGCAGGAAAGGCTTCACGGGTTCTGACTTGCAGGGCTAGTTCACAGGCATTGATTGCTTGTTCGAGATTATCAGCCCTCTCCCCTTTGATACGCAAAAGGTAGGCAGCTGCCAGATTATTTTGGGTGTCTGCCCAATCACCAGGAAAGGCTTCACGGATTCTGACTTGCAGGGCAAGTTGACATGCATTGATTGCTTGTTCGAGGTTATCAGCCCTCTGTCCTTTGATGCGGTAAAAGTATGCAAGACCAAGATTATTCTGGGTAGCTGCCCAATCAACAGGAAAGGCTTCACGGGTTCTGACTTGCAGAGCAAGTTGACAGGCAGCGATCGCTAGTTCAAGGTTATCAGCTTTCTGTCCTTTGATGCGATTACTGTATATGAAAGCAAGATTATTCTGAATGGCTGCCCAATTAATAGGAAAGGCTTCACGGGTATATACTTGCAGGGCGAGTTCACAGACAGCGATAGATATTTCCAGATTATCAGCCCTCTGGCCTTTGATGCGGTAAAGGTAGGCAGATGCCAGATTATTCTGGGTCATTGCCCAATCAACAGGAAAGGCTTCACGGGTATATACTTGCAGCGCGAGTTGATAGGCGGTGATGCCCAATTCCAGGTTCAACCAGCGCCGCGCTAAAGGAAATTGTTGAATCAAGTTGCCAAATACAACGAAAACAGACGCTATAAGCTGTTGCCGGTCTAATTCGCCCACCAGCAAACTTACTGCCACTTCCGGCAAAGTTTCTAGCAATTGTTCATTCAGCCTATCTTGATGCTGTTCTAAAAATGGATAAACTTGCTGGACATCGCCTTCGCTCTCTACCACAAGTCGCAACACCGCCCACAAAAACTGCTCTGAATCTTCCGGTAACTCCTCTGTAGCATCTATGATTCCCATTGCTTCTGCCAAATACCCCACCATTCCCAACAGCCACTGTGCCGCATTCCCATTGCCTTGACTATCCAAATACGCTGCATACTGCTGCATAATCGCCAAGAGTTCTGCATCCAGCAACTCGGTATGCTGCTGCAAAACTGCTAACTCTTCCCCACTAGCACAACCTAAAAGTTGCTCAATCAGGTTTGCATAAGCTTGCATCCGTTGTTCATCCATAACCAGAGGTTTCCTAATAGTCAAAGATTGGGAATTAACTGTGATTCTTACCCTGATATTTAGATTTAGTGACTGTGATCGCTCTTAGCCCTTGCAAAAAACACTACAAAACGAGGATTACCTTTTCCTGAAAGTTTTTGACCTATTGCAAATTCTCCATGACTCAGACAAAATACTATGTCTACTGAAATATAGGAAAAATTTTTTTATCGGATTGCCGTATTCAAAACTAGTGTTGGGTGTTGAGGTTAGATAGTATTTGATGCAAACACAAGACAGGGTAAAAGTCAATCAAGTCGCAGAAGCGATCGCAGCCAGTCAAGAATATCTGCTTTCGATTCAAAATCCGGCAGGTTACTGGTGGGCAGAGTTAGAATCTAATGTCACCATCACTGCTGAAGCCGTCCTCCTCCATAAGATTTGGGGAACAGACCAAACCAGACCTTTGCACAAAGTTGAAGCATATCTGCGTCAAGAGCAACGGCAGCATGGCGGCTGGGAACTTTACTACGGTGATGGCGGAGAACTTAGCACCTCGGTTGAAGCCTATATGGCGCTCAGACTGCTAGGTGTACCAGCAACGGATCCGGCGATGGTTCAAGCGCAAGCTTTTATTCTCCAACGCGGTGGTATCAGTAAAACTCGGATTTTTACCAAGTTACATCTAGCCTTGATTGGCTGCTACAACTGGCGCGGTATTCCCTCGCTACCACCTTGGATAATGCTGTTGCCAAAAGCTTTCCCCGTCAATATCTACGACATGTCTAGTTGGGCACGTTCCAGCACAATACCATTACTGATTGTGTGCGATCGCAAACCTGTTTTTCTCACCGACTCAGCTATCAACCTAGATGAGCTATACGCTGAAGGTGTTGATCGAGTCCAGTGGGAATTACCCCAAAGTGGTGATTGGACAGATTTATTCCTCACCCTCGATCAAGGATTCAAGTTGGCAGAAAGCCTTAATTTAGTACCCTTCCGTGAAGAAGGCATCAAAGCCGCCGAAAAATGGATTTTAGAGCGCCAAGAAGCGACAGGCGACTGGGGCGGCATTATACCGGCGATGTTGAATTCAATGCTAGCTTTGCGGTGTCTGGATTATGACCGAAGCGATCCCATTGTAGAACGAGGTTTGCAAGCAATTGATAACTTTGTCATTGAAACAGAGAATAGTTATCGAGTCCAGCCTTGTGTTTCACCCGTTTGGGATACAGCTTGGGCAATGCGTGCTTTGGTAGAATCTGGCTTTGCACCAGATCACCCGTCTGTGGTAAAGGCTGGAGAATGGTTATTGCAAAAACAAATTTTAGACTACGGTGATTGGGCTGTAAAAAATCGCCAGGGAAAACCAGGGGCTTGGGCTTTTGAGTTTGACAATCGCTTTTATCCTGATGTAGATGACTCAGCTGTGGTGGTGATGGCACTACATTTGGCGAAACTCCCTAATGAAAAAATTAAGCAGGCTGCGATCGCACGGGCGGTAAACTGGATTGCATCTATGCAATGTAAACCAGGCGGGTGGGCTGCTTTTGATTTGGACAACGATCAAGATTGGCTGAACTCCATCCCTTATGGCGACTTAAAAGCCATGATTGATCCAAACACCGCAGATGTTACGGCTAGAGTCGTAGAAATGCTTGGTGCTTGTGATTTGTCAATTGATAATGATAATTTGGAGCGATCACTAACTTATCTTCTGCGCGAACAAGAAACCGAAGGCTGTTGGTTTGGTCGTTGGGGTGTAAATTATATCTACGGCACCAGTGGCGTTTTGTCAGCCTTGGCGTTAATTGATCCTCAAAAGCATAAACTCAGTATAGAAAGAGGAGCAGCTTGGTTAATGGGATGTCAAAACCCAGATGGTGGTTGGGGTGAGACTTGCCGTAGCTACGACGATCCAAGTCTTAAAGGAAAAGGGAATAGTACTGCATCTCAAACAGCTTGGGCAATAATAGGGTTGATCGCAGCAGGTGAAGCAACTAGTAAATTAGCTATTGAGGTCATTGAGCGGGGAATTGACTACCTAGTCGCAACTCAAAAGCCAGATGGTACTTGGTTTGAGGCGGACTTTACTGGTACTGGCTTCCCTTGCCATTTTTATCTCAAGTATCATCTGTATCAACAATACTTTCCTTTAATCGCGCTAGGTCGCTATCAAGCAGTGATTCAAAAAGGTTAATTGTTTTTACTGCGATCAAGACAATTTTTTTGCGTAATGCAATGGCTGATTACGCAAAAAGAGCGATAATGCTATAATAGCAAAGGGAATACGCTAATATTTCCCTGACTTAAAGGCATTTGAATCTAGAATAGATACTCAAATGTTTGCATAAATAGCTGGAGAGGTGTCCGAGCGGTTCATGGTGACGCACTCGAAATGCGTTTTGGGGAAACTCAACGGGGGTTCGAATCCCCCCCTCTCCGTTCAAAAGATTACTGAAAAATTACTATGCTGTAGCAGCAGGTTGCCTAGATTTAACAAGTAGGGGCAATATCCTGCGGGAAGACGCAAAGTGTCTACATGAATTGCCCCTAATTGTCTGGTTAATTGAGATGGTAGATGGATTTAGGGACTTCCAAATAAAAAATATCCCATCCCTGCGGGACGCTCCACGAACGCAGGGGCGCAAGGACTTGCGCTCCTACAAATTTAGAAATAATATCATGTTCGGTTGATCGCCTATAAAGTAAGGTGCGCTCGCAATGACGTTTTATTTATCCGAGGGATGTATCTTTATTTGCAAGTGCAATAAAATTTGCTTTCCGTGTTTACTTAGTCAGAGATTTTCCAAAAAACACTAAAATATACACCGACAGCACAGACTTTTGGGATAAACTAATGCCATCGTGTGAGGAGTGAATGATGCTAAATCCCAGTCTGGGGCGAGTAATCTCATTTAGTTTTATCAGCGTTTGTTTGTATTTGGGTATTAGTATAGGAATCATTATCCGGCTTGGGCAATCACAGCGATTAAACGCTGCTATTACACCTACCGAACCTGTGCAATTTCCCTTAGCTATCCCTGAACTTACGCCATCAACAACAACACAACAAACCTTTCCAGAGACTGTCACCATCAAAGCCGTTGGAGATATTATTCCCGGCACTAATTTCCCTAACCATAGATTACCCCGCTTTCGAGATCAATTATTACCAAAGTCAGTGAGAACTCACTTGCAAGGATCTGATATTTTGTTTGGTAATTTTGAAAGTAGCCTAACGAACTATCGTTATACTGCCAAAGATATTAGTCGAGGACAAGTCTTTGCCTTTCGCTCTCCACCTGCGTATGCCCAGCTATTTGCTGAGGCTGGTTTTAATGTGTTTAATATGGCGAATAACCATGCAATGGACTTCGGCCCGGTAGGGTTCAAAGATACAACGAAAAATCTTGAGGCTGTAGGCATTGCAACATTAGGTCATAAAAATCAAATTCTTTATTTGGAACCTAACAATATCCCCGTGGCAATGGTTGGGTTTTCTCCTTATGAAATGTATAATTCAATTCATAATTTAGGAGCAGCCCAAGCACTTATAGCAAAAGCCAAAAATAAAGCCAACATTGTAGTAGTATCGATGCACGCTGGAGCCGAAGGAACAGGGGCGCTACACGTTAAGAATCAGACAGAGTTTTTTTATGGAGAAAACCGAGGGAATTCGATCAAATTTGCTCGAAATATGATTGATGCTGGAGCAGATTTAGTACTAGGACATGGGCCTCACGTTCCGAGAGCGATGGAAATTTATAAAGGAAAAATTATTGCTTATTCTTTAGGAAACTTTTTGGGATATCGGACTTTATCTACAAATGCCCAAACAGGTGACTCGATGATATTAGAAGTCAAACTTAATCGAGCGGGAAATTTGGTATCAAGTAAAATTATCCCTGTTCGGATGGATCGGCAAGGAATCCCTCATATTGATCAGAGTTTTCAGACTGTGAAACTTATGCGTTCTTTGAATAATCAAGCTTTTCCTAAGAATCCGGTGAAGATTAATAAGAAGGGAGAGGTTGTTTTACAGAATAAACTTGATACTCCCTAAAAGAATTACGAATCATAATCATGTCGTTCACATTACAAACTGTTTCCTTGGGTTATTTAACGAATTACGAACTTGTACTGAGCGTAGCCGTAAAGCCTGCGGCATAGCTACGCTTAGGGCGCAGCCTCTCGCAGAGAAGTATTACGAATTACGAATTAGTTAAAAGCAGCCAGCGCGCTGCTTCACCTAAATCCAAAATCCAAAATTGACTAGTGGTCTATCGCATTAATTTTGTAAGGTAAACTCATTCTTAATTCCTCTTCTTCTTCGCGCCCTTTGCGCCTTTGCGGTTCGTTCCCTAACCAATCAGAACTAATGCGATGAACCACTAGTTATTGTCATCTTGTTGGCTATTAATAGTCGGTGAATTTTGCTTGTCCAGCGTTGGTACTACGACAGCAGAAGGATCTGATTGTTTGGATTCTGTTGGTGGTGCTGCTGGTATAACTACAGGGTTTGACGGACTCACAGGTTGAGGGGAGGTAGATTCTTGACTAGAAGCGGGTAAGTTATTTTGTGGCAATGGTGCGGGGGAAGCTTTACGAGATGAGCGGATTGCCCTTAGTTTCTCCACTAGCGAGGGTGTGGGTGAAACACTAGGTGAAGGTTCGGAATTGCCGCGTTGCGATTCCCCTGTTGGGCTGCTAGGAGTTTCTTGTGGGGTAGAACGACGATTGCGCCGACGCTGCTTAGAATTAGAGACGGGTGCTGATTCGGTTCTTGAGGTGGTTTTATTCTCTTCACCCGGAGGTGAAGATGTACTATTAAAGTTAGGTGTTTGTGCTGCTGGTTCTTGAGTTGGCTGTTCAAAAAGCGGCTTTGCAGTTGGCTGCTGCTGAGATTTGGGTAATATACTTGTGATCCCAAAACCTGCTGTAGCAGCAACTAGGGCTACACCTATACCAACGAATATTTTTGATGACTCCAGTTTTTTGGCCAGTACAGTTTTCTTAGAGATGTCGGGGTTGGGTTGCGCCAACGCAGATGGTTTACGAATATGATTTTGGCCAGTTTTCCCAATTACAGTTGCCGCTTGCTGGGCAGATAAATTGACAGTTGGCACGGCATAAGTAGGTACAACTTGCGATGCCAGATTCGCTCCATTTCCAGGTAGTAATTGCAGCCACTCAGCAACTGTCGCGGGCCGAAAACGAGACTCCACTGCCATACCACGCATTACCGCCTGGTTAACAGCAGCGCTCAAATGTGGTTGCAATTCACGGGGGGTAGGCATTTGCTCGCGATCGCGCAATAATGCTGGCAGAGGAACTTGTGCTGTCAACAGTGCATACAAGGTTGCGGCTAAACCATAAACATCTGTGGCGGGTGTGCGCGGTGCTTGCGTCAAATACTGCTCAATGGGAGAATAACCTTCAGAAACCAGTCCTGTGTGAGTCTGTCTCACACTGCCATTAAATTCCCTGGCAATGCCAAAATCAATTAATACTACTTCCTGTGTTCCAAGGCGTTGGATAATATTATCTGGTTTTACATCCCTGTGTAACAAACCGTTGTTATGTACTACCTGCAACGCTGCCCCAATTTGCCGGATGTAATGAATTGCTGTGGCTTCAGGCAAAGGTATTCCTGGTAATACAAATGCGTCTCCCAAGGTTTCTCCAGGAATGTATTCCATCACCATGTAAGGCAGTCCAGCTTCCACAAAAAAGTCACTAACTCGGACTATATTTGGGTGGATACACGTAGCTAAACGTCTGGCTTCATCTTGGAATTGGCGCTCGAATTTGGCAAAATCAGGATGTTGTCGCAGCCGTTCATTGATGGTTTTCATCACTACCTCCTGATCCAAGTAGTGATGCGTAGCTTTAAAGGTAATGCCAAAGCCACCTCGCCCTATTTCTTGAATTAGGGTATATTTTCCATCCTGCAAAATTGTGCCTGCTAACATAAAGAGTCCTGAGTCCTGAGTGAGCAGATAAATAGCGAGTCCTGAGTCTTGAGAGATTCCTAAAAAATTTTCCCATATTTCATATAGGGCAGGGTTCTTACCTGTCTATCCTACGGGAAGATTTAGTTGTTGGAACTTCCTAAGCGAGAAAACCTCCCCATGATCACAACAGTTTTATCTTTTTCAGATGATAACGCGAGAGTAAAGAAATTCTGAAACAGGAAATAGACTCAACCTCTCTGCCACATCCGTAATGTCAAGGAGAAAGTACAACACTATACGCTACTTACTACAACGCTGTCTCTTGATTTCCTCCTCTCTCTGCTGTCCATTGTTTCGGGATGAACGCCGAAAGAGTGAGTGCGATCGCTTTACAGAAAATCTCAAAAACTAAGCGTAGACGCGTAGCGGCTTGTCGTTAGACATCGCCTGTTGTGTAAAAGTGAGTGCGATCGCACTTCGCACATTACCAAAAGCGATCGCTTTGCAGAAAACCTCAAAAATCAAGCGATCGCTACCCCTATTTGTTAGAATATTTTTTGTTACTAAAGAGAGAGAAGTTATCTGGTGGACTCTACATTTAACTGGAAACTGGAACAGACTTTACTTGAAAAAGTCATCAATCTGGCTAGTCAACGAGGACAATCTCCTGAATCAATAGTCAGTGAAGCTGTTAGGCTATATCTCGAAACCCAATTGCTAGAAACAGTTGATAATGCTGTGTCCGATCCATTAATTGGCTTATTTGCAGGAACACCTGATTTGGCTACAAACTCAGAAGATATTCTCCAACAGGAGATTACTAAAAAATCTGGTTGGACGTGGAAAAAACCTTAGCAGTAGCTGATACGGGTTTTGTTGTAGCATTGTTGAATCGTTCAGATGCAATGCACAGTGTTGTTGCAACAGTATATATACAACAAAAACAAATTCTGTTACCACAAACAGTATTGGCAGAATTAGCTTATTTAGTAGGACGTAATGCAGGTATAGCGACAGTAGTAGCTTTTTTGCAAGGACTATCTGCGAGTCGATTTAGTTTAGTCGCTTTAACAGAGCAAGATGTAATTCGTGTAGCAGAAATCTTGGATGAGTATGCAGATAGTCGGATTGATTTTGTAGATGCAAGTGTTATGGCTATAGCTGAACGCTATGGTATTAAAAAAATATTTACTTTAGACCAGCGAGATTTTAGATTATATCGACCTCAGCACTGCAATAGCTTTGAGATTTTGCCCTAAAGAAAATAATAGTTAACAAAAGAGCGATCGCTTGAACTGGACAAATCTAAAAAGGGATACTGAACCAAGATAAAATCATTTTTAGAGTGGCTGAACATAGACATTATCCTCAGCGTTATCCCAAACTGATGAGAGTGATGTTTGACTGGTTTGAAGCCAAAATTCAGTTTCATCATCAGGAAGCAGCGTCACTAGCACTCTTGTCCCTTCCCGTAATTCCTCTGACTCTAGCAATTCGATTTTTCCTTCCCGAACAGTAGCCCAAAGCGTTTTTAGCATATCTGTTTTATGAATAGTCATGCTTTAATTTTATGCTTTGATAGTTGATGAGGAGCGATGTCTACGACGGGCTACGCCTACACCTTCCAGAAAACGTCAAAAATAAGGCAATTGTCTGTTGTGGAAGAATGTGCGATGTCTACGACGGGCTACGCCTACGCATTATCTAGGTATTCAATTCTCAATAGTTGCTTGAATTGTCTCACTTGTAAGTCGTAGACGTGATTGTTCTAATTGTAGCTTGGGGTAAACGCAGTGAAACCCAACGAATAATCTATGATCGAGAAGCAGACTTGATTTACTGGAGTACTTTGCATGGTTTCAGCAGAATTAATCTCTACTTTGCGAGAACTTAGTCGAGCAGATAAGTTTTAT
>NNBV01000572.1_pt1 | contig 23070 bp, 15 predicted proteins | sample 1173771 | NCBI WGS metagenome assembly NNBV01 (sample SAMN07173938, study PRJNA388173) | plant metagenome | isolation source: symbiotic tissue sample KVS11 | place: Norway: Troms, Kvaloya island | reverse complement strand
GACCAATATGGGTGTTAATTGCTTTGCTTGTCGGAACCAATGTTGGTGGAGTTTTAGGTTTACTAGTCGCGGTACCTGTAGCTGGTTTTATCAAAGATGCAACAGATGGTTTTTCTACATCTGATGATTCTGATAATTTGGTTAAAAGTGAAGCAGCATCAGAATTGTTGGCAAAAGAATCAATATCGCAATGAGTGGTAATACAACAGGGGAGCGTAGTTGCAGCAGATTCGTTGCATTATAAAGAGCGAATTATGCATCAAGTTTCTGCTGAAATTTTTTCAGCAGAAGTTATAGATTTAAACTAATTGCATAAAAAAACCCCTGGTAGATATACCAGGGGTGAAAGATATAATACCATTTCACTTGATGTTTGTCGGAGATGCCCCTGCTTGTGCCTCTACTTAGAGGAGAGGCTAGGTGTTTCTCAAATATTACAACAAAAAGCGATCGGGTATAAAATTAGCCAACATTTGCTAAGAGTAACTCTCGTTTTTCTGATTTTCGTACTTTTACTTGAGAGTCATCATCAACATCAACGATCGCTGTATCTCCATCTGTAATTTCGCCAGACAGCATTGCTTCAGCGAGAGAATCTTCTAGGAGGCGCATAATTGCCCGACGTAATGGCCTAGCACCATAGCTGGGATTGTAGCCTTCTTGTACTACAAGTTCTTTGAAGCGATCGCTAACTTCTAAGATAATTCCCTTCTCTGTCAAGCGCTTAGAAACTTCTCGAAGCATAATTTCAGCAATTTGCTTCACTTCATCCCTGGAAAGTTGGGTGAAGACGATAATTTCATCGAGACGGTTAAGGAACTCTGGACGGAAGTAAGCTTTCAATTCCTCATTTACCAAGGTGCGGATGCGGTTATAACTAGCGTCGGCTTGAGTATCGAAGTCAAAGCCTAAACCACTACCACCTTTTTCAATCACTTTGGAACCGATGTTGGAAGTCAAAATGATCAGCGTGTTCTTGAAGTCAACTTTCCGACCTTTGGCATCAGTAAGATGACCGTCATCCAAGAGTTGCAGTAGCATATTGAATACATCAGGGTGAGCTTTTTCGATTTCGTCGAATAGCAACACTGAGTAGGGTTTCCGCCGCACGGCTTCTGTAAGTTGTCCACCTTCGTCGTATCCGACATAACCAGGAGGCGAACCGATTAACTTGGCGACGGTGTGGCTTTCCATGTATTCGGACATGTCTAAGCGAATCATCGAGTCTTCCGCACCGAAGAAGTAGGAAGCTAGTGCCTTTGCCAATTCTGTTTTACCGACTCCAGTAGGGCCAGAGAAGATAAAGCTAGCAATGGGACGATTGGGATTTTTTAGTCCAACGCGGGCGCGACGAATACCGCGAGATACAGCCGAGACTGCTTGCTCTTGACCGATCAGCCGTTGGTGCAGAGTATCTTCTAGGTGTAGGAGCAACTCTGACTCAGATTCAGTGAGTTTGTTAACTGGTACGCCAGTCCAAGAGGCAACGATTTGGGCGATATCTTCTTCGTCAACTACAGTCGAGTTGACAGGTTGCTCGGTTGGTGTGAAGGTTGCTTGCAGTTGTTCTGCGAGTTTTAATTCTTGGTCGCGCAGTTGGGTAGCTTTGTCAAAATCTTGGACTCTGACTGCTGCTTCTTTTTCTTTGGTAACGCCAGCGAGTTCACGCTTGAGTTCTTTATTAGGAGAACTTTGGGAGTTCCGCAGACGAACGCGAGAACCAGCTTCATCAATCAAGTCTATTGCCTTATCTGGCAAGAAGCGATCGCTAATATAGCGGTCTGATAATTCTGCTGCTGCAACAAGTGCCGCATCCAAAATCGTGACTTTGTGGTGTTGTTCATAAGCACCGCGCAAGCCGTAAAGAATTTGTACGGTTTCTTCTACTGAGGGTTCGCCAACCTTAATCGGTTGGAAACGACGCTCTAGGGCGGCATCGCGCTCGATGTGCTTCCGATACTCATCAAGGGTAGTTGCGCCGATGCACTGGAGTTCTCCTCGTGCTAAGGCAGGTTTAAGGATGTTTGCTGCATCCAATCCACCTTCTGTACCACCAGCGCCGACCAAGGTGTGAATTTCGTCAATCACCAAGATGATATTGCCCACAGTGCGGACTTCTTCCACGACTTTTTTGATGCGTTCTTCAAAATCGCCACGGAAACGAGTTCCAGCAACCAATGACCCCATATCGAGGCTGATAACTTGCTTGTCCTGTAAGGTTTCGGGAACATCCTGGTTGACAATCCGTTGAGCTAGACCTTCTGCGATCGCAGTTTTACCAACTCCTGGTTCACCAATCAACACTGGGTTGTTCTTAGTGCGGCGACCAAGAATTTGGATCGCCCGCTCAATTTCTTTCTCGCGACCCACTACAGGGTCGAGTCTGCCTTCTTGGGCTAATTTGGTCAAATTTCTGCCAAACTCTTCCATAGTCAGTGGTTGAGTGCGCTTTTGACTACCACTACCAGCGAAAGCTGGTGCATTTTCACCCAAACGACGAACTATGGCACTGCGGACAGTCTTGAAGTCTACCCCTAGATTTTGCAGTACTTTGGCGGCGACACCTTCACCGGCCTCAGTCAATCCTAAGAGTAAGTGCTCAGTGTTAATGTAATTCTGTCCCAGACTATGAGCTTCTTTAAACGATTGCTCGAAGAGGCTTTTCACCTTGGGAGTAAAAGGAATTTCCGGTGGTACAAAGCCAGAACCCCTACCAATAATTTTTTCTACCTCGCGACGTGCGTCTTTGAGAGTAACGCCTAACTCGGCCAGCACTTTAGCAGCAACCCCAGTTCCTTCTCCCATCAAACCCAGGAGAATTTGTTCAGTTCCTACGAAATTGTGTCCCAGGCGACGTGCTTCCTCCTGAGCTAACATAATTACTCTAATGGCTTCGGAAGTGAAGTGTTCAAACATAATGGGTTCTTGCTCCCTCGCTGCTTGGACTTTGGGTGAGATAAAATTCACCCTCATCTAAAGTTTTTTGTATTTTCTTAAGGACTAATGTAACTTTATTTAAAGTTAAGTGGCAGTGGTGAGAGCCGTAAGACATCAGGTGTACTTGCCGTCTAGTGAGAGTTAGGAGTTAGAAATTAGGACTGGTTATTAGGTAAGGAGTTCTCAAGTTTACAATTATTTTTTCAGTACAGAAGATGATTTTTTGCCTGCCTTTTCTGCTCCTCTGCTCTCGGCTAAACTTAAAAACTAAGAATTAGCACTCTTAATTTCTAACTCCTAACTTATCACTCAGGACTGACGATGACTGAACCAACGGCCGGTAAAGACCAACAGCATCCTCTTTATAACCGCGATCGCCCCCTTATTGATATTTTACTCGCTCAAGAGGCGACAGACTATAACTTAGCAGAATTGGCTAGACTGCGAATGCGTTATCAAGGGTTTCCAGGGGCCAGAGACATCCAAAAAGACTTAGATAAAGCCTTACAGCAGTGGGGTTTGACCGAAGTCGAGCTTTTTGAGAAAACTCGTCAAATTCACAACCTGGGGGGAATTTACAAAAGTCGCGGCAAAAAAGAGGAACAGGATTGGAATTAGGGAATGGGGGATTGTGGCAGGGTGCAGAGGAGAGGAATTTTCTCTCCTCTGCACCCTGCTTTTCATTGGAATAAAGTAAAGATCGTTAATTCTGTAACTTTGCTTAACGCTGTTTTATATCTCTGGTGAGAAAATGCTCTGGTTAAATTTTCTAAATTCTTTGAAGGTGTCAAAAATACAGACGCTTCTATGTGGATAATATTGGGAAGTAGCAAAATATCAGATTTTTTAAAAAATTAACTTTTGGTAGATTAAGCGGACAATACATTTTTTATTACGTTCATGAAAGTGAAAATTAATGTAGAGATTAAACAATTCGTAGTTTGTAATTGGTAATGACAAATTATGATGAACAAACTATACTTATTCATTAAAACTTTTTTTTGACTGTACCCCAATATTGCTCAGTTAAGCCCAGAAAATCACTTCGGTGTAGGTTGGGTTTAGGAACAAAACCCAGCCTTTTCAGGGCTTTACTGGATTTCACTACGTTTAACTTAACCTACAAATTTTCTTAACCGAGTAGTGCTGGGGAATAGCTAATTACAATTTATTCTATTGACTGATACTCTTCTATAAGAAAGAATTATATACAGCTAGTATCATGCATTTGCACGCATATTATCTTATTAATTTTGTAGTCTAGCCTAATTTTTCATAATATTGAGAATACTGAAAAATGCGAGTTTAAATAATTTTACTTGTCTAAATACTGATTAGAGTTTATAGTGGTACGGTGTTTCCCGTTCTAATTTTTCGGCAGGTTTATACCATGATTTATTCTCGCAAATTACAGAAGTATTTTGCAGGTTTCTCTTTGTCTCTAGTATTAGTAGCTGATTTAGTACTCACACAAAAAGCTCCTCCAGTTTTAGCCCAAACGGTAAATTCATCTATCGCTAATGCTGTAACATTTAGTTGCAATGATAGTGAAGCGACAATCAAAGGTAAAAATGGGCCCAAAGTAGTTAGTGGAACGACAAGCTTTTATGTTGGTTATGAGCAACTCTCAAATAACAAAAGGCCTATAACTATCCGCTTCAATAATGGGATAAAAAGCTGGTGTCGGACTGATTACGAAACAACGAATGACGATGGTACAGGTTACGGATTATATTGGAATGGTAGTAGTGTTTTATATGGCATTTACTCTTCCACTGGTAGTCAGACAGGTAATGATTTTCGCCGCTTTGCCGTTGGGCGTTGGTTGCCTAGCTATGGTAGCGGAGGCGGGCCAAAAGTCGCAGTTATAGCCCGGATTAATCCAGCTAATGGCGATGTTTACTATGCCACGTTTTTATCTGGTAAAAAGGCGGATAATGGGCAAACTAACTCTTTAGTTGTCCGAAACTTATCATGGAATGGCACAAATTTGACCGTGGAAGCAAAGTCATGGTGGACTCCTCGCCGCACTAATACAAATTCCATGACTTGCTCTGGTTCATCACCTTATATATACACAGCTGTATTCACAGGGGATTTAACAAAGGTGAACTCAGCTTCAGCAAATACTTGTAGTTAAAAGGGAAAAATTCAGCTATTAAATTGAGGAAGCATATTTTTTCCAGTTGTTTGAGTATTGACAAAAGCCTTGGCGAATAAAATTTGTAGATGCACAAATAGGGGCTACACCTCCGTGAGCTAATATAAAATCAAGCTTTTTTAACCCGCACAGGCGGGTTTTGTCTTTGTAGATGCGGTTTATAACCGCCGATTTAACTCCAAATTCCTAACTAATTTTTCCCATTCGGACGCTGAATAATTGTCTCTACTACCCGCCGCTTGGCTTTAGGATCAATACCTACCAAGCGCACATACTCACCGCTATATTCTGTCAAAGTTGATTCCAAATTTGAGATTGCATCAGACTCGGCATCAATGTGGCTATTAACACAACTTTGCCAAGAACCTGTGCGAAAACGGCGCTCGTCTACATGTTCAATACTAATTTTGTAACCTTGAGACAATAATTGCCGAATCTGTTCTTGTGTCTCTAAAGTCAAATGTGGACTCGATACTTGCTGTTTCTGGAATCCATTAGTTTTTACTTCTTGAGTTGCACCATTTGACGGTTGACTAATTGGTGTTACAACAGCAGGTGTTGCAGATTGAGAATTTCTACCTCGATTTAGTCGATTGTAATCATCAACCAAATGGGAATTTTCCACCCGTTTTTGTTCACCAACGAGAAATTTACCAGACTCGATTAGGTGAGAGAGGGTGAAATTTGGCTTTTGAAACTCTGGTGGCCCTTCAGTGCTGTTAACCACACTCAAGGATACCTGCTCAAAACCGACTTTATGGATGTAGTTGCGGATTTGTTCGTCATAAATGCGCGATCGCAAAGCGCTAAAAAAGTCAATGGACTGATTGACAAAAGTATCAACTAGCTGTTCAACTTCCTTCTGTGACAATCCATCTGGTTCAAAAATCCCCTTGACAATTCCTACTTTGTCATCTCTATCTGGTTCCCAGTAGAATTTCTCCATCCGTCCATCCCGAATTAACGGTGCATAGAGGGTAGAAAAATCATTACCTGTGACAATAATCGGCACACGATGTAAAGGTGTGGAATCATAGCTACCCGGCAACTGCACATCTGTGGGATTATCAGCAATATTCATCAGTGTGGCATTTACCAACTGCGTATTTACAGTATATTGAGTGCCTTCATCAAAGCGTCCAGCACCTGCATCTAAATCGTTAATCATCAGTACACACATTTTTCCGCGTACTTTGATGAGTTCTGCTGTTTCCCGATAGCGCAACCGAATCAACCTCGCTGGATCTCCTGCATCTGGACTTTCCAATTCGCCGCCAGATACGTGAGTTACTTCGATACCCATTTTCTCGAAGACTAATTGACATTGAAATGTTTTGCCCTCACCTTTGCGTCCATGAATACCCAAAATCACCGGAACCCGCACGCCAGGAAGCTTCAAAAAATTTTTAGTGATGTGGACAGCAAGTTTGTCTAAAAAGCGAGGAGCGATGTAGTAACCCATGAGCCTGTTTTACGAAAAATTAACACTTCTAAGATTAATGTTAAGTTTTTTTTGGGGATAGCGATCGCTGATATAGCCGTTCTTGGTTGGGTGAGATACAAGAACCCCTCCCCGCTCTTCGATAGGAGACTATGATGTACCTTGTATGATTAGGAAACGCTGTAAACTATTTGATTGAGAATATTTGTGTACAAACAATAAGCTTCTGGGTAAGTTCAACATGACAACATACCCAGAAACGAAACTCTACTTATCCGATCGCACAGGCAACGGCATATCCAGAATCTCCATCAGCAAATCTAGACGAGAGGGACGCGTTAGCAGTGGAACCAGGTTTGGCAAACTGTAGTAATCACCCTCGAAAGTAAACGTATCTACTGGTGCTTGCTGCTGCTTCAATTGACTCTCCACCCAGTTGTAATGAGTACCTACACGGACAATCACCACATTGGGCATTATCGCCAACTCCCGGCAGTAGTTCTTGTAGACTTCACCGAAGTAAGGAGCCGCATTTTCACCTTCATCAGTCACTAAGATAATTTGGTCAACTACCTGCTTCTTCTTCCGCATTCCTTCCAATGCACAACCGATACTAGTACCACCGCCTGCCTTAATGTGCTGGAAGGCACGCTCCCAGTCAGTCAACTCTTTGCCCTTTGCTGTAACAGCGTAAGGAATTGTGTCAAAGGCGTAGACAAACAGTTCTGCCTGAGTGATACCAGAAATTAGGGCGGCGAGTTGCAAACCCGTCGCGATCGCATTTTCCATTGAGCCGGACTTGTCCACTAATAGGGCGGTTGGACGGGCGATCGTACCGCGCCGCTTCACCTGCTCGTTTGTCACCTTTTCTAGTCGGGTAACGGTGTCTGCGTCAAAATCTGCGGCGTCTGTTGCAATCTGTGCTTTGAATGCTGAGACACGCCCACTCTTAGATGCTGACTCCAACTTAGAATCAATCAGCTTCTTGACTTCTGGGTGATCCATTGCACCTCTAGTCTGGAGAGACTTGAGGTTATTGATTGCTTCCTGAGGAGACATGCTGTTGATTAACGCCACCAGTACAGCAGGTGTTAGTTGTTTGATGGCACCAACTGCGATCGTGTAGGGAATATTAAACTCCACAATTAGCCGTGCCTGTTCTGCGGCACTTTCTGCCTTAGCAAGTTGCTTCAGCACATTTGCTAACGAACCCTCTGGAGGATTATTGCGGAACAGAATCGCATTTGCCCGCTCATTTGGTTTGATGTGCAGCGAAGCATACAAGTGCTTCATTGCCTTACGACCCCGCAGCGCAGCGCGATCAAACAGAGCCGGATTGCTCTCCCGCACATTTAGGTAACACCGTACCGCAGTCCGAGCCGAACGAGGCAGTTTATTCTGCTGCTGTTTCATGAAGTCCACCACACGAGCCACCTGATAGGGTGGAAACTCTTGCAACGTCACAAATCCAGCATCTCGGTGTTCAGTCAAATTGCTGGTTAACAAATGAGCAACAAACACTTCCTTGTGGTCGCGAACATCACCATAACGCTGATACCAAATTGCCAGGTGTCCGTAGAAGATAGGATCGAGTTCAACAATCAACTGATGAATTTCTGCGACTTGCTCAAGCTTGCGGTGAGGAGTTGTCAGCAAACTGTTGAGCATTTCTAAACGCAGGTCACGTTCTGCGGTGTTCATAGGAACCTCCTTAAAGAATTTTGGATTAGATTGCAATCTAAAATCCAGGCATTGCAGGAGGCAGATGTTGCACGCGGGGCGATAAAGTCACCGCGCAAGTTGTAGAAGCATTGTGTATAACTTGTGCAGGGTTATGTAAGCTTCTGCGATCGGGGCGCGGCAACAACTGCCATTTTTGATGTTAGGTATCGAAAAAATAAGATCACCTCGTGCAAGTCGAAAAAGCTGTTGATTCACACACGGGATTTGAACCCGTAATCGCTTGATCTTTATTCAAGTGCCTGTTCCAATTTGGCTAGTATGTAAGCTTTTACAGTTAGGGCACGAAGTGAAAATTTTAGTTTTGAGAAAGTTGATTTAAAATAAATCGAATTTCCTTCTTGTTACACTGCTGTTTTTTAACAGCGTAAATTATTCGACCTCTATACATTGCAGCAGAACGATGAATTATACCTTTGACAACATCCGTCACATAATGAGTTGGTGGCGGAGGAAAATCTTCAAAGGTAATTAAATACCAAATCTCGTCTAACTTCTGATATTGGCGATAATTATCAATTATGACAATATCGGTTTGTTCTGACTTTTGCTTCTGCTTTCGAGGCACTTTCTCGGCTGCACAAAGAATTCCAGTTTCAGGATGGATATAGAAGCGATCGCGATAGCTTGTATCTAGCTGAATTCGATGCCCTTGGTAAGGCTTGCGATAAAAACCACCATCAATTATTTCTACATGCCGTTCAACATAGTCCCACACATGATCGATCACATGCTGTCCGGCCATTGTGTTCGGATCTAATCGTTGAGACAGTTGGCTGTAAACGTCATTCCAAGGCTGTCCCACTTGCGATCGCAAAAACCGCCGCAAGGGGCCGAGATGATCTGAAAGGTACTTGGATTTATTTATTGGTTTAATCAGGTAAGGATTCAACAATCCATCTTGACTTGCTTCCTCAGTGATTTTGTGTAATTGCTTTTTAAAACCAGTCACCTTTTTGAGACTAATTCTCCTCCCACCACGAGGACGCTCAATTACAATCTCGCTCAAACGATGTTCGCTCATATCTCACGTTATAAAAATGCAGTCGTACTAATTGAGTTGTTATTAAACATGAGTTAGCAAACATCATTGAACTCACCTCTGTATTGAGTAAAGGTTATAGATAAATACGATTTAAATAATTAAAATTCCGCACAAGTTAGCAAAGCAATTTTCACAATTGCCTATACCAATTTGGCTACGCTCCCATCAAAGGGAGCGACAGGAATTGAACCTGCATTCCGTTGCCGGATGGTGTGTAAGCTTCACAAGTTAGGGCGCGGAATTAAGTCTTAAATCACTCCGTGCAAGTTCAAAAAGCTGTTTTACAGTTTACGGTCGCTCTTACCAATTATTGGCAGTGGGCACGCACCCTAAATCTGCGAGAGACTTAGAAATCATGCTTCGCTTGCTCGATTGCTCGAACTTTGCTACCTTAGGGCCGTTATGGATGTGTATGTATGCTTCTTCTGTTGGGGCACGGAATACTCAGAAATTTAACCATAGACAGCTTCAGGGCGGATAATCAAATCACCACTGGGACGGCGATCGATTACGTAAACAGAGAGGCGATCGCTATTTACATCTAAATGCCGAGCAACCCGCTCCTTCACTGCTACATCATTCATCCCTGCTGTAATTCCTAGTTGTGTATCTACAACATCAACAGAACGTCCTTCAAATCGAATATGAACCATTACAATCACCTCTTTTTAATTACGAATTCGTATTAGTGGATCTGATCGGGATTGAACCGATACCCTCCCTGTGAGAGTTACACTCACACCTCGTGCGAGTTGAAAAAGCTGTGATGACACACGCAGGAATCGCACCTGCAACTTATCGTTTTAGAGACGATAGCTCTACTATTGAGCTAGTATGTAAGCTTTTTCTGTCAGGGCACAAGTGACATCCGGGATCTCTACCGTTAGAGCTACAGACCCAAGTTTGAATAATTACGATGCTCTGATTGAGGCAATAGGTTAGCTTACTTACAGCTATTTTCAGGTAAATAGACCACGCGGTAGGGGCAATTCATGAATTACCCCTACGACAGATGTGGTTCAAATACATGAAAACTGCTGTAACTTCAATCGAAGTAGAGTCTAGTAGTCTGCCAACCCAAAATTGTTAGGTGAGGGCTGGGAAAAGGGGAAAGGTTAAAGGTTAAAGGAATAAACATCTTTTCCCTTTCCCCCTTGCCCTTTACCCCGCCAAGTTTCCTTGGCGAACTACTAGTGGAGTCGTCGGGAATTGTAGGCTTTGCCTTCCCGTAGGGTACCCGAATCCTGCAACCGTCCGTTTGTTGGTTTCGGAGCAGTCGAACGCCAATCGCGGCCCCAAAAGTGGGCACTAACGAAGGAAGTTGCGAAACTAATCCCTAAAAAATAGCATCTATGCAATTGTCATGGTTTCGAGAGGTTTTAGTTATGCCTTTTGAGGAGGCTTTTTTCTTTATACTACAACAGTAATACAAAAACTACACGATGTCAAGAGGATACTACAATTTTTTGAGAAGAGATCCGCCAACCAAATTAATTCGTTTTACAACCTACAGTTGATAGGAAGCCGTCAAAGCTACTGCCAAAGCATCCGCAGCATCATCTGGCCTGGGAATTTCATCTAAATCCAACTCCCGCGCCACCGCATCTTGTACTTCCGATTTATCAGCATTGCCATACCCTGTTAAAGCTTGTTTAATTTGAGCAGGAGTAAACTCTACATAAGGAAGACGACGCTGGCCTAACACTAAAATGACTATCCCCCGCGCCTGTGCAACCAGGATTGTACTTGACATACGATAGAAGAAGAGTTTCTCGATCGCTACCAAATCCGGTTGAAATTCCTCCATCACGGTGTGTAAATCATCGAATAAGGTACATAGGCGCTGTCCCATTTCTACATCTGCCGACGTTTTAATTACTCCAAAATCCAGCATATTTACTGTAGTCTCTGGTATCTTGTTGGGATTTTGTATGCAGCTAATTGCCCCAAATCCTAAAATTGCTAGTCCTGGATCTAACCCTAAAATTCGTTTTTCCATTAAATTCACTTTTACCAAGCCAGGGTATTGTTTAACTAGGAATACTGGCAATCTTGACCACTTGTTCTTAAGTCTAATGGGATTGACAAATATAATAGTTTCACGCCTAGTGTTTTAAACCAAGTGGTGTACATTTTCTGTTAATTATTATTTGTAGCACTGCTCCGAATCAGGTATGTCAATTGGTTTTCTCAGACAAGCCCTCAACGCCCTGCAAAAGCAGTCGCGCTCTCGTACTTCCTATCGGGTTAACCAGTGGTTCAAATGGTTATCACCTGGACTATCGGTAAAACGTTGGTTGTTAATTAGTGTTGGGGGTGTACTGCTGGCGAGTTTGGGGTTAGCCATTTGGATTAAGCTAACCCCAATTTTTTGGATGATTGAGTTGGTTAGAGGTTTCTTGGGAGTCATCACCAACCTTTTACCGAACTATATCAGTGGGCCTTTGGTGCTGCTGGGTGGCTTGCTGTTAGTGCTTTGGGGGCAAACTCGCACCGTAGGCTCAATTACGAAGGTACTAAGAGCAGAAGGCGGAGAGGAACTCATTGATGTCTTGCTGGCCCATCGTCGATTGTACCGAGGCCCGAAAATAGTAGTAATTGGTGGTGGTACTGGACTTTCTACATTGTTGAGGGGACTGAAAACCTACAGTGCTAATATTACTGCGATCGTCACTGTTGCTGATGATGGTGGATCTTCTGGACGATTGCGCCAAGAATTTGGAGTCCTACCACCAGGGGATATTCGCAATTGTTTGGCTGCACTAGCAGATGAAGAAAAATTATTAACAGAATTGTTTCAATACCGTTTTCGGGCTGGAGATGGGTTAACGGGTCACAGTTTTGGTAATTTGTTTTTAACGGCAATGAGTGATATTACTGGAGATTTAGAACAAGCAGTTGCAGCCAGTTCTAAAGTGCTAGCGGTACGAGGACAAGTACTACCAGCAACTCTTAGTGATGTTCGCCTCTGGGCAGAATTAGCCGATGGTCGTCGGATCGATGGGGAGTCTAGCATTCCCAAAGCTGGCGGTAAAATCGTCAAAATTGGCTGCATTCCAGCTAATCCTCCCGCAGTGCCAGCAGCTATTAAGGCACTTAAAGAAGCTGATTACATTATTATTGGGCCAGGTAGCCTTTATACAAGTCTGATTCCTAATTTACTAGTACCAGAAATTGCCGATGCGATCGCTCAAACAGATGCCCCCCGTATTTATATCTGCAATATAATGACTCAACCAGGAGAAACTGAAGGTTATACTGTTGCGGATCACATCAGAGCAATTGATGCGGCTTGTGATGGAAGACGGCTATTCGATGCTGTACTAATACACAAAAAATCCCCCTCGGAGCAATCACTCATCCGCTACGCCCAACAAAACTCCCATCCCGTTTTTCTGGATAGAGAAGCCGTAACTGAGCTAGGGCGAAGGATTGTTCCAGCGAATGTTTTGTATGAAGATGAAACCGGTTTTGTCCGCCACAATCCACAGAAATTAGCACGAGTATTGTTGCGGTGGTACGGTAGAGGTCAGCCCCTTCGGGGAATTCAAAATTCAAAATTCAAAATTCAAAATGAAGAAAGATGAAAGTTTGTCATTTGTTTAAACTAATGGCTAGTGACTAATTTTATGAAAATTTTTCTTGCAGATACAGAGGCGACGCTACGCTTAGGTATTACTCTTGGTGAATCCCTGACCCCTGGCAGTGTAATTTTACTAGAAGGTGATTTGGGCGCTGGTAAAACTACCCTAGTTCAAGGCATTGGCAAAGGCTTGGGAATTACTGAACCCATTGTCAGTCCAACTTTTACGCTGATTAATGAATATACGGAAGGACGCTTCCCCCTTTACCACCTAGATTTATATCGCTTAGAACCACAAGAAGTTGCAGCCCTGAATTTAGAAAGTTACTGGGAAGGTGTTGAAGTAATACCAGGAATTGTGGCAGTTGAATGGGCGGAACGATTGCCCTACAAGCCAGATAGTTATCTGAGTGTGAGTTTGACTTATGGGGATGGGGGCACTCGTCAAGTAGAACTCACACCATTTAATTGTGCCATTAGCAAAGTCATTGCCGCGATTTAAGCTCATCTCCCAAGTGAAGTATGAGGGATTTCACTTTTTTGATCGCAACACTAAAAAATTTCTGCAAATAGTTGAGGGAGAATTCCCCACTCATCCTATCTGCCGCTACCACGTTCGCCATTGTAAGTTACTAACATTGTTATCTCAACCAAAAAATCTCAAATCGGCTTTTCTTCAATCTAAAATTGGCAGTCAGCAAAGCCGACGCCAGTTACTATAAATTTGGGAAACTTTGTAACGCACTGGCTTTCTTGAAAAAGGGAGACTACTTTTCCCTTCACCCCCTTGAAAAGGGAGTCAATCCAGGCGGGGTATCTGATCCGAATAGTATTGAACCTACAGTAATTCTTAACTAAACGGGATATATATTCAGGGTTGGCATCTAGTAGCTTTATTACTGTAATAAGCAGTTAAAAACTGACTTAGATGGTTGGTGTACGAATCAAGCAAGTGTAAATAAGCTGTTGTTGGATTAAATGAGAGTTTTTATAGAACTTAATCAGCTTAGTTGAAGCAGATTAGTTTCCTACCGTCATTTTGAGAAGCAATCTGGATTATTTAGGAGCGAAAACTAGTAGAGAAAAGTTAAACAATAATCAATTTATGTATCAGTCGTCTAACTTCCCTTACACTTAGTATTCCCAAGTTAGGTTCACAATCTATACAAGAAATAAACTAATTGATAATTTTTTAAAACCGATATTAATAATTTTAACTAGCAACTAATTTTTATATTCACATCTGTAATTAGCACTGATGTTAAGAACATATTAACTAAAACATCTCGTATTTTTACAGAAATTATCGTAGAAATACGAGATGTTTTATCCTAAATTAGTTGACGTTAATATGCGTACGTGGATGCACTAGTTATCTCTAATAAAAGAGGCGATCGCATTTTTGATTGGAGAGCCAGAGTCGTCTCTGGTATAGTATGTACGACCTCGATCAATAAATGCAGAGGTAGTATCTATTAACTGCTGAAGAATATCGGAATTAGTGTTATCTATTTCTTCAGTGACTTTTATCCCTGTAAATCGGTTTTTTCGATCTTCTGGAGGTAATACAATGCGAGGATCTTTGTAAGTCTCTTGTGGCTTGGGTTTAAATGTCTCATTTAAGTCAAACTGGAGACGTAAGTAACGTTTAGAATCATATCCACCCATGATTTGTCGGCAAATTGTACTATCAATCTCAGATGTAGGTTCCATAAAGATGTTAGTAAGATTTTTTACCCAGTCTAAGCCTCTCCATCTGCTTATTTGCTCATATTGATATGGTTCACCAGTTTGACCTGTGCCAATAGAAAGGATAGAAATATCTTCCAATCGCAGATTATCCAGTTTATATTTTTGTTTGATTGTTGGAGATACTGAAGACTGACTAATCCTCAGAACTAGGCTCAAAGCTGCGAGAGCGGGATTATTAGCAGAAACTCCTCCATCAATGTGGGGAAATTCCCAATCACCAAATTTTTCTTTATTTACAGGTTCTAATTTATATGGTGGGAAAAAAGTAGGCGCTGAAGCCGAAGCGGTACATATTTCCCATAAATAACAGTCATCGTACCATCTGTCTCCTAGATCGGGATGACAATTTGTAAAAAAGGTTGTATTCCGATATAGCGTATCGTAAGCAAGAATCAAAATAATGGGTTTTTCAATATCCTTTATTCTTGTAGATTTATAGGCGTCTTTGAGAACGCTAATAATTCCATCATGAGAATATCTAGATTCTGAAAATACATCAAGAATTGGTTGGATGAAGGACGGAAAGTTTTTATAGCGCTCTTTTCTCTCGATTGGGAATATATCTTTACCTTTATCTCTATACAATTCAATTAGGTCTTTACTATTCTTTCCTATAGCAATTCCTCCTGTTAGTATTGAACCAGTAGAAGTGCCAGCAATCAGGTCAAAGTATTCGTGTAAAAAGTTTCCTTTGCCTTGACTTATAATTTCATTTTCTACTTGTTGAAGTATTTGTGCTGCAACAATTCCACGAATACCGCCACCGTCTAAAGCCAAAATTTTGAAGGACATAGCAATTCTCTTGGATTATTTCTATGGTTATGTTTCTGAAGACAAGCATCATGAGACGAATCGCAATACAGTTGCATTAGCTTTTTTACTCTTATCCGGCTGGAAGATACCTAAGTTTTTTAGAACTGCAATCGCGCAGCGTCTCGTCAGAGGAGAACGCCAAGCAGGGAAAAGAAGAATAAATAGGTAATCTTATAGCGAGAAGAAAGTAGTTATTGAAGGTTTGACTTGAAACACTTACACATAAATTCAGGGCTTCAAGCTGCAATTTTTGATACAGCGACAAGTCAATACCCTTTGGTTAAAAGGGTAAAGGAGGAAAAACAAGGATTTTCGCCTTTTAGCTTTAACCAAACCACATTGGTCTAGTCTTAACTTTGGATAGATGAAAATCTTGCCAGTTCAAGTATGGCTGTGATGTATAATTATTTGTCTACTACGTAAGCTTAAATACATATTTGCTATAAGAAAGTTAAAGCTTGACCCCGCACTTGCGTATTTATCTGGCCTTTGTCATAAACTATTTCACCGCCGACAATGGTGGTTATAGCCCAACCAGTGAGGTTCCAACCTTCAAAGGGACTCCAACGGCATTTGGTTAAAAGTTCTTCGCGCTGCACTGGACGGTATGTGTTTAAATCAACAAGCACTAAATCGGCATCATAACCAGGTGCGATCGCTCCTTTGTTAGGAATACCATAAGCCACAGCCACATTCTTAGACATCCAGTTCACAACTTGAGCAACAGTACACTTTCCCTCCATTGCGGCAGTTAACATCAAAGCTAGGGAAGTTTCTACCCCAGGCATTCCCGAAGGACTATTGGGGTATTCTTGAGCTTTTTCTTCTAGGGTGTGGGGTGCATGATCTGTAGCGATGAAATCAATTACGCCATCGCGCAAAGCTTGCCAGAGGACTTCGTTATCGTGGGGCGATCGCAAAGGTGGATTCATTTGTGCTAATGTGCCAATCTGCTCATAAGCACTAGTATTTAACAACAAATGCTGTGGCGTTACCTCTGCTGTCACCCAACTCGGTTTCTCCTGACGCAGCAAATCTGCTTCCAACGCTGTTGACATGTGCAGAATATGCAGACGACGTTGATATTTTTGAGAAACTTTTAATGCTAGTTGGGTTGCAAGCATTGCCGCTTGATCATCTTGAATTTGGGAGTGTACGGCTGGATCGTGAATGTTGGCAAATTCTTGGCGGCGTTGGTTGATTCTAGCTTGGTCTTCGGCATGAACGGCAATCAAGCGATCGCCTTTGGCAAATATCGCAGAGAGTGCTGTCTCACCATCAACCAGCAACTGACCATGCATTGACCCCATGAAAATCTTAATTCCTGGTGTTGGCTTTGCCAAAAGCAAATCTGGGAGATTCTCTGCTGTTGCCCCAATAAAAAAGCCATAATTAACCAAGCACTTTTGTGAAGCTCGGTCTAGCTTGTCATCTAAAGCCTGCTGTGTCGTTGTCAGGGGGCGCGTATTGGGCATTTCCAAAAAAGAAGTGACTCCCCCTTTAGCACAAGCACAACTGGCGGTGAATAAATCTTCCTTGTGTTCTAGTCCAGGTTCCCGGAAATGCACCTGCGGATCAATAACTCCTGGCAACAAAGTTAACCCTTCTGCGTCAATTTCAGTGACTAGTGCCGTTTGGGAGATTTCTGGCGCAACTTCGACTATTTGGCGATCGCGCGTCAACACGTCCCCAATCATCAGTTCACCATTGGGTAAGATTATGCGAGCGCGGCGAATCAGTAAACTTTTTGGAGATGACATAGGATTAAGTTTCTTCAGATAGGGAGCTATGTATTACAGAGAACTATGCTTTTAGGTTAAACTTATTCGCGATCAGAGTAACCAATTTTTGCCGCGCTTTAAAAAAAAGTTTATTTTTAACTTATGAAGCACCTCGTCAATCAATTTTGGATTGACCGTATCCTAGAAGGAATGCAGCTTGGGTCTTTTACATTGGTTTCGTCTGCCAGAGGCGAGTTATGACCCAGAAAAAACACGCCCAATCCAAAATCTCAAATCCACAATCTAAAATTGGTAGTCAAGATGCGAACATGACTAGGAAATTAAAATTTTCCCGTATAAGATTAACAGATAAAGTCTCACTAGGCGAGTTAATTACCTACATCTTTCCCTCAGTTAAGTAATTTCATGCAAAATCAAGTGTCTGATAACAACTCTAGTCAACAACCTGATAATTCCTGGATCGCAGAGCTAGGTAGAACAATTGTATTGAGCATTGTTCTAGCTCTGGGAATTCGTACCTTTGTTGCTGAAGCACGCTGGATTCCTTCTGGATCGATGGAACCAACTCTGCATGGTACGCCAAACCAATGGGAGGCAGATAAAATCATTGTCGATAAGTTGAAGTATAGATTTGCTGACCCGCAAAGGGGAGATATCGTAGTATTTTCACCTACCAAAGAACTACAAAAAGAACAATACCAGGATGCTTTTATTAAACGTGTAATTGGCTTACCTGGAGAAAAAATACAACTTAAGGATGGCAAAGTTTATATCAATAACAAACCTCTCCCAGAAGCCAATTACCTCAGTTCTGGGCAGAGCACAGTCATCGATGTTTGCCAATCAGGGCCACAGCCACCTTTTTTGGCAAAACCCCAAACTATACCAGCCGATTCATATTTAGTCCTAGGTGACAATCGTAACAGTAGTTACGATAGTCGCTGCTGGGGTGTTGTCCCTCGCCAGAATATTATTGGACGGGCTGTAGTTCGCTTCTGGCCTCTAAATCATGTTGGGGGAATAGATAAATCGCCAGTATATCCATAATTAACAAATAATCTCGATCGAATAGATAAGTGACAAAAGAATTTTAGATTTTAGATTGGCGACTACAAAATCACCAATCTTTAATCCAAAATCCAAGTTCGCTTCCAGCGCACCAAAAGTGCTAACCAAAATCCAAAATTGCTATGACGCCTTACCTAGCAAAGATTTTACTGTATCCAGTTAAGTCACTGGATGGTGTTGAAGTTGAAAACGTTAGAGTTCTTGCGAGTGGAGCACTACAACATGACCGCGAGTTTGCAATCTTTGACGAACAGGGTAGATTTGTCAATGGCAAGCGTCATCCTAAAATCCATTTACTAAGGTCGCAATTTGCACTTTTAAATAGAACTATCTCGTTACAAATTCCCGATAGTGACTTACAACAAATTTTTCATCTGGATGAAGAACGGCAATTATTAGAAGCAACTTTGAGTGATTTTTTTGAGTTTGTTGTCACATTAAGACAAAACTCGCTGATGGGTTTTCCTGATGATACATCTTCACCTGGCCCAACAGTAATTAGTACAGCAACGTTAGCAGAAGTAGCTTCTTGGTTTCCCGGTTTAAGTGTAGATGAAATGCGCCGTCGGATGCGTGCCAACATCGAGATTGGTGGTGTACCAGCCTTTTGGGAAGATCAGCTATTTAATGAACAAGATGATTTAGTCTCCTTTCGAGTGGGAGATGTGCATTTTTTTGGGGTTAACCCATGTCAGCGTTGTGTAGTCCCAACACGCGATTCTTATTTAGGAAAAGCTTACCCAAACTTTCAAAAAATCTTTGTAACCCAGCGACAAGCAACTCTGCCAAATTGGGTTGCTTCATCACCTTTTAATCATTTTTATAGATTGAGTGTAAATACCCAATTACCTTCATCATCAGCCGGAAAAATTTTGCAAATTGGCGACAAAGTTGACATACTTCCACAATAAAATTAATATTTCTTCAAAATAAAAAATCCAAAGTAAACTTTTTTGGATTTTTTTTGTTTATAGTGTGAATTTGCATGAAAATTTTAAAATTGTTGTAGTTAAATATAAGTTTTTGTAGAAGTCCAGAGATTTTGAGACTGAGAAATTAAGACATCAGCAATTAAAAATTAAATTTAGGATTGGGTGCTAATGGCGACCTGAATTTTAGAATGGCATACTGGAGCTTATCGGTTAAATTTCAGTTCATCTGAGAACATCTGTTGACACGTTGCCAGATAATACTGAGCAAATTTAAGTGCGATGGAGTAACCGTCCAACTTGGGCGATGTCTACGATGGGCTATACCTAAGCAAAGTTTGAAAATTAGGCGTTGGAGGAACTCAAGTAATAAAACAACTATAAAACGATTTTTTAGTATTTTTTTATACCAAAGTGCCTAAAATATCATAGTCAAAGTGATCGTACGCCGTAATTATGCTGGGATTAAATGTAGCTGATCTGGCAAAAATGCCCCTAGTATATGCTGGGTAAGAATTAAACAACAATGTTATCTAAACTTCAGCCCGTCAAATCTATTAATCGCTTAGTCGGCAAAGTTTATGCCAAGATGCCCCTGAGGTATGTTCTGATTGTGCCCTTTATATTGCAAATTTGTGGGGCGGTGGGACTTGTAGGCTATCTTTCTTATCAAAACAGCCAAAAAGCGGTAAATGAGCTTGCTAATCAATTAGAAAATGAAATTTGCGATCGCATTGAACAGCATCTTGATCGGTATTTAACAACCCCGAAGCAAATTAATCAAATCAACTTAGATGCGATTGAGCTAGGTTTACTCAACCTTTCTGACTTTAAAACCACCGGAAATTACTTTTGGAAACAAATGCGGGTTTTCAATATTGGCTATAACAGCTTTGCTAATTCCAAAGGTGAATTTATCGGTGTTGAACGTCTAGATAATGGCAAGCTCTTGATTAATGAAGTTAGTGAAAAACATGGTATAGGAAAACTTTATGTTTATGCTACAGACAACCAAGGAAATCGCCGCCGTTTCCAGGAAGTCAAAAATTACGATCCTCGCATAGAAGCTTGGTATGCAGATGCAGTCAAGACAGGTAAACCCGTCTGGAGTCAAATTTATCAATGGGAAGATAAGCCAGAAATTTTATCCATATCTTCCAGTTATCCTGTTTACGATAAAAATCGCAAATTTGTTGGGGTGATTAGTGTTGATTTACTCTTGTCACAAATCGGCAAGTTTTTAGCGAGCTTAAAGATCAAACAGTCGAGTAAAACTTTTATTTTAGAGCGTTCTGGGTTAATAGTGGCTTCTTCTACTAGTGAGCCACCGTATACCATCATTAATGGTAAAGGAAAACGTCTATCAGCATTAGATAGTCAAAATCCTTTAATTAGGCTCACAACTCAGTCCTTGATTAAACGCTTTGGCAGTCTTAAGTTTATTGGCCAGAAGCAACAGCTAAGTTTTACCGCCGATGGAATAGTTTATTTTGTGCAGGTAAAAAGCTGGAAGGACGAACTGGGTTTAGATTGGCTAATCGTGGCGGTGATTCCCGAAGGCGAATTTATGGAGGAAATTAACGCCAATAACCGCATCACCATTTTGCTGTGCATAGTTGCTTTTTTAGTAACTACAAGAATTGGCGTTTTAACTGCTCGCTGGGTAATTAAGCCGATTTTACAATTAAACATATCAGCAAAGAAAATTGCTAAAGGTGAATGGGAGCAAACACCAGAAATTCAGCGTTCCGATGAACTTGGGGAATTAGCCAAGTCATTTGAAACTATGGCAAAGCAACTCCAAGCATCCTTTAAGGCTTTGTCGGCAAAGAATGCCCAGATGCAAGTCTTAAATGAGGCGCTATCTCACAGTCAGAGTCGGCTCACTCAATTTTTAGAAGCCATGCCAGTAGGTGTATTTATCATCGATGCTGAAGGTGAACCTTATTATACAAATCAAATTGGGCAGCAAATTCTAGGTCAAGGAGCGATCGCAGAAATTAGTGCCGAAAAATTATCAGAGGTATATCAAGCTTACCTTGCTGGGACAGATCAACTTTACCCCAGCGATCGTATGCCCGTTTTGAGAGCATTGCTTGGGGAAAGTTCCAGGATTGATGATATGGAAATTCGCTGTTGTGACAAGATTATTCCCATTGAAGTTTTGGGAAAACCAATTTATGATGAATCGGGAAATCTTGCTTTTGCGATCGCGACATTTTTTGATATCACCCAACGCAAACAAACAGAAAAATTATTAGCAGAATACAATCGCACCTTAGAAGCTCAAGTAAAAAAACGGACTGAAGAGTTTCAGCAAGTTATTGAGCAACTGCAAACCACCCAAGAAGAACTGATTCAATCGCAAAAAATCGCTGCACAAGAACAACAAGCAGCCGTTCGGGAAGCAGCGCGAAGCGCCGCCGCTAACCTCGCCAAAAGCGAATTTCTTGCTAACATGAGCCACGAATTGCGTACCCCACTCAATGCAATTCTTGGTTTCACCCAAGTCATGAGCCAAGATTATTCGCTATCTGGTGAACATCAAGAAAACTTGGCAATTATTAATCGGGCTGGCGAACATCTACTCAACTTAATCAACGACATTTTAGAAATGTCCAAAATCGAAGCTGGCAGAATCACATTAAATTGCAGCAGCTTTGACTTAATTCATCTGTTGAAGAACTTAGAAGAGATGTTGCACTTGCGGGCTGCATCTAAAAATTTAGAATTACTGTTTGAATATGCACAAGATATTCCTAAATATATAGAAACGGACGAAAATAAACTGTGTCAAGTTTTGATTAACCTCTTGGGAAATGCCATCAAATTTACTGATACGGGGAAGGTGACACTAAGGGTAAGACTGGGGACTGGGGAGATGAGGGAGCAAAATCTTCCTCATCCCCCTCATCTCTTTTTCGAGGTACAAGACACTGGCTGTGGTATTAATCCACAAGAAATTAGCTTGTTATTTGAGCCTTTTGAGCAAACCGAAATCGGCAGAAAATCCCAACAAGGAACGGGATTGGGTTTGGCCATTAGCCGTAAATACGTGCAACTGATGGGAGGAAATATTACTGTCAGCAGTATGCCTGGTGTTGGTAGTACATTTACTTTTGATGTTCGGATTGCTCTAACTTGCCCCAGAGAAATCCCGACAAACCAAATTAAATCTCGAATTCTCGCTTTAGCACCTACTGAAAAAGCGTACCGGATCTTAGTAGTTGATGACTCTAAAGAAAGTCGTCTGTTGTTGGTTAAAATACTTACATCTCTAGGTTTTGAAGTCAGGGAAGCTACCGATGGGACTGAAGCGATCGCTAATTGGGAATCTTGGCAACCACACTTGATTTTTATGGATATGCGAATGCCGATCATGGACGGCTACGAAGCCACAAGAATCATTAAAGCTAGAGAAATAGAGCATGGTAAACCAGCCAAGACGTTGCGGAGGTTCCCAAAATTTAAACAACTGGCATCATCGGGGAGCCACTACCTTGCGGGAGGGTTAACCGATTCAGGCGACTGTGAAGTTCTCAAAGTTGTACGCCAAGCGTCTCCCACAGAAGAAGCAACTGATGTCATGGGAAATGATCCTTTTAGTGCATCCACATTGCGATCGCGATCGCGATCGCAAACCATCTTGGCTCCTCCTTACGACTTCTCTGGAGCAACGCAGGATTGCTTCAATACACGCACGATCATTATTGCCCTAACTGCTAGCGCCTTTGAGGAAGAACGTCAGAAAATTTTATCCATTGGCTGTGATGATTTTATTCGCAAGCCATTCACACAGGAAGTATTATTGGAAAAACTAAGCCAACATCTGGGTGTAAAGTATGACAAAGTAGAAACC
>NNBV01002175.1_pt1 | contig 23096 bp, 14 predicted proteins | sample 1173771 | NCBI WGS metagenome assembly NNBV01 (sample SAMN07173938, study PRJNA388173) | plant metagenome | isolation source: symbiotic tissue sample KVS11 | place: Norway: Troms, Kvaloya island | reverse complement strand
GGATCAGGGAGTACGACATCACACATTTTCGGATATACTCAATATTATAGGCCAACCTAAACAGGTAGATGGCCTGCATATTTACATTACAGAGAATGAAAAGAAAGAAGTGCCCTTTCTTTATCCGTTCCGCACAGACGCTTATTTTGTTTTATTTGTATCAGCCGGAGAAATTTGTGTGCGATTAAATCTGGTAGATCATACTGTTCGAAAAGGGGAGATCATCATATTCTCGCCCGATGCCGTGTGCCAGTTCATCAGTTCTACAGAAACCGTTTCCACTTCGTGCTTTTCATTTTCCAAAGACTTCCTTCTTAAGACAGGGGTCTATCAAAAGTATGTATCTGCTTTTAATCTTCTTGGGCCGGAGTTTTCTCCTCATGTGCTGTTAGATAGCAGCGAGGAGTTTCTGCTTGCCGGATTATTCCGAATGCTGTATACCAATACGGTAATCCGAAAGAAGAATGAGTTTTCCCAGGAGATCATTCATCACACCTTCAGCGTGTTGTGTTATGAACTGGTAACCATTCTTTATAATCATAACCGGACGGATAAAACAAAAATAACGCGCAAGCAGGACATGGCTTCCCGCTTTATGAAACTGCTGCTTAAGCATTACCGCGAAGAACGGAGTGTTCAGTTTTATGCTGAACAGCTTTCGATTACTCCACGCTATTTAACACAAACCGTAAAAGAGTCGGTGGGTAAAACAGCAGGTCAGTTAATCGATGAAATGGTGATCACTGAGGCAATGATCCTGCTCAATGATCCATCCACTTCCATCGGGCAGGTAGCCATGGCGTTGCAGTTCAGTGATCAGTTTTTCTTCAGTAAATTTTTTAAACATCAAACCGGACTTACTCCATCCGACTACAGAAAAAACAAACGTGTGAATTATACAGTTGAAGAATTGCCTCTTGAAATATCTTCGGCTAACATACTTTCAGACATAACTTGAGTACTTTCTAACATTCCCTCCCGCTGTAAATGCATTCATCTTTGCATCGGTCATCATTAAGATGACGATGTAGTTTATGAATCACTCATTGAAAGATGTCGTTTCAATCGTTGCAGGATTAACGCAACCGCTTGAAATAGAAATCATACGCAGTTTATTAAAGCAGGAAGCGATTGTCATCGTGCCGGCTTCCAGTACCGATACGATCCTTCAGATAAAAAATGAAGTAGCCGATATCGCTACGGGTACATTAATCACCTTAATCAATGATCCGCTGGACTACGATCGATCCAGGGATATCACTGATCATATTGAACAGAATTATGGACGAATCGATTTGGTAATTGTATTATCGAATCAGGTGTACTCGCCCCATCCGCTCACGCAGTTAGACTATACCACGTGGGACACCATGCAGTGTGATAGTTTGTCCTACTGCTTCATGGCCGCACGACTTATTCTTCCTATGATGATGCACCACCAGCGGGGGACGTTTATACAGGTATGCAATAGTTTGCCGGAAGGCATTCATCGTTCGCCATTGAACCGGATAGCCGGTACGCTTCAGGAGGAAGTATCAAAAATACTGCACGAAGAAGTGAGCGGCCACGGTGTTCAATATTATCATGTCTTTTCCAATATGGAGAATCAGAAGACAGACCGCGTGCAAGAAGCGGCCTACATTCTTCAGTTGTTTAAAGACAGCACTAGTCAGGATAAACAATTGTTTCACCCGGCATACGGTGCCGTTGAAACATCATTACTGGCAGGGCACCACTTGAATTGAAAACCTATATGATGACTGAACATTTCAGCAGGTCATTGATCTGATACAAACGAATAACATTCACTCTCTATGATAACAATGAAACAAATAGCGCTATCGATCCTAACCGTGTTCCTGTTAACAGGTTGCGCAAAACATACTGAAAAAGAAACGGTGATCGCACCATTCAAAGTCAGCACACGACAAATCGCTGCTGCCGGAATATCAGAAATGCTTACTTACAGTGGCACCATCGAAGCAGACAATTCCGTTGCGTTGGGATTTTCAGTATCCGGAAGAATTACTTCGGTATATGTGCAGGAAGGACAACACGTTTCCGAGGGGCAATTGCTGGCTGCTATGGAGACCAATGATTATGAGAATAATTTACTTCTGGCCGTGTCATCATTAGAGCAGGCGCAGGATAATTTTAACAGGCTAAACGAGCTGTATGAAAAAGGCAGTCTTCCGGCACGCGATCATCTTGCTGCAAAGGTGGCTTTGTCACAAGCACAGGTGAATAAGAACATTGCTGCCAAGCGATTAGCGGATACTAAACTATATGCTCCGTTCGCAGGAATTGTAACGATAAAAAGCATTGAAAGAGGAGCCACTGTTGCCCCTGGTGTAATGGCTTTTACTATTGTGAAAACGGACCTGGTCTATGCGCAGGTATCGGTTTCTGAAAGTGAAATCAGCAAGCTTGCAATTGGCACAGATGCCGCCATCGTTGTTCCCGCATTGGATCAAACTATCTCAGGTAAAATAAGCATCATCAATCCGCAGGCAGACGCTACTACACGAAGCTTTACTGTGAAGGTGAGATTGGCAAATGCGAACGGAAAATTGTTGCCCGGCATGTTGGCAAACATAAAACTGACCACCAACCGCCAGTTAGATGCACTTACCGTTCCGGTAGAATCAGTGGTGCGCGATGCCGAGGAAATAACCTATGTCTTTGTAGTGGATGAAAAGAACAGGGCGATCAGAAAGAGAGTAGCCATAGGTGATTTACTGAGTAATGAAATCATTGTATCGGAAGGACTCCATGTGGGAGATAAAGTGATTACGCAAGGGCAGAATCAAATCAAGGACGGACAGGTCGTATCGCTTTAACATAAAGTCAGGATACGAATTCAAAAAAACAGAATCGCACATTTTATTGAGAAGCAAAAGATGAAAAGACGCAGGATAAATATGATCGAGGCATCGATGAAGTACAGCCAGATATCGATGCTGATTGCAGGACTACTTGTGGTGATCGGAATCGGTGCGCTGATTAACATGCCGCGCAGTGAAGATCCGCGCATCACCGTAAGGCAGGCGATTGTCTTTGCCTTATACCCCGGAGCAGATGAGCTCCAGGTGGAAAAACAGGTTACTGACAAACTGGAGCAATATCTCTTCAGCTTTGAAGAAATTAAAAAAGCAAAGACACACTCTGAGACCAAAGAAGGACAGGTGGTCATCACCGCTGAACTGAACGATAACGTAAAGGATCCAAAAAAATTCTGGAGCACACTTCAGCATGGCCTGAATACTACCTTACGCTCAACACTGCCTCCCGGTGTACAAGGCCCGGTAGTGAACAGTGACTTTGGTGATGTAGTAGCACAAATGATCACCGTAACCGCACCAGGGAGATCGTATGCCGAATTGGAAAATTATCTTGATAAGCTGGAAGATGGAATTAAAACCATTCCCGAAGTATCCAAGATCAACCGGTACGGTGGGCAACGTCAGCAGATTTACATTACCGTTGACGATGAAAAGATGCAGCAGTATGGATTTGACTTCGCCACATTGGCCAATATATTACAGGCACAGAATGTCACTAACTACACCGGCGACATTACATTGTCAGCCAGCAACATTCCCATTTTTGCCAACAGCCGTTACAAAAACGAAACAGCCATTGGCAACCAGATTATCTATAGTACTCCGGATGGTAAAGTAGTCCGGCTGAAAGATGTTGCAAGCATTGAAAGAAGGTATGAAGAACTGAACAGCTTTATTAAAGTGGGAGCAGATAAAGTAATGATGCTCACCATTCAGATGCAGCCGGGCAATAACATCGTTTTTCTGGGAGATGACCTGGATAAAAAAATTGAAGAAGTGAAACGTACGCTTCCATCGGATGTCAGTGTACAGATCATTGTGAACCAGCCCGAGGTAGTGAGAGAACGGGTCAGTCACTTTATGGTGGAGTTTGGAATTGCCATCGCGTCGGTGATTGTGGTGGTGATGCTGCTGCTGCCCTTTCGTATCGCCTCCATTTCTGCCATTGCTGCACCGGTATCTATTGCTATCTCTTTTGCTATCCTTAACATCATTGGTATTGAAATCCATCAGGTATCACTTGCCGCTTTGATTATTGTATTAGGTATGGTAGTGGATGACGCCATTGTGATCGTGGACAATTACATTGAAAAACTGGATGAAGGTGTCGCCAGCTGGACAGCGGCATGGCAAAGCGCTACGCAATTAATGGTGCCGGTGTTCACCGCTACAGCGGCCATCATTTTCGCCTTTATGCCTTTGGCATTTGTGCTCAAAGGACTTCCTAAAGAGTTTATCCAGTCATTACCTATAGCCGTTTCCATTGCATTGTTTGCTTCGTTCCTGGTAGCCGTCTTTCTTACTCCGTATATGTGTTTTATCTTTTTGAAGAAAGGACTGAAGCACCAGATCAGCGATCGCCCTGCGAAAAAGAAAATACTTGATCATCTGCAGGATGCCTTCAACACGGCCGTTGAGTTTTGCTTCCGCTGGCCGAGAGCAACAATGTTGACGGGACTGCTATCGGTGTTCCTGGCGATGATCGTAGGAGGCAACGTGGAAGAAGAGCTTTTCCCGATGGCCGAACGCAACCAGTTTAACCTCGAGCTATGGATGCAGAATGGAACAGATGTAAATGAAACAGCCAAAGCAGTAGAGAAAGTAGAAGCAGCCATTAAAGGCGATCCACGAATTGTTGCCACCGCCAGTTTTGTGGGAACATCCTCACCGCGCTTTCATGCTACCTATGCACCGGAAATTCCACGCGAAAATTTCGCACAGGTGTTTATCAATACCACCAGTGAACAGGCTACGGTAGAAATGGTCAATGAGTACCTCAACAAATTCAACGGCTTTCTCCCTAATGGATATGTGCGCGTAAGACAGTTGTCTAACAAACAAACACCCGCGCCTGTAGAGGTGCGCATTGTGGGTGATAATCTGAAAGATCAAAAGAAGGTAGCTGCACAAGTAGCCGCTATTGTAGAAAAGGCGAAAGGCACTAACTGGATACGCACCGATTACCAGGATGATTACTTTGGTATTCGTGCCGTGATCAAAGAAGATGCTGCCAGCAGGCTCGGAGTGAGCAACGCTGCAATCACTCAGACATTAGGTGGGGAAATAAAAGGAGCCGTAGTCTCCACGCTTTGGGAAAGTGATAAGCCTATTGATATACTGCTGCGCCTGGATGGAAAAAACAGGGATGACTTTAACAAGCTTCAGAATATTTACGTGACCACGCAACTCAATACCAAAGTCCCCTTGAAAGACGTGGTGGACTTGCAACCCGCATGGCATACCGGAGTGATTGCACATCGTAATGGACTGCGCACACTTACTGTACTTGCCGAAGCGCAGTTAGGTATTACCGCTACAGCAATCGTCAATGAAATAAAACCGCAGATTGAAGCACTATCACTGCCTGAAGGAATCGCTATCAATTATGGTGGAGAAGTAGAATCATCAGGAGAAACTTCTCCGGATATGGGGAAATCACTATTGATCAGCCTGCTGTTAATCTTTCTGACACTGCTGTTTCAATTCAAGAGCATTGGTAAAGTATTAATTGTGCTGGCCACCTTCCCGCTTAGTTTATTGGGTGCCATGCTTGGATTATGGTTGACGGGAAACCCGATGGGCTTCACCGCTTTCCTGGGTATCATCAGCTTGATGGGAATTGTTGTACGCAATGGAATTATCCTGGTTGACTATGCGGATGAATTGATTCATGAGCATAAGTACACCATTAAAGCAGCGGCCATTGCTTCCGCTAAGCGAAGGATGCGACCTATCTTTTTAACCTCGTGTGCTGCGGCCATAGGAGTGGTACCCATGATTCTGAGTAAGTCTCCTTTATGGTCTCCGTTGGGAAGTGTACTGGCGCTGGGACTCATCGTTTCGATGGTGATGACCTTGTTTGTTGTGCCCATACTTTATTACAAGTTCATCAAACCAATGCCAGTACACCAGGAGTTGGTGCAGCCAGATGCTGATGAACATATTCAATATAAACCTGAACTCATCTGACAGGATCATAAATGTCATGCATGCATCGGATGGACAGATGTATTAAAACTAGCTATTAAAACATTCTTGTTATGAAGTTTACAATTCAATGGATGGTTCGTGCCTCCTTATTCATAAATGCGCTCTTGTGGACACCGGTAGTTCTGGGTCAACGTAGTCTTACACTTGAACAACTACAGGAACTGGCCTTGCAACGCAACAACAATCTGAAAGCCGCTGAACAAAACATTAATATTGCTGTAGCCCAGAAAGTACAGGCAGATGCTGCTGGCAAATTTACTGTAGATGGAGTAGTGACCGCATTCAATTTTGGGAAGCCACTAAATACAATTCTTCCTGAATACGGAGTGAGTCCTGGTATAAATTTCAATCAGCCCATTTATTCCGGTGGTAAAAACCACTTTGGAAAACAGGTAGCGGCTCAGACAGTAGATATTCAAACCGCACGGAAGGCGTTGACTACTGCTGATGTCTTGTACAATACCGAAGTGGCTTACTGGCAAGTGATCTCCGCGAAGGAACAAATCCGGTTAGCCGAGCAAAGCAAGAAACAACTGATGGCGTTATACACAGATCTGAATAATCAATACACTGCTGGAGTTACCTACAAGAACGATGTGTTACGCGCCAATGCGCAACGGAATCAAAATGAATTGAATCTGACTCAGACCAAAGATGCACTTACCCTGGCTAAATTAAATTTAGCACAGTTGAGTGGCCTGGCTGATAGTATTGACTTTATCGTCTCCGACAGCATTACCGGATCTTTTGACTCACTACAGATAACGGATAATACGGCACATGCCTGGAACAATCGGGCAGAACTACATGTCCTCGAAAAAACATTAGCTTCAGCCCGGTTACAGGAAAAAATATACAAGGCAGACTTAAAGCCAAGTGTTTCATTGGGTATAAGTGGAGTAAGTGCATTTGGCAAACAGGGAATCAACCCGGAGAATAACAGTAACTCCATGGTTTCGTATTATGGTTTGTTAAGCGTGAACTTTCCCATATTTGCCTGGGGCAGGAGAGTAGAGAAAGTGCGTGAGCAGCAATACAGGATCATAGCTCAGCAGTATCAGTTAAAGGAAAACAAGGAAATCATTTCTATCCAGGTACGCCAGTCCTATTTGCAGCTGAATCAAAGTGCCAAACGTGTAGCGTTAGCCGAACTGTCGTTAACACAGGCAGAAGAAAATCTTCGCCTGAGCAAGGACAGGTTAAAAGCCGGAACGATTGTAGGTAAAGATGTACTGGATGCCCAGACGATCTGGCAACAAGCGTATAGCAACGTGATAGAATCCAAAGTAGAATATAGAATAAGAGAAGCAGAGTTGAAGAGGGCCCTGGGAGATCTTAAGTAAATAGAATGATGTCGTTTTTGTGTTAAGGGCAGCCAAATCTCAAGAGTAGCGTTCCCGATTTTGTTTTTTTGTTAGGATTGGTTAATCTAAAGAAGACGATTACAAAAGAAATAATAAAAGCGGGCTAAAATTTATTGATCGTCAGAATGAATACATCATCGGCTATTTAAAAATTGTTTTGCCTGATTAGCAATAATAAATTCATGAAGGTATTTATTATTCAGCGTTACGTATGTAGTATAGCTGTTGATGGCAAGCACTCCTTCTGCCTAAAATAAATGCAATATGGGATTTGAGTATAAAATAAAAATCGAACTCACCGAGGACGAAAAAGAAGAAGTTAAAAATATAATTCCACCAACCACGGGATTGAATTTATATGAGGATGACGTAAAATTGGAGGAGAATGGAATTTATATCGTTAAATATGACAGGCCTGACTTGTGGCTTCGTCTTGAAGGCTTGAAAAACTATCTAGAAAAAACAAAGAAAGAATACCTGATCGAGGAATTGTGATAAAGGAACGAATGATTGTTATAATCATTCGTTCCTTTATTTAATTATCCCGGAATTGTCTCATTTTATAACGGTTATCTTTAATCCCTTTTTCCAGTCTTTTGATTCATTTGTATAATACAGGTAAGCTGTATTAGCCGCACCTTGAAAAGTACCTGGAATCTCGGCCTTGAGATCGAGCAGAATGGTTTGCTGCGCAGAAGGTTTCAACTCGCGGTAATAGAAGGCAATGCGGTCGCCAATGATTTCATAAAAATCGAACAACCCGCGTTCCTGTAGTTCTTTCAGTTGCCAGGGTTGTACACTCAAACCAGCAGGTATTCCAATCACTGCCATGGTCATGCCTGCAGATGTGCGGTTGGTAAGCTGAATAGTGAGACGCGCTGTTTCGTTTACTTTTACTACTGACTTATTCATCGCAGCATTAATCATGACTTTGCAATCTGTATTGGTTAAGGGCGTTTTCGAGTTCCAATAAATATCCACAGCGTAAGGCAAGGGTTGTGTGGTCTGATGAAAAGAAACACGAATGGTTTGCGCCCCGTCTTGGTAAAGGTTTTCGGCAAAATGCTTCATGACCAGTTTATCCTTTGTGCCTTTTTGATAAACTCTGTTTTCGGCCAGGCTGCCATTTACACTCAGTTGAATTTCGCCTCCTTCCTGGCTGGAGTGAATGACATTGGCATACGCTGTAAGTGCCTGCAATCCGATAGTGGTTGCCTGCGTTGACCCAAAGCCTCCGTACGAGCGGTGGCTGGTCAGGTAATCAACGCAAGCTTTAAGTACATTTAAATTTTCAGTTGATTTCTTTGCCAGAGCAATAGCCCATAATCCCATCACTTCATTTTTCAGTGAGATACCACCGCTCCATACAATGGAGTGGTCGGCTTTCAGCATTGCTGCCCCTGACGACTCGAGCTCTGTTTGAAAATAGGAGACTAAACGTTTGTAGTCTTGCTGCTGGTTGAAATCAAAAGCCGCAATGCATGCCAGCGCCATACGATACATGTCTTTGCTATTCCATGCTTCGGCAAGCACATGCTGGTATTCGTTCTCCATTTCACGTAGAGATGTGCCGGTCTCAGCCAGCGCATACACAATGTAAGCGTTGTTCACTTCATACGCTGCGGAAGAGAATCCGTACTTCCCATGATTTTGTAAGAAGCCTCCCTTTCCATTTTTTCGCGACAGCAGCCATTGACGCGTGCGGTTCATCATGCCCTCGTCTACGCTGGAAAACACCTTCTTCATTTCATGAAACTCAATCAGCCCGTAAGCGCTGAGCGCTTCGTGCGCAGCTGGCGTTCCGAACCACTCAAACCCGCCTCCTTTGATTTCATAGGCCATTAATTTAGTGTAACCACTGCGGATGAAGTTCAGCGCCTTCTTCTCTGTTTCAGGACGAAGTTCACCGGAACGTTGCAAAAACTGTAAAGCAAGAATATTTGGAAATGTACTTGAGGACACTTGCTCAAAACATCCATAGGGTTCATGCAGGATAGATTCAGCCCCAGTGAAAAGATCGCTGATCACATCGGGGAACGCATTGAACTCTGCCCGCAACGTTCCACGCTCTGCATCGCTGATCGTGAATGGCAGCACTCGCTCCATCTCTCTGCCAGAGAAGCTCTGATGCATAGGAAAGCCAACAGGAAACACGCGAATGGATTGCTTCACTTCATCTTCGTATCCCTTGCCCGAAAGTTGCAGACGAACGGGGTATGTGCCAGCAACTCCTCTCGCGGTGACGGAGAAATAAGCTGTTTGTGTGGCTTCCGCAGGGAGCGTTACAGGTAGTTTACTTTGTGTGGCAGTCAGTTCATCGGGTAACGTTAGTGTAAGGGTTCCTTTCCATTCTTCATCGCTGGTGTTCTTCATGCGAACGGGTATCATCACGGTATCTTCATAGCTCATAAACTCAGGAAGTTTGGCATCAATAGATACGGGAAGTGTGGTGTAATACGTCTCTTCCTGTTTGCCGATTAATCCTTTATTGGAGATTCCTTCTGAAGTGATACGAAAGGCAGTGACGGCATCATTATTATAAAACGAGATCTGCGCCTTTCCTTTTTCATCGGTAAGGATGTTCGCATTCCAGTAAAGCGTGGTTCTGAAATCCTGGCGTTCATCTGTTTTTCTTCCCTTCGGTGGCGGTGTATAAAATTCACGCGTAGCTGAAAATGCTCTCGGAAAAACAGTTACATGGTTATAACGCGATTCTTTTTTTCTCCCGGTAACCCCGTTGACATACGGGATGCTGATCCGTGATCGTGTTGTAATCAGGATCACTCCATTGGAAGCGCGGCTGCCAAACAGTGCCGAGGCTTCTGCTGATTTCAGCACTTCGATCCGATCGATGTCACCCGGGCTTACTATACTTCCGATGGAGAAATTATCATTTGAACTTTGATCCAGGGGCTGACCGTTAATAATATAAAGTGGTTCATTTCGGCCGTTGCCTAGGGAGTTTATGCCGCGTATCCGGATAGTAGCATTCGATCCCGGACTTGCATTTTGTGTTTGTACCTGGATGCCTGCTATCCGCCCCTGAAGCAAACCTTCAAGCGATGTAAAGGAAGGCAGTACATCCAGTTCGGATGACCTTAAGGATACGATTGAACCAGTATAGTAACTCTTTTCTTCTGCACCGTATCCGGTCACGACGACTTCAGAAAGTTGCCTGACATCTTCTGTCATCGACAAATCAAGTTCGCCTGAACCGACTGCTCTGTTCGGTTCAACAGGAAGTACAGTAACAGGATCGATAGCGAAGGTTTCTTCGCGTAGTGCTTTCATTTTAGATCCAACATTGCTTCCGTGAAGCTTAGATATTGGCAATGTTCTTCCTTTTGTGATCAGAATTTTGTGAGGTTTTCTGGTGGCTAAAAAGACGGGGACAGTAGGATCGACATTTTTAAAGATGAATTGTCCATCGGGTGTTGTTTTAACTTGCGCTACCCGGCGCTTTTCTCCCAGCTCCAGCAAGGTGATCTCAGCCCTCCCCGTCAATGTGCCGGATACAATGCCTTCTTTTTCCGGTAGATATGTAAGCGTTCGCTCCGCAGTAAGTTCCTTCCAAACGAATCTTCTCCATCCCTGTGTCATCAGCAGGTAGTCAAGTGCCTGTGTCGCCTTCTGTTCTTCTTTGTTGAAATAAAAAGCAGGCTCCTGTATTTTTCCTTTCAGTTCAGAAGACAGCAGCATGTGAGAAAGAATATTGTCCTGCTTATCATCACTGAATGAAATTAATTGATCGTCTACGATGGAAAGGGCAATCTGACCCGGCAGAGGATCACCTTTGTCATCCGTTGTTTCAATATCAATTTTTACTCTCTCTCCAGGCGAATACTTTTTCTTGTCTGTCGTCAACCGGATGTTCATCTGCTTTTGTGCGTTGATAAAAACCAAACGTTCACATTGTTCTGCTCCACCACTATCAAACAACGTAAAGGTGGCGATACCGGCAGGAAAGGAAGTAATGTTCATACGAATCGTATTCACCCCTGCACGGAGATTTACTTTCCTGCCTTCATGTATCGTTCCCCGTACCTGACCGACAATATAACTTTCTGTAGTAACCGGGGAATGAATGCGAAAGACAATCTCATCGGCAGTTCGTTCACTTACATGGAATACATAGCCTTCTTGTCGTGATGGGGGAAGCAAAAGCAGTGGAGCATTACTTGCCGGACGAAGGAGTTGTGCATAATATTTTTTATCGCGCTGTGGTGTAAATGTGAAAGCACCCATACCCATGTGATAACTGCCGAACTCAGCAATTACATTTTTAGCATCGTCCAGGATATGACCGCTTACATCTGCTCCTTTGCCATATTCGTTAACTGCTTTAAATGCAACGCGACTGGCGATACCTGCAACAAGGTCACCACCTTCAGGAAAAAACTGAAGTGTGATCTTGTTCAGCACGATGGGGATGGCACGCGAGATCGATTCTTCCACTCCGGCATCGTCCACAACAACATGGAGCAACCCATCCGGGCTGTGCAAACTGTCTGGGAGTATAAAGGACAGGGTTGCGTTTCCGTCTTCATCCGTCAGTGCATTGGCCGATGGTAATTCTTTTCCTGAAAGAGAGATGCGGAATCGAATAGGTACATCTTTTCGTTTTTCATCCTTCAGGTCACGCACAGTCAGATTTGCCTTTACTTCATCACCTGCTCCGTAGGCTTCTTTCTCAAATTTGAGTTTCAATAACAGGCGCGGGGTAATGACTCTTTGTACCTGGATGTCTTTGGTAAAGATGGTTGTGCTATCAAAGTTAAGCATCCAGTTGGTGTATGCTTTGATTTTATATAAACCACCGGCTGCTGATTCGGCTAATTTAAAATCTCCGCGGCAGGAACCTGCACGCTGATACAACTCCAGCCGTGCAGCTACATTCCCTTTGGGATCGATGAGTTCGGTATAAACTACATCACTGATTGTAGAAGGCCGGTGGGTCATGCGATTGAGCAGAAAAGCATTGAACCAGATGTCTTCACCGGGCTTGTAAAAAGGCTTATCCAACTGCACGTAGATTTTTTCTTCCGGATATTTTTTGTTGTGTCGCACCAGTTTTTCTTTCAGTGCAGTAAGGAAGGGGACTTCATCAAAGGCACTGAACAGCAGAGTGCAACTCAACACGAAGAACAAGGGAAGATGGTATATTCTTTTCATGGTGCTTAGAATTTCAATGTGATAAATGCATACAAGCTGCGTGTACCGGGTGTGTTAAATAAATCCAGTCCGCTGCCGGTAGCATAGCCGAAGAGTGAAGAGGATGGATCTACACCTTTGTAAGGAGTAAGAAGCAGTAGGTTTTTACCGGTAATGGAAAACTTTGCTTCCTTAATTAATGCTTTGTGTGCAACTCTGCGGGTAGTATAGGAGAGTGTGACTTCACTTAACCGCACCCACGATGTCTTCTGAATGTATGCTTCACCAACGCCCGTGGGACCATAACGTACCCAGCGATTTTCTTCCACCGGTAAAGCAGGATCAGCAAAAGTAACAGCACGTGTATTTACATTTCCCTGCAGATCCACACCATCAAAAAGATAGTTGCCAATAGTGCGTTGCGTTCCGGTGGAAGCTAACTTACCTAGATAATCGAGTGCAGCGTTAGTCCCATTCCACATTTGCCCTCCTGACTTAAAGTCAAACAGGCAGGAGAGTCTTATTCTTTTCCATTCCAAAAACGTGTTCCATCCCAGCATCCATTTGGGAATGGGACTACCAATCATTTTCATACCTCCGGCAACCATAGGGTATCCGTCATTACCGATAATAAGCTGACCTGCATCATTACGCTGGAAAGTAGTGCCGTAGATAGCACCAACAGGTTTACCTGGTGCCAGTACGGTAGCAATGTCATTGAAGCCGGCAAGTGCAATCCAGGGACTGGCAGAATAGATTTCTTTAACGGAGTTGTTATAGGTGCTCCAGTTCAGGTCGGTGCCCCATTGAAGGGCCTGATAATAATTGTTGAGCACAAAAGACACGGTGAGTGTAACACCTTCATTCTTCACTTTGGCGACATTGGAAAGTACATAACGATTGCTTTGCATGACCGGGGCAATGAAGTCACGCGTCAGGTGGTGGTAGTAGCTTGCTTCAAGCGTAATGTTATTGAAGAAATGCGCATGAAGACCTGCTTCCTGTTTTACTTCCGTTTCCGGTGCAAGCTCCGGCAGAAAGAACAACTCCGTGTTTTCATAATAACGAGCATAAGCGGAAGAAGACAATGCAGTGGAAGCATACGATCCATTGGCATAAATAAGGGGAGCTTCTCTGATTGTCCGCGATACGGAATAAAAAGGTTCGAAGCGGCTAACCGGCCACGACATAAAGCGGGCAAGGTCAACGCTCATGCCAAGTGAAGGAAAGAAATTGACAAAGCGATTTATGTTGGCAGTAGTGGAGAAGTAGTGCCGCTGTCCTGCTTTGAGTAACAGATATCGGTCATATTGATACTGTACACCGGCGCTCACTTCATGCACTACACGCGATAACTTTTTATCCAGGTTAATGATAGAGTCTGCCAGAGGAAGAAAATAACCTCCATTTGTAAAACCAAACCCATCCTGGCGTTGTAACTGATTGCCGGTGTAGTTCACCTGGTAGATGAAATTTGTTTTCAGTTCATAATTGGAATGATAGCTTACATGAGAAGGGCTGATGCTGGCATATAGATTTGATTGCCTTGTTTTCCGCTCAGTTATTCGTCCTTCCTCAAACGTGGCATAGCTGACAGGAAAACCATGAACAATGTTATTGATTTGCTTTTCAATTCCGGTGGTGAGTTGGGTACTCCAGTTTCCCCAACGATGGTTGAGATGAATACCTGCGAGATAGTGGTCTTGTTTTTCATGATCAGGTAACCGGTTGGTAAGAAAATATGGGTTGTTAGCCAACGCCGGTGACTGTGATCGCGGGGAGCCATCAGGTAAAAGGTACTTCTCACCGTTGGAAACAGCAGATGTGGATTGTCCATTAGTATTATCAAAAGTGACTGGAGTAGTGAGCACGCTGCTCATGATAGCAGCGAGATTAGCACCGCGGTTCAGCAGGCTTCCTTCCGATAGATGGTAAGAGAACCTGCTATCCAGGGAAAGGTTCCTTGCAAGTTTGATGTCCTTTCCCCGCAGGGAAAAATTGTGATTCGTATAATCAGCATTGGGGATGATACCCTGTATTGTTTTTCGTTCCAGGCTTATCACCAGGGTAGATCCTTCTCCGGCAGGTAACGTGAGAATCAGCTCATTAGTGGCGTTGAAGCCGGTTTTGAAAAAGCGAAGTGGAGTATAGCTATTGGCAGGGATGCCATTACCTGATCCGGCTGTAACAAGCGCCCCGTTAGGGTCATAAGCATAATTGGTTCCATCATATTCCAACGTCCGTGTAGAGGGCCCCCAACTGAAGATCTCGTTCTGATCAGGCCCTCTCCATTGGGGTGAACCATTCACAGGTCGTCCTTGTGCATATGTTCTTTGCAGGGCGGGTAGTTTGTTAATGGTTTCAATCCCAAAAGAAGTAGTGTACTGCCCCACAGCCGCATAACGCGATGGTAGTTCATCATAGGATTTAATGAGATAATGGTTTCCAACGCGGGTAATTTTACGGATGGTTTTAGGGAATCGATCGTGCCGGTTCAGGTAAGTAGGAGAGTTCCAATGGAGATATGCCACACCAGGTTCCGATGATTCTATGGAGTCGGTAAATAGTGCACGTTCTACGGACAGTGCTACTTTATTCTTTTTCGAGAGAGTGGTTTCTGAAACCTTGCTGAAAGTTTCTTCGGTTAACACGACTTCACGAGTCTCCATTCCAACAAATGAAAAGACAAGTACATCACCCGGCTGTGCGCTGATCGAATAGTTTCCGTGAACATCCGATGAGGTACCACGCGTGGTGCCTTTGATAGTGATGTTCATTCCCGGTAAGGGATATCCTTCACCATCAGTGAGGTGACCGGAGATAGTGCGCTGTTGACTAAAAGCAGCTGTATAACACAGGACAATCAGTACAAGGGTGAAAATTTTCTTCATCGTTTGCCGGTTGGTCAGAGAGAAGATGCTAACGTGTAATGATTTCCATAAAACAGGTATACAGATTTTTTATAATCCGGTTAAATGGCTGATTCATTGGAAGAAACAACCGGGAATAAAAAATAGGATGCAGGCAATTGCAGGCAGCGATTCCTTTTGGCTACGACAAACTGACTTTTGGCTACGTGCGGGTTTTTATTGCTGACGACTTTTGTATAAACAAAATCGAAAACAATATGAACATCGTTTTAACAGGCTCAATAAGTAATGTGGGCAAGCCGCTCACTCAGCAATTGCTCAGCAATGGTCATTCCGTAACGGTCATTACCAGTAAAGTGGAACGAATACCGGAGATTGAAACACTCGGCGCAACAGCTGCTGTTGGCAGTATGTTTGACGTTGCCTTCCTGACAGCAACATTCAGGAAGGCTGACATTGTCTACCTGATGGAAACGCTTGACGCGGTAGGGGGTGATTTCGTTGACAAGGATACGGATTTAATAGCTGCTATCAGTCAGATTGGGCAGAACTATAAGCAGGCCGTTCTACAGGCGGGTGTCAGTCGGATCGTGCATCTGAGTAGCATCGGTGCTCACATGAAAAAGGGAAATGGATTTTTGCAATTTCATCACAACGTGGAAACCATCCTAAATCAACTTCCTGCTGAAGTTAGCATTAAGTTCATACGCCCGGTTGGATTCTATATCAACATGTTTGGATTCATCAGGAGCATCAAAACAAAAGGCGCCATCATTTCCAACTATGGAGGCGATAGGAAAGAACCATGGGTGTCACCTGAAGATATCGCTGTTGCCATTACGGAAGAGATGGACAAACCGTTTGCCGGAAGGACGGTGCGCTATGTTGCAAGCGATGAGGTTTCGCCAAACGAAATTGCAACAGCGTTGGGTAATGCCATTGGCATGCCCGATTTGCAGTGGCAGGTAATCACCGACGAACAACTTCTGAGTGGATGGATAAAAGGTGGATTCAACCCACAGATCGCCCGTGGCTTTGTAGAGATGCAGGCCAGCCAGAGAACCGGTCTGTTATATGAAGATTACTATCTGAACAGGCCAGCATTAGGTAAAGTGAAACTGAACGCATTCGCAAAACAGTTTGCTGCCGCTTACCATGCAGAGTAATAAGTGCAGGTGCAATAATCGTGTGGTTGTTCAAATAACTCATAGGCTAATTACGTCATTGATAATAAGACGGTATTAATTTAACCAGACTCATGACAATGGCTGCGCTATCAGCAATAGAGAAAGTATTTGTAAAAAGCGGACAGGTTGTGTCTACACGCACCTGGAACGGTGGTAACATGCACGAATTGCATCTTCATTTACCCGATGTGGATTTTGATACATGGAAAAAACACAATCGGTCAAATGCAGAATATCTTCGCTCCATTATACGGATTATACACCCTCCATGTGGGATGCCGGAGAGAAAACATGTAATTTATACATCGATACAAGTCATACGGGCAAGGGAAGTGAATGGGCAAAAAGACAAAAGCGGGGAGAAGCTTTTCACTACCTTACCATCGAAGAGGAAATGCACTTTCCCGTAGCCGGCAAACGTCATATCTTCTTTGGTGACCAGACTGCTATTGGCCATTTTTGTGCGATACAGCAACTGGCACCACCAGAGATAGATATAAGCGGATGCGTTACTTTCAATGACATAACGACGGCGAATGGATTGGCTGAAAACTGCCCGTGGTTGCAAGTGAAATGTGTTACGAATAATCAGGCACTGGTTGATCATGCGAAGCAGGTGGCGGTACAGGTTAAAGCCAACCAGGAAAACACTGTTTTCTATGTAGTGGGTAATGCAAAGCTGATCGTCAGTGTTCGTAACCTTTTAAAGGCAAATGGAATTGACGGTAGTCGCATTAAGTCAAAAGGATTTTGGAAATAATAGCGGATCTTCAATAACTAGAAATTGAAACGAAGTAATGGTAAATCGTAAAACCCAGCGGATAAAAACAATAACAGAGTTTCATCGGCTTAGAGGTTTGCCTAAACCTGAACACCCGTTGATCAGCGTGATCGATTATTCAAAGATGGTACGTTCACCGGAGATCAGCCAGGTAAACTGGGTACTCGATTTCTACAACATTTCGATGAAGCGGGGTCTGAACGCGAAATTGAAATACGGACAGCAGGAATATGACTTTGATGAAGGCGTGATGTTTTTTATTTCGCCTAACCAGGTGTTTAGCATTGAAGCCGAACCTGAAATAACAGAAGACAAGTCAGGCTGGATGCTGCTGGTGCATCCTGATTTTTTTTGGAACACAACGCTTGCCAGTTCGGTAAGGCAATATGAGTTTTTTGATTATTCGGTTAATGAGGCTTTGTTTATATCAGAAAAAGAGGAGTCCATAATTAATCAGATTATTCAGAACGTGCAGGTCGAGTATCGGTCTAACATCGACAAGTTCAGTAAGCAAATCATTATTTCACAGATTGAAACACTGCTCGGTTATGCTGAACGATTCTATAACAGGCAATTCATTACCCGCGATAAATCAAATCACCAGATATTGGACCGTCTTGAGAAATTACTGGATGATTACTTCAAAGGGAAGGAAGTTAAAGGATTACCCGTTGTTCAGGACATTGCTTCGGCTTTGAATGTTTCACCCAAGTACCTGAGCACGTTACTTAAAGTGCTGACAGGACAAAATACGCAGCAGCACATCCATGAAAAACTGATCGGCAAAGCAAAAGAAAAACTATCTACGACTAACTTGTCCATCAGTGAAATTGCTTATGAGTTAGGCTTTGAGCATCCCCAGTCATTCAGTAAATTATTCAAAACAAAAACCAACCAGTCTCCTTTGGAATTCAGGGCTTCCTTTAATTAAGCCATACTGACATTTATTTCTGCTAAGCATATTCAACTTTTGTCTTGCGTCGATTACAGCCAGGAACTGGCCTCATTGCAAAGCGTATCGAGGCTTTCGTAAACGCATCTCATAAATCACAATCGGTTTCCGGAAATCCAGAATGTATCCAAAATTGAGTTTTACTTTTAATGCAAAACAAATGCATCGTATACGGAAGTACGCTAGGCTGACCGGTATAAGAAATATTTTCAGTACATGGAACTTTGTATAGATCGGTAATTGTTTAAAGAATGATCCGGATGATTCCAAAGTTTCTTAACGAGAACATCGGGAACCTGGCTTCATCCGTTTATAGTTGCTTTAACGCTTTTCAAATTTTATGAACAAATACGTTGGGGCACTTTTAATTGTGCTCGTGATTATCGCTGGTCATTCCTCCTTCGCTCAGGACTTAACACCTGGATTGCCCGGCATGGCACCGATGAAGTGGATGAGTTTTAAATCCACGCATGCTCCCGGACGAGTATACCAATCACTTAATTCACAGTCCAGAACGTATACACAGGAGGATATTTATTTCAGAGCCTGGATTCCTGTTGTTGCCAAATCGAAGTTTGCTCTGGCACTCGGACCACATTATCGCAGTGAACAACTGGAGATCAAAGCGAGCGGAGATAATCCCATGAGTTCGCTTTCCAACTGGCAGTTGCGATCCATGGGGGTGGACATGAAGTCATTGGTGAAACTGGATAGTACATCCTGGCTGATCACTACCGGCCAGATCAATCAAAGTGGTAATCTGAACTCTCCTTCACGCAGCAATATTCCTCTCAGCTATACACTGTCTGCTTTTTATCTCCATAAACAGTCAGTGAACAAGGAAATAGGTTTTGGATTGATGTTTAATAAAAGCAATTCCATTATGGTGTTGCCGGTGTTTGTCTTTAACTACAATTTCTCTTCGCGGTCAGGGGTGGAGATTAGTTTGCCTCACAAGATTGCCTGGAGACATAACCTGGGTCCTACATCTATTCTCTATGTGAAAAGTGAAGCCGTAACCCGAACGTATTTTATCAACAGTGCTGCAGATGTTACACCGCAAGTGTTTCGCAGAATTGATATTGATATGGGGGTAGCGTATAACAAACAACTCACTTCCTTTATGGGCTTTGAGCTGTTTGCAGGCTATCGTCAGAATGTGAGTTATAAGTTACCAGACAACATCACTGCTATCAAAAACTCAGGCTGGGCTGCTTCAGTCGAGCTTTATATTCGTCCCCCTAAGGGCCTGCGACTTAAAAAAGAATAACTGTTTAACTTCGAAACATCATTTAAAGACCACCTGGAAATGGTGGTGTGCCTCTTCGTATTCATAGCGAAGCGAATAATGATTGGTCTTGCAGATGGTGGCGACGATAGCCAGCCCTAGGCCACTTCCCGTAGAAGAGGCGACATCACGCTGGAATCGTTCGAATATTTTGCCTGGATGATTTAATGGCTTACCCGGATTGCTGATCAGCAAGCTATAGCCATTGACCTTTATGGTAACGGTACTTTTTTTTCCTGAATGACGAATAGCGTTTCCTAAAAGATTAATCATTAAGATTTCTGTCTGTGCATGATTGGCCGTAATCGAAAAGTCATTCAGATGGGCATCAAGGTGGATTTGTTTTTCCTGTGCCATATCCTGAAGCTGGTGAATCACTTCTGTGACGATGGCGCGCATGCTTATCGTAACGATTTCATGAAACTGGGTGTTCTCCATTTTACTTAGCAATAACAAACTGCGATTTAACCGTGAAAGCTGGTGCGTTGCGTCTGATACTTCCCCGATCAGTTCAGCTTGTCTGGAAGTAAGCTCATCGGTTTGCATGAGCAGGTCGAGTTTAGAGGCAGCAACGGCCAAAGGTGTTTGTATCTCGTGCGATGCATTCTCGGTAAACTCTTTCTGACTGATATACGCCTGATGCGTGTGTTGTGTGAGCTGGTGAATTACATTTCTGAGATCCTCAAACTCGATGATGTCTGAATGATCCAGATTCAGTGGCTTGTCGTTATGTATGTCGTACTTCTTAAGCTTCTGCACCATGGTATAGTACGGATGCCATAACCGCTTGGATAAATTCCGGTTAATCAAAATCAACCCGGCCAGCAGCACTGCGATCAGCACCGACTGTGTAGAGACGATGGCGCGGATAAGATCCTTGCTTTCGAGAAGTGATTCCTTGACCAGTAATTCAAATGGCTCACCGTTAATCATCATCCCTGTACGCACTACACGAAAGGGGATGGGTTCTTTCGCATTCGGCTTTACAATGAATTCGCTATAGAAGGAATCCGTCGTGATTAACTCTTTAGCGGGTGTGACGAAGAATTCTTCATTGAGCAAAGGGTAATGCTGAATGTCTTCCAGGCTTCGGAACTTAACTGCGGCTTTAGTAAAATCATATTTATGTGAAAGCAGTACCTGGTCGATCTCTTGTATCACAAGACGATTTAATACAAAGTAGAAGATGGGTATAGCAGTAAGAAGCAACAACCCTGCATAGATGATGAAGCTGCATACGGTACGGCTTAGTAATCTCATCCTTCCATTTTATAACCTAAGCCATGAATTGTTTTGATGTAGTTGCAGCCAGCTTCGGAGAGCTTCTTCTTTAAATTTTTCATGTGCGTATAAACGAAATCGAAGTTGTTGGATACTTCGGCATATTCTCCGGACAGATGTTCAGCAATGGCACGTTTGGAAACTACCCGGTTACGGTTAGCAGCCAGGAAAAGTAAAAGATCAAACTCTTTACGCGTGGTGCTTAGTTCAACACCACTGATCTGAACGGTCTTTGATTGCAAGTCGATGTAAAGTTCATTGATACGGATGTGATTGCTGCCAAGAAAATTTTTCCTTCTAATGATAGAGACGATCCGCGCCCGTAACTCTGACATGTGAAACGGTTTGATCAGGTAGTCATCTGCCCCCATATCCAATCCATGCAAGCGATCATGCAGTGAATTTTTTGCCGATACAATGATCACGCCTTCCAGTTTATTATTCACTTTCAATGACTCAAGCAGCGTTAAACCGCTTCCATCCGGAAGGGTCAGATCCAGGATAACGCAATCATAATTGTACATGGCCAGCAGATCCTGAGCCTGCGATGAAGTGTAAGCAGATTCGCATAAAAAACTCTCTTTCGACAGATAGTCGGACATGCTTTTAGACAACTTCTCTTCGTCTTCAACAATCAACAGTTTCATACCCCGGGGGACGGTTTGAATTCAAAATACCTTTATCAAAAAGAAAAATGCCTCTGAAAAAAGTGCGTTATTTTTGATTCAGGGGCGATTTCCTCAGAAATTCTTCAGAACTGATTCTCTTATTGCGCCATAATTAGAATCAGTCTAATTAAATGCAATGTTAAAAGAAATAATTTAATCCTTCACAAAATGTTGAAATCGATGCTAAAACCCTCTTTAGTTGCTTTGATAGCCTTAACCATTTTAAGTGCATGTAAAGACGATGACGTAACTCCTGATCTTCGTTCCGATTTTGATTACGCCACCCTCAATGCAAGTGTTGCTTACTCTGACCAATTCAAAAATGAAACCGGTCAGTCCACGGTCGATCTTTCAGATGGAGTCAATCGCTTTAAAATGTTTCAGGCGTTGAATTATACTTCATCGTCAGCCATTGCAGCGAACACTTCTGTTTCAGCTGCTAAGTTGAAGAGCCAGTATTCCAATGCGGGTAGCCCCTTCGTGGATATCTCTACCTCTGCGATTTCAGTAACAGGTGCTACCCTGAATGCTTCAGGTGTTCAGCTAAAAAGTGTAACGGCTTCTTCAATGACCGAAGTACAAGCGAGCGCTATTCGTACGAAGTTTGAGTCTGACTTTGATGCTATTGCTACAGCAAGCTTATCTATCGGACAGGCAGCATCAGCAGGTAAGGCAGGAAAATCAGGAAGCTACCTGGTAGATGCAAAAGGAATTGAAACCATACAGGTAATTCAGAAAGGACTGATCGGTGCCATGCAATTGGATTATATCAGCAATGTGCTTTTAACCAAAGGCCTGGATGCAGATAATCATTCATTAGTGAGTGGGAAAAACTATACGCAACTGGAGCATAACTGGGATGAAGCATATGGTATGCTCACCGCCAGTCCGATCTACCTTATCAACTCAACCGATGCAACAAGAGGTACGATCGAGTTTGCTTTGGGTTCTTATGTATGGGAATACAATAAGGCGAACTATGCGAAAATCTTTCCAGCCTTTCTGAAAGGAAGAGCAGCCATCATTAACAACGACAGAACTGAATTGGAAACACAGGCTACTTTCATTCGTACGCAATTGGAAAAATCGATTGCTAATGCCGCAGTTGGTTATTTGGGTAAATGGAAAACAGAAACAACAAGTGAGTCAGCACGTGTACATGCCATGGGTGAAGGTCTTGGATTCATTTATTCACTTCGGTTCGCTATGGTTCATGGTGGAGATGCTACCTTCTCTGACAACCTGCTTAACGGGTTAGTTGGATCAGCGAACGGTTTCTGGGATCTGGATGCCACTAAGATCAACACCGCATCAGATGCCATCAAGGCAAAGTTTGCTCTTTAATTTATTTAAGTAAGTATAACGGTGGAATGATGATACACTTCATCATTCCACTTTATCATTTTATCGTCTATGTCATTATTTAAGAAATATAAAAAAACTGTATGGATATTGGTGCTGCTTGCTATCGTATGGGCATGTGGAAGCAGCAATACTACTG
>NNBV01000070.1_pt1 | contig 23159 bp, 21 predicted proteins | sample 1173771 | NCBI WGS metagenome assembly NNBV01 (sample SAMN07173938, study PRJNA388173) | plant metagenome | isolation source: symbiotic tissue sample KVS11 | place: Norway: Troms, Kvaloya island | reverse complement strand
CTTTGTTGGGTTTCACTTCGTTCAACCCAACCTACGATTATCCTTAACTGAACCGTATTGTATTATAAGTGATTTGCCGAAAATGATATAATTTGTCGCTGAGGTCAAATTATTCGTTGCTCTACATTTTCGTGAAAGTCAATCAAAGCCAGTTCTGCAATGACTCAAACCGAGCAAATTCTGACTCTAGCTGCCATTGAATCCGTGCGCGATCGCTTTTGTTCAAAAAGGCACTGCACCCTTGAGAAACAGAGCTTTCACTAGGAATATCGCTTGCACAAGCTGGAACCATTGCTTTAAACTCAGACGACTTCCAGAGACTATTTCCCGGAGCGAAACTATATTCTAAGCCATTGCGAGCCAGTCGCTTGAGGTCTTTATATCCCAGCCCATATCTCGTTGCCGCTAACAGATACTCATGACTCAAATCGATGCGGGAAATGCCTTCATCATCGGAAGCAAGGGTCATTGGTACTCCAGCCTTCCAATACTCCCTAAAAGGATGCTCATCTCCCTTGACATTTAAAATGGCCTCATTACTGGTCAGGCAGATTTCGACCAACACGCCGAGGCGCCGCATTTGCTCCATCAACTCGAAAGGACGCTCCTCATAAAGAATATCCACGCCATGTCCGATGCGAGATGCCTGTGCCACTTCTACAGCTTGCCGAATATGAAAACGTAAATCCTCTGTCGGAACCAACCCCAGGGTTAACTCTCCGGCATGGAGCGCGACCTTGACATTGGGATATTGGCGTTTCAAAAATTGCAGCATTTGCATTTGCAGGGTGTAGTCGCGCAGTGCAATTGGGTTGTCTTCTGGGGCGACGAGATTAATACCAACTACCCGCGAATCTGATGAATCTAGTGCAAAGGCATAAGCTAACTGAGCAAACACTTCAACGGGCGACTTTGTTCTTGTCGTTTGCTGCAAATAGCGCACCGTCACTGCACATCCAGGCTGTGCCAATGGAGTGCCGCAACCGAGTGTTTTCGAGACTTCGCGCTCCAACTCTGTAAATTGCTGGCTGCCGAGTTTCACTAGCTTGGTTAATCCTCGTTTGAGCAATTGACTATGCATCTCTTGCAAATCTTTATTCCAACCAACTTCACGCCCTAGCTGTCGAACCTCACTACCCTGAACGGTAAGCATTAACTCTAGATAGGTAATATGCTGCGAAGCTGCCCGATTTGCTACTGACGCGACCATATCATCCCGACGGCTCATAGAGTCTGATATTGGCCCAAAACCACTAAAAGCCTCAAAAAATTGGTCGTGTCCAGATTTTCCAGCAAATGGGAGGTTACGAGTAGACCAACGATTTATTAGGGAATCATAAACAGATATTCGGTTTAACAATTCTGAGGCTGGAAAATAGTTACTGTCCTGACCGCAAGCCTTAGGTTCAACTAAAGCCTCCGCCTCTGGATTCACACAATACCCATCGGTGGCAGCCCACTCCAGATAGTGTTCTGCGTACACAGCCCCACTTAGATGACTGTGGATATCTCCACCCTTCGGCATTCGCTGTACAAATGCTCGTAAAGCGGCTGGCTGGGCGCGATGGGCTTCAAACCAACTAGCAGCTTCAGCTTCACTCCGAGTCGAGGACTGCTGCGAATTAGATGGGACTTGGGCTACTACACTGAAGATGAAACAGCTAGAACTCGTTAATACTCCTAAAAACAAAGATAAGGACGCTCGTCTATGCATATAGATTTATTTTTTTGTAAAACATGATCAGAATCCTCTGGTTATAGCGGTTCCCATTCAGATGCGGTACAAAATTTATCGCAAGGTGTAGGGAACATACCCACTGGTGTCAACTTAATGCGAAACCGCACGTCCGCCAGTCCGCCAGGGATTGTAAATCCCTGTCTCATAGCTAAAGTCCTCTGAAGAGGACTAAGATAGCGCGAAAATTGTCAGTCTACTTCAGTAGACTTGAGCAATTAGTCAGGGATTTACAATCCCTGGCGGGTGAACAACACCCAATCAGTACGCTATTTTTGGCAAAAGTAGACACCATTGGAACATACCGTGCCCCTACGGGTGTAACTCACGTAGACGAGAACCGCTATAAATTGCCGCATCATTGTAGCGTTTATCTGCGGTAATAAGTTAAGTAGTTTTGGAGTTGTCGTGGTGAGAAACAATAACTCTACTACGAAGTTCCTTGTTTCTTCATACTCTTATTTTGGCAATGGTATTGTACTATCTAAGGTAGTGTTACTAGTGGCAATCTGTGGACATTCCTCAAGTTGCGGGACAGCACTGTAACTATTGATATAACTGAGTATTTAATTCCGCCAGTAGAAAAAATCTTAAGTATTTTGGTGTGAATGATTCACTCACAATCAACTTAAGTTTGGGTTTTGCTTCTGATTGTTGTTAATATACCCATGCCAAAAAACCCGGTCATTAAGACCAGGTTTTTCTGGGGCCATATTCCCCCAAGGCTACTTATAGAAGTTATTTATAAATTAGTGTTCTGGTAATAACTACCAAACTTAGGTTATCAATTTCGGAAAATTGTCGCCCAATTATCAAAATTTTCTTTCACTCACCTGTGCGATGCCTGCGGCGGCCTACGCTACAGCACTTCCGGCTATTATGAAGCACAATTTTACCCACATCCCTTTCCTATCCTAACTTTTGCAATTGTGTGCGTACCTCATAGCAGGCGGAAGTGCTGTAATGTCTGCTATTAGCTTGATATCAGTGCTACTCATGGAAATTGAGATCACAACCTCTGTCTGGGAACTTTGCTATTATTTGCTTCTTTAAACTATATGCAAATAATTGAAATCTCTCCATTTCAAGCATTTCGCCGGAGTGTGACGACGGTGATGCAAGTAGTTCCAAAGGAGCTACGCTATGTGGCAATTTTGACATTATTGGGTGGTGCAGGCCCAGCGATCGCTATTTGGCTCAACAAGTTAATCATTGATGAAATAACCCGCTTATTGAGCGCCGGGACAACGCAGAATGCGATCGCCTTGATACTTTCCCAACCTCTGCTACTCTCCAGTCTTGCAGGTTCATTGCTGGTGAATTTGGTAAGTGATGCGATCGCTAACATCAATAGCTTTGTATATACTTCCCTACGCGATCGCATTACAGGCTTTATCCAAGGACAAGTAATTGAGAAGGTTGCCACTTTTGAAGATATTGCCCTGTTTGAAACACCCGATTTGCTCAATTTGTTGCAGTTGACCGAAAAGGGAGTGCAACGACTTCCAGAGCTTTGTGTCAGGCTGGTGATGATGCTAGAGGGAATTTTTATCTTCATTCCAGCCATACTGCTTTCGGTATCCCTTGCTTGGTGGATACCCCTAATTTTGTTTAGCTGCGTTACTCCTGCTATGTATGTAGAAAGGAAATACCGTAAGCAAGTTTGGAGGGTAGAAAAAACCCAAGCGAGTGTTCTTCGGGAAATGAACTTATATAAAACGGTTTTAACTGGGGAAATATACGCCAAAGAAATACGCTTGTTTAGCTTGCAACCCTTACTACTAGAACGTTGGCACGGACTTTACCGCACCATTTTTAGAGCAATGGAACAGATTCGCCGTCGGGGGACAACGGCGGTTATTAGTTGGTCTTTACTCAGTGGCTTAGGCTTTGCGTTACCTTATCTTTACGTAGTTCAGGGAGTGCTAGGTGGAACTCATACTTTAGGGGATTTAGCGCTTTACACTGGGGTAATTTTAGAAGTGCGTCGAAGTTTGGATAATTTGATGTCTGGTGGGTCAGAGCTATATGATATTGCACTGGCAACAACGCCCATTTTCCAACTTTTGGAATTAGAACCGCAATTATCCGGTTCTCAATCAAAGGCATGGGGAAAAGTCAAGGAATCGGCTGTTAACAATCAGAACTTTCAAAGAAATGGGAATCGGCAAGCTTTATCAAGTGAAGCATTGCAGACAGGTATTTGCATTGAAAATCTATTTTTTACCTATCCCAATAGCGATGCCTACGGCGGTAAACCACGCCCCATCCTGAAAAATATCAATCTCAAAATTCACCCCAATGAGATGATTGTATTGGTGGGTGAAAATGGTGCTGGCAAGACCACTTTAGCCAAACTATTGTGTCGCCTTTATGACCCTAGTCAAGGTGCGATTATTTGGAATGGGCAAGATTTGCGATCGCTCCCGTTAGAAGATTTGCGATCGCGGATTGATGTAGTTATGCAAGATTACGCTCGTTTTCCGACTACCGTGCGGGAAAATGTTGCCTTTGGGGATTTACGGAAAATGCAGGATGATGAGGCGATTGGGGAAGCGATCGCTGAGGCTGGTTTGGCGAGAGTAATTGAAAAGCTAGATCAAGGTTTAGAAACCCTCTTAGGCAAACAGCTAGAGGGTGGTATTGATTTATCAGGAGGACAATGGCAAAGGTTAGCGATCGCTCGTGCTTTGTTGCGACTGTCTCCAGCCGAACTACTCATCCTTGATGAACCAACAGCGAACCTTGACCCTAAAACAGAACATGAGATTTACAACATTTTGCGTACTCTGTCCAAGGGGAGAATAGCCGTTGTAGTCAGCCATCGCCTCGCCTTAGCAAAACTAGCAGACCGAGTAGTAGTCCTAGAACACGGTCAAATTATCGAAGTAGGCACTCATGACGAACTCATCGCACTAGGCGGACAGTATCACCTGATGTTTACTCGTCAAGCTAGTAGTTACAACTGAGCAGGGGGCAGGGGGCAGGGGAGCAGGGGGAGACAAGGGAACAAGAATGAATAACCATGCCCAATGCCCAATGCCCAATTCCCAATGCCCAATACTTCGACTGCGCTCAGTACAAGTGCCCAATTCCCAATTCCCAATTTTTATTCTGGTAACTTATATTGATCAACAATACGCTTGGCAAACTCTGGAACGTGGGCTTCTAATTTCTCTGGATGATTTCGCTTTACATATAAATAATTGCGAGTAAAGTGAGAATCAATGGAAAACCGCGCATATTCCAAACCTTTGGGGCCGATTTTTTCGATTACCACACCCATCAGTTTCGCTGCCCACATGGGGAGGGTAACGCCTTTATCGTAAGCGGGAATACTTTGCTGTACAGCTTCCTTGCGGTTGCCTTTAGACGTAACTGGTTGGGTGTCTAACTGGTCTTGCACCAAATCTAGCATTTCCTTACCAGTGTCATTTCTAACTACAATCCATTGCCAGCCGAAGGGTGCGCCCATGTAGCCAACAACTAAATCGGCTAGGGAGTTGACGTAATCAAAGCAACTCATACAGGATGGGGCAAAGACATCTTTAAGTTTGTTGGTCTTTAAGCCAAAGAAAGGCACTGTTTCTGATGAGCCATCCTCATGTTTGAAGTGAACCCGAAAGTCTTGCATGAATTCATAATGCACAACTGTATCAGGCGATCGGCTTGTGGTTTCTAAGAATTTTTGCAGTCCGGCGCGGTTAACATTGTCTACGCAGGGTGTACCTAAAACATACAACTTTTCTAAACCAAGTTGTTTTTCTACGGCTCGTAATGCCTGGATTTGGCAACCAACACCAATTACTAATAGCCGCTTCATTCCCGATTTTTCTATCTGTTCCAATACGGAAAGATTGGGGGAAAGTGTTGGTTTATTTACCCGCGCTGCTAGTATTTCTTCTGGAGTCCGAGCAATAATGGGCATGGGTTGAAAGCGGTCTTCTTTGGTGTTTTGCACGCAAACTACACCTTCAACTAAGCCGCGATTGAGCATTTCAATGGCGATGCTGCTAACAATACCCGTCCATTGTGCGCCTTCGATGGGCTGCTGTTTCCGCGCCGCCATCATGTCTTGATGAACACCAAAGTAGAGTTCATCAGGGTTGTCGAGATGGCGCGATCGCGTATGCGTTTCTGTTTCAAGTTCACCTATTTGCTGATTAATAAAAGCGCAGGCTTCCTTGACATAGTGAATATAGTATGTATCGCATAGTCCGCACTCGCTACACAGTTCTTTCGCAGGACGGCGGCTGGTAGGTTTTAACGCTCTGGCTTTTTTGTGCTTGCTAGAATCAACTGAGGTCATATAAATAAATTTTTTGTTTTATCTAGGAATCGCTTTTATTACAATACCTTCACTGGCTATGAACTTCATGTTATTGAGTCCCAATCTTCCAAAGCTATATGATTGATTCGCTCTGTTGAAATCCGGCTCAACGCGATCGCCTTGCCAAAATCGGTGTCAAGTAGCTCTAGAGGTATGGGCATCTTACCACCAATGCGCGGTGCTAGTTTTTGTCCAACCTAGACGTTGATAGGATTTGTCTACAATTGCTAGTCCTGCTGTTGATGCTTTCAGCGAGTTTGAGATATACAGCGTATTTCAGGTAAGGGACTTCCAAATAAAAAAATATCCAACTATTTATTGTGGGGTGGGCATCTTGCCCGCCCAGTAACCAAAGGCGGGCAAGATGCCCACCCTACAAGATTGGATAATTTATTTCTTGGAAGTCCCTAAATGAAGTACACGGGTAGGGGCACAGCCATGTTTCCCTACGATTATCTGTACCTCACCAAGTTGAAATTTGCTGTATCTATGGCTCAAAAATTTGACTTCTTAGATAAATCGGGGATCTGGGAATGATTTTCAAACAATTCTAATAACCCAATTGTCCCCACAAAAAAAGTATAAATTCCATATTGGATTGACGTTTTATTTTTCGTAGGTGCATAATAAGCGGCAATTATCGCTTCAACCAAATGAGCCGACAATGCCAAGTGAGCAATTATCAAAATGGGATTTAAGATAATAGGTAGATGAGTGTTACTTGTTAATGCTTGAATATCCCATATTTCTAATCCAATTGCACTTGTAATAACTACTGTGGATATTATTTTTATAGCTGGAAATAATTTTTCTTTGATGTATTCTAATTTCATCTTACTTATCAAAATTTGCACAAGGCTAAATTGGGCGTGAGATTAATTAACTGTTTGCGAAAATCGGGGATAACAATATTTTCACCCAATTCCTGGCAAACATCAAACTAGGTGAACAAATTGATGTGACTCCGGGGCAATCTGCGTTAAATATATAGGAGTTAGTGATGTCTGATTTATCGTTGGTACAAAATAATCCTTTGCTTGGGACTTGGAAACTAATTTCAGTGAGCGCAATACTTGATGACGGAACTGTAGAGCGCTTTGCCTATGGAAGCAATCCAAACGGTTGCATCACTTATACACCTCAAGGACAGGTACTTGTTATCCTCTCAAGAAGCGATCGCCCAGTACTGAGTAGAGATATACACTCGCCACTGAGTCAAGAGATGGATTTAGTACCCATTGAAGAACGCGCACAAGCATTTTCTACATTCAGTGCTTATACTGGAACCTATAGTATAAGTGGTAATATTGTTACCCATCATATAGATATTGCATCTATTCCCAATCGAGTCGGTACAGATTTAATTCGTACTTTCACGTTGAGAGAAAATCAAATGACTTTAAAGACGCTTCCGGCTATGAGCAATGGTGTGTCAAGGGTTTTTGAACTAGTTTGGCAACGTATGGAGTCATAGAAGCAGTCAGAAATAAAATAAAATTCTTGGCAAAAATATTTACAGTCATTGTGTTCGCGTAGCGTCTCGTAGAGAGCATTCGCGCAATGACGTTGAATAATTCTGTTCCACTACTGACTGTGACCCAGATGTCACCAAAGCTGAGTGTCCAGCTTTTTAAACGCTACTCACCTATTACTCAAAAATGGGTTAAAAATGCTTGTAATCTAGTTAGGAGGTAATTCTAAACTAATTTCACCCAACAAACCCTTGCGAAAATCTGTTAAAAGTTGCCTTGCAGCTCGCTCTATATCACCCTTGTAACGATGCTCCGCTAAGGCGTGCAAATAGGTATCTCCGGTTTCGGATGTAAAATCGAGTTGATAGCGGGACTGTAACGGTTTTTTGGGTAATAAATCTGTGGCTACAGCTTCTAAATAGCTAAGTAAATCCACTAAAGCTGCTGCTACTAGTTGGTTATCATAAGATGCTTCACCGATATCATCACAAATCGCTAATTTCAAAGCTGCCTCTTGGTCTTCCATTCTTACAGGGATGACACCAGGGGCATCTAGTAATTCTAAATGTTCGGAAATTCGCACCCAGCGCAGTTGGCGAGTTACCCCAGGACGGGCTGCACTTTCTACTACTCGCCGTCCCAAAAGGCGGTTAATCAAAGCTGATTTACCGACATTAGGAAAACCAATCACCACAGCCCGGACTGGACGGGGTAACATTCCGCGATCGCTTCTTCTTTGATTAAGTTCTACCCCGGCGGCTTGCGCTGCCCGTGCCACTTCTGTTATACCTTTACCATGTTGAGCGTTGGTAAAATAAGGGACTTCTCCCTGACGTTTAAACCAATCTATCCACAGCGATCGCATTTGCGGCGTAATCATATCTACTCGGTTAAGTATCAACACCCGTTTCTTACCCTCTACCCACTCCCCTATTTGGGGATGGTGAGTCGCTAAGGGAATCCGAGCATCTCGTACCTCAAACACCACATCTACGCGCTTTAGCTGTTCTTTGAGCTTCTTTTCAGCTTTAGCAATATGACCTGGATACCATTGAATCAGGTTTAATCTATAGTTTTGAGTTATGGCCATAATTTATTATTAACTACCAATTATTAATTATCGCCAATAAAAGGGAATGGGGAGTGGGGGAAAATAATAACTCAGCACTCTTATTTGGCTTGATGTAAAATCAGACGATTGCCATCAGGGTCATAAGCATAAATTTCTCTGCCGTGGGAAGCAGTGGAAATGTCTCCTGGTGGAGGATAGCCCAAATCAGTTAGGTGAGCGATCGCATCTTCTAAGTTACTTACCTCTAAACACAAACTTATCTTATTTTTGGCATATAACCAAAGCGAGTTGTCGTCAGACATCGCTGCAAATTCAGATTCGTTTGTGTTCTTTGGTTTAAAAATACCTAATCGCATACTAACCAAATTAAACTCGGCATAGACCTTCGGAATCAAAATAACTGGTTTTTCCTCCAGGAATTTGGTATAAAAATCCACTAACTTATCAAAATTAACCGATGCGATCGTGACAAATGCGTTAGTGTACTGAAAAACCATGTTTGCCTATTGCCGCTTGTAAAAACTTACAGATTTCTGTAAGTCGAACTTCAGTTTACAGGTATTTTCAGGTCAATAAAAGGTAGCTATGCTTTTAGTTTGGTAAGTATTTTTGACACCAACCCAGTTACTAGCAATTGGCATTCGCCAACCAGTTCCAAAGGCGCGATCGGTGATTTTTAAGCCGGGGGGTGCTTGTCGCCGTTTAAATTCAGCCCGCGCCACCATTTGAATTACTCGCTCTACAATCACCGCATCGTGACCGGCTGCAACAATTTGCGCTGCTGATTGGTGATTGTGAATCAGGCGTTGCAAAATATCGTCCAAAATTTCGTAGGGTGGTAGAGAGTCTTGATCCACTTGACCTGGTTTGAGTTCAGCGCTGGGTGCTTTAGTCAAGACGTTTTGCGGGATAATTTCATTATTGCGATTTAACCATTGACAAAGTGAATAAACGCGGGTTTTAGGAACATCTGCAATCACCGCTAACCCGCCATTCATATCGCCGTAGAGGGTACAGTAACCCACTGCCATTTCTGACTTGTTACCTGTAGATAAAAGGAGATAGCCAAATTTATTAGCGATCGCCATTAATAAATTACCGCGAATCCGAGATTGGATATTCTCTTCAGCCAGCCCAAACTCCGTACCCGCAAACAAATCACTTAAAGTTTGATCGAAGCCTTGCATTAACTCGCCAATTGGTAAAAGATTAGTCTTAATCCCCAAATTTTCGGCTAATGCTAAAGCATCGCTAATGGAATGGTCGGAACTGTAGGGGGAGGGCATGAGGACACCGAGGACATTTTCTTTACCAAGTGCAGCAGTTGCGATCGCAGCTACTATTGCAGAGTCAATCCCGCCACTTAAACCCAACACTACTTTAGAAAAGCGACACTTCCGAGCATAATCTCGCACTCCCAAAACCAACGCTTGCCAAATTTCTTCATCTTCGGATTCATCCACAGGTGCTACAGAACCTAATTGAAAATCTCGTTGTGTCTCGTCAAATTCAACTATCACTAAATCGGTGTCAAAGCCACGGGCGCGACACATAATTTCCCCTTGGCGATTTAAGGCAAAACTACGCCCATCAAAAATTAGGTCATCATTTCCGCCAACCTGATTAGCATAAATAATTGGTTGTTGAAAACGGACTGCACTATGCTTAAGCATTGTTTCTCGAAACTGCTGTTTGCCGGCAGTGTAGGGAGAAGCAGATAAATTTACAATTAAATCTACACCTAAAATTGCTAAGTCAGCAATTGGATTCACTGCATAACTACGTTTGCCCCAAAAATCTTCATCATTCCATAAATCTTCGCAAATAGTAACGCCAATATGGATATTATCTAAAGTTAAATAATTAGCTTGTAAACCTGGTTCAAAATAGCGACGTTCGTCAAATACATCGTAAGTAGGTAAAAGTCGCTTATGAAAAATTTGCTTGACCTTGCCATTCTCTAACAAAGCTATGCTGTTAAATAAAGTTTTACCACCAGTAATAGACGCTTCGAGGTTCTGTTCAACAGTTCCTACCAACACAGCTAAATTTGGTGGTAAATCTTGAGCCAAGTTTTGTAAAGTGATGCCCATTGCTTCTACAAAACTTGGATTAAGTAATAAATCCCTTGGTGGATAGCCACACAAAGAAAGTTCGGGTGTCAACAACAAACGCGCACCACTAGAAGCTGCTCGTTGTGCCGCCTCCAGAATTTTTTGGGCATTTAAAAGCAAATCACCGATAGTAGGATTAATTTGAGCGATCGCAATTTTCATTTTATTTAGTCATTAGTCAGTGGTCATTTGTCATTTGTCAAGAGTCACTTATGATTTTTGACTTTGCAATACGGTTCGGTTAACGTTTTAATATTTTGAAGATCCCCTGAACCCCCTTAAAAAGAGGGGCTTATAACCCTCTTCTACCCCCTTTTTAAGGGGGTAGCCGCAGGCGGGGGGATCTTAACCGAAAGGTATTGCAGGAATTTGGACTCTGTAAAGTAATTGGTTAAATAAACACCAAGGGTTTATCTTTTAGGGGAGCAAAAGCTTCCGCGTCAAACTTATACAAACTAGCTGGACGACCAGCACCCCGTGATACCTTAATTCCGGTATCGCATAAAAAACCTAATTTGAGTAGACGCGCTCGAAAATTAGAATAATCGGAAAAATTGTCACCTAAAACTGTGGCGTATAACTGATATAAATCATTCAAGGTGAACATTTCTGGTAAGACTTCAAAAGCCACCGGGCTATACTCTAATTTATTTCGTAATCGCCTGTGTCCATAAGCCAGAATTTCGTTATGGTCAAAAGCTAATTGCGGCACTTGTTTGACTGGATACCAAGCTATACCAGTCATGCGATCGGCAATTAATTCGGCTTCTTCAAATCGCACTAGGGCAAAGTAACTAACTGATAGATAACGCACACCATAACTATCAGTTGCTTCCCGTGGATCGCGATTTGGCCCGCCAAATGTATAGAGTTGTTCTAAATAGAGATTGTTGACCTTAATTTTCTCTGCCATAATGCGATAAGCGGCATCTTCTAAAGACTCTCCTGGACGTACCAAAGTACCGGGAAGACTCCAATGATTTAAAAATGGTTCTTGCTGTCGCATTACTAGTAGAACTAACAGCCGATTTTGGGCAGTATCTACAGAAAAAATTACATTATCAACACCAACCTTGAAATCGGCCAAAGGTTGTTGGTTTAACGGAGTTGGTATCTTTTTTTGTGAACGTCCTGGCATTCGTACAAATGCTCTTGATTAATATAGGCAACTACAGGGGCTGTGAGGGCTTGAGAATCTCCATGTTCGCGGTATGCTGTTGAGGAAACATCTAGACCGATCAGACTAGCGATCGCAATTTTCCCTCCCAGCTTTTGCACTACCTCTGAACTAGACTCATCTATTACATATCCGGGTCGCGGTACAATAAGTAGTTGCACTTGCTGTAACAAATCTTCAATGCGATACCAACGTGGTAGCTGACTCAGTAAATCTGAACCAATAATCAACGTCAATTCAGCGTCTTCACCCCAAGTAAGCTTCGCTTTTTCCACTGTTTCCAGTGTTCGGAAGCTACTCAATTCTTGTTCCAAAGCAATATTGTGCCGTGGTGCGTCTATATCCGCAATCAACAATCGCAACATTGCCGCCCGATGTTCTAAGGGTGTTTGATGAGACTTAAACGGATTATCCGCCGCCCAAACCGCTACCCAATCATAACGCTCAGACAACCAACTCAGAATTTTTTGATGTCCCGCAGTTGGCGGATCGGCACTAGTTCCAAACAAAGCAACTCTCATAGTAATTCGTAATTCGTAATTCGTAGTTCGTAATTAAGACATACCGAAAGAGTAATTATTACCTCTGTGTACTCAGCGCCTCTGCGGTTCGTTTCTTAGTCTCTTCAGTCAACACCCGTAACCCCTCAGAAATTTCCACTTCTACAGCCACAGGATGATCCAAAAGCCGTGTTTGTTGTGGCAAACTGGCAACTGAAGCGGCGGTACGTTGACGAATTGTTGCCAAAGACTCTAACGGTTGCACCCGTTGACCCTCCTGTACTACTAACTGCAACAAAGGTTCTTCATCCAGAAGACTTTCACCTAAAAGTCCCAACCTGTCTGCTTTTACCTTACCTCCTGTAAACGAACGAAAAATCTGCTTGCGCCCTGGATAAGTAACTTTACCACTCGACTGCTTCATCACTGGGATACCATCAATGTCTACAAGTTTATAAACTCCATTTACGGGAGAACCTGTAACTAATCGCGTCCCCAATCCGTAACCATCAATTTCGGCCCCAGCCGCTTTTAATCTGGCAATTTCCCACTCATCCAAGTCGCCACTAGCAAAAATTGGCACACCAGGAAGGAGCGATCGCACCTGTTTTGATAAGGTAACTAAATCTCCTGAGTCTAATCTCACTCCTGTTAATTGCATTTCCCCGGAATTTACTTTTTGGGCCAAGCGCCCGGCAGCAGCAATGGTATCGTAAGTATCAATCAGCAAGGGCGCACCCGGAAAATAGCGATGAAATGCACTAAAAGCTTGTTCTTCAGTGCCTTCTATTGCTGACAGCGCCATCACTAAGGCGTGTGCCATAGTACCACTTGGCTTTTGTCCTAGTTGTAGCGCTGCTAACACATTGGAGGTGGAATCTAACCCACCTGCTAACGCCGCCCGCGCCGCCCACAAAGACCCTTGGGGACTAAATGCTCGTCTTGTGCCAAATTCTAAAAGTGTTGCTTTTTCCCCCGCTACATCCCGCAACCTTGCTGCTTTTGTAGCAATCAAAGTCTGGTAATTAATCGTATTTAAGAGGTAAGTTTCCACTAGTTGGGCTTGCCAAAGGGGTGCTTCCACCCGCAACAGTGGTTGATTGGCAAATACGGCTGTCCCTTCTGGGACTGCCCAAACATCACCTGTAAACTTTCCCTCAGCTAAAAGTGACCAAAAGCGATCGCCAGCGTGAGCAAAAATTCCCGTTGCCTGTAATGCCGCAATTTGCGCGGAACTAAAGCGGATTTTGGCTAAATATTCCAATGCCTGCGTTAGCCCCATTGCAATTAAATAACCAAAACCCTCTGGTAATCGCCTGACAGACAATTCAAAGCTTGCCCGTCGTTGTTCTATACCTTCGCCTGTGTAACAAGCTGCCATTGTTAACTGGTAAAGGTCGGTCAGCAAGCTGTAATCATCAGCCGAGAGGTTTAGTTCCTGGTTCTGCTGGCTTTGCTGTTTATGTACATAGTCCAAATCTGGCAAAGTTGTCATGCAAGAGCTTCCTTACAAGATGCTTCTTTTATTTATGGTAATATTTACCATAAATAATGTCAACTACTGGCAAGTATATTTTCTGAGATTGCCGCAGAACAGTAGATTGATAACAAATTAATACTAGCTTCATCAAATATTTAATATTTTTTAATAGTAAAAGCTAGCAATAATGTTAATTGGATAAGGCAACTAATTAAGGGAAAAATATCTTTTCAAAGAAAGTTTGTTTTGCTTCGCTCTTTTCCCGACTGGGGTTGGAGATACAACTATGTTACGATTAGAATCGAAGAGAAAAGTTTGACTTTTTGACAAGCTAAAGTATTGCAAAGTTATCTGAATAAACATTGCATATATTGTCAATATATTGAGAATTAGAGCCAGCCTTAAATATCAGTATTAGAGTATAGGTAGCACAATTAAAGCGACTCGAAAAAAGGAGTCCAATATTATGGCTATTTCCAAAATCATTGCTACCATAACTGAGTATATTTCTGAAGCTGCAATGCGGATTTTTGGCCCTACGGATGATGCTTATCCTGCTACTGGGGTACAACCTTTTACAGGTGAGCCTTACGATAAGCGTAAAGATGATAATTCATAGGTACTGATATAGCATTTGAGAAATATTTATGAACAAAAAGATCCCTGACTTCTTCAAGAAGTCAGGGATCTGATTCCTTTGGTGGAGAGCCAATCACAATACGCTTGGGTTAAGGCATTTCTTTCTTCTCTCTGCGTCCTCTGCGCCTTCTCTACGAGACGCTGCGCGTTGGCGGAAGCCTCTCGTAGAGAAGGCGGTTCGTTAAAAAATTAACTTGGATAACCGAGTTTTAGCCTTAACTGAATCGTAAAAGTAGCTGAGATCCTGACGATCAATTTCTACATTCAGTTTTCGCCCAATCAATGCAGATACTTGCTCGTGTGGCCCGGTTGGTTCCATCTCAATTAATTCACCATCAATTAGTTCATAGCGATCGCACTCACCGTAATGGCTAATAAATTCATCAACGGTTAGAACTTTTGGCGCTGATTGAACCATTGTGATTATTCCTTATGATTTGCTACGAACCAGTCAGGTAAAGCGTTATAGGGATGAATTATGCTCAATATAAGAGCGGAGAGCGGAGTTAATTAGAGATTCGTAGCCTTTTCCTTTGCTTTTAAACCAATCTAGAATATCTTGATCTAGTTGAATTAATGTGGCTTCTTGGCTAACAGGTTTTACCATTTTAGCTGTTTCCCAGAATTGCTGATCTAATTCAGGAATATCGGAAGTATCAATCGCTGTATCAGGGATATTTTCGAGTTCTTTAAGTCGATTGGGCGAGATACTCATAGTAGGTTCTCCTTTCTTTGGGGGTGGCTTTTCGGGCAGAGATTAATCGAATTTTGCCGTTTCTGTCTGTATGGGCGACGGTAATAATTACAACCCCTTGGATTGAGCCAATACTAATTTCTCGAATTTCTTCGTAGTCGTACCGTTCATCAATTGAGGTGAAAACAACACCGTCAAATATTTCTGTAGCTTCTTCAAAACTAATGCCATGTTTCTGGATATTTTGTTGGTTTTTATTTTTGTCCCATTCAAATTTCATTCAACTATACATAATCTATATAAAGTCAAGTGTAATAAATAAGATTAAGGCGTGAGGAAAAAACTCACGCCTTTTTATTTAAACTTTTTGATCGCCGATTGCTAAGAGTTCCAGAATCGCTCCATTTGTCCAGCCGAAACCAACTTCGTTAGAACTATATCCAAAGGAAATTTCATCGGAAACGTTGGCAGAACAGCGCTCAACATCATATTTTTCAACTAGGGTGTTGTGACGCTCGAATTCTTTAATTACCATTGCTAGGAATTTGTTGGCAATGCGATCGCCTTCAGTATGAAACCCATAGCGGTGAAGTCCCTGAACGGCAATTAACGTCAATGGTGCCCAACCGAAGGGGGCATCCCACTGGTTGCCGGTGACATGAGTACTGGTCAAAATTCCGCCTGGGGCTTCAAATAAAGAGAGATTTTCGACGACGCGCTTGGCTTGGGTTGGAGAAGCAATTCCCAGCCACAGAGGATAAAACGTGGTAGCAAATTCGTAGTGGCGGCGTTCTCCACTCTGGAAATGATAGTCTAAATATAATCCTTTTTCTTCATCCCAAAGACATTGATCGATGCGATCGCGGCGAATATCTGCACGATCGCGCCATTGTTGTTCCAGTTCTGCGTTCCCGAAAATATTGTTAATATGCGCCAAGTCTTGTTCTACCTGATACAGCAAACTGTTGAGGCACACAGGGGCATAGTGGAGGATATCAGCACTGAAGGGGCCAAATCGGTTGGTGATATCAAAACCGGACTCGCGCATGGTGCGATCGCCCTTATAAAATAAATTGGTCAGTTCGTCATTTTCGCGATCGTAGTAAAGATTAACGTCGTAATCTTCAACCTCAAAGGTTTGGTAATATTCCTTGACGCGATCGTAGTGGCTTTTTCCCTCTTCATCCCGCTCGGAGAACAAAACTTCTGGCGCTGGGCCTTCCCCAAAGGCATAGAATCTAGATAAGCCGGTTGCAGCATTTAGGTGGGGCGGTACTACCCAGTAATAATAAAATTGCTCTAAAAGCGGAACGGCTGACTTTAACCACTCTTCATCCTGGGTGTGCTGGAATAACGCCAAAACCATCATACTGAGGACGGGTGGCTGCGATCGCGACAACATATAAGTCCGGTTGGCATTGAGGATAGTGCCGTAATGCTGCACCTGGTATAATAATTGGTCTACTTGGCTTTGCGCTAGCTCCAATTCTCCATCATGCAAAAGTCCCAGTAATATAAAGTAGCTGTCCCAGCCATACATTTCGTTGAAGCGCCCACCTGGTACGACATAAGGCCCTGGTAGGTATAATAATCCGTGCTCTTTAATCCCTTCAACTTCTGATGGTAAAGTGCGAATTTCAATTCTTTGCATATCTTTTGCAGATAGCGATCGCTCCAAAACGCTTTGAATGTTGGGACAATCTTCTGAGGCAGAAATGTAGACAATCCAGGGAGTTTCTTTTTCGTGGTCTAGCTTGGTATCCTTGGCAGATTGTAATAAATGTTCGTGCGATCGCGTTAGGGTTTTCCACGTTTTTTTGATATGGAGACGCACGGTGTCTATCTGCGCGGTGGTGGGTGCTGGGGGAGTGGTCATAATTCTAAATTATTTTTTCAACGCAAAGGGACGCAAAGGGAACCGCAGAGGTACGCAGAGGTTTTACTGGGTTCTCTTTGCTTGAGATTGATTTATTTTTTACTCGGCACTACTGACTAATAGAGCAACTGGGAAATGAGCGAGGGCTGTTGCGATAGATAGGGTTTCTGTAGTTTGTAAGGGTTGCTGAGTGAGGACGTTTTTCCAGGTGTGGGGGGTTCCAGAGGGTAATTGTAGGTGTGTATCTTGCCAAACTGACTCGCCCAGGGGGTTGTCTCCAGGCTGAATGAGGCTGGTTAAAAAGCGAGGTGCGATCGCGATCGCTGTTTGATTCCCTTCTTGCCGTGCAAAGGCGATAATGTGATTGGCGTAGGTTCCCTGAACTTCTAACGGTAAATAATCACCATCCTGGAATAATGAAACATAGCTGGTTCTGGCTTGGAGTAATTGAGCCGTTAAAAATAATTTGATTCTACCCTCGGTTTTGTGGTTTAGTAATTCTTGAATCAGTCCAAGAATATCTGTTTTTGCTTGTTCGCGGATGGCGCTTAAGTAAGTCCGTCGCTGTTCAAAATCCACGGGACGGCGATTGTCTGGATCGACTAGGCTTAATTCCCAAAGTTCAGTTCCCTGGTAAAAGTCGGGTACACCAGGTGCGGTAATCTTTAGTAGAGTTTGGGAAAGGGAATTGAAAATCCCATAGTCTGCAATTCGCTGTTGAAAGGGACGAAAGACTTCTAGAAATTCCCCGGAGATGGAAGGGTCGAGTACTTTCTCAATAAAGGAGGTACAAGCTTCTTCATACTCGCTATCAGGTCGCAACCATGCTGTATGCACTTTTGCTTCTCGAATTGCTTTAATTATATAGTCCTTCACCCGTTCCACGAAGGATGCATGTTCGTGTTCCGCAAAGGGAAACGCCCCTACTAAGGTTTGATAGAGAAAATACTCGTCGTTGCGATCGGGCATAGCGAACCCGTGGCGATAGCTCCGATTTCCTTGATTGATAGCGCTCCAAGTATTTACCTGCTGCTCCCACTCATCGGGGATTTCGGAGAGGACATTCAATCTAGCCCGCACATCTTCGCCCCGTTTGGTGTCGTGGGTAGCTGTGGTGTTCATTGTGTGGGGCCAGGTTGCTTGGTGCTGTTTGTTAAAGCTATGAAATTTGGTTACATCAATCCCAAAATGACCGGGATTTCCCCCTACTTCATTTAGCGACAGCAACCGATTGTAAACATATAATGTCGTGTCTTCAACGCCTTTTGCCATTAGCGGGCCACTGTATTGCTGCATTCGCAAGACAAAATATATCCACTGTTCGCGTTCTGTTTGAGTCAGAGAATTATCAAACTCTAGCAGCATTAACTTTTCAATAAAGGTCAGTTCGTGCTGCAACAGGGGCGCTTGTTCTTTGGCTTGGTGAATTACTTTCTGAATGGTAGCGCGATCGCTATCTCCAATTCCATCGGGTGTAATATAGGTACGGTAAATCGGGAAGAGGGTCAAAACTTCGGCGATCGCTCTTTTTAGTCCATTGAGGGTAAAGTCATTGCCATAGCGATATTTGCTGGAGATATTCTTTAATAAAAGAGCCAAACTGTCAATATCACCGGCTAAATTCTTTTCTAGGATCAGGTGCTTTTTATCCTTCACTATTGATGCATAATCTACTCGTGAACCGATAAAGTTATAGTAAATTTTATCGAACTGTGATTGATTTTCTGTTTGACAAAATACGCCATTTACATAGTTGAGAAAGTCATATCCAGATGTCCCTTCGATTCCCCAATTTTCTGGCAGGTCTTCTGTGAGTTCTAAAATCTTTTCAACAGTAATATAAACATCACCAGTTTTTTCCCGCAGCCTTTCGAGATACTGGATTGGGTTATAAAGTCCATCAATATGATCAATTCTTAAGCCTGTAAACTTGCCCTCTTCAACCAGCTTTTGAATGAGGCTATGGGTATTATTAAAAACCCGCAGTTCTTCAACTTTAACGGAAATCAGTTCATTGACAGTAAAGAAACGGCGGTAGTTCATTTCTTCCGCCCCAACCTTCCAGAAGGCGAGACGGTAAAACTGGTCATTTAATAAGTCATCTAGAAGGTTAAAGCTTTCGGAATTACCCGCTTCGCCGTTGAAAGTTTGGAGATTTTCGTCAATGAACTCACGGATAGCATCGTTTGTGGTGTAAAGTTCCCAAACCAATCCTTTAATAAATGCAATTTGGTCTTGTCTTTGTTTACCCGCCACCTCTGAGGGCACATTTTTGAGAATGTAGAGAATCCCCAAGAGCTTAATAAAATCGGGGTGATTGCGTCCCAGCGTGCGGGTGAGTTTACCTAAATTATGAGTGATAAATTTTGTGTAAGATTCTAACCGCAGTGGCAGTTTCAAGCTGTAATAATTAACAGTTAAACCGTTTTCTTCATATTGGAGTTGAATGTGTCCATTTTCCAGGGATGCACCATAGAAATCTCCCAGTAGTGGTGCTAAAATTCGCTCTTGGCGATCGCCAAAGGGAGCATTCCAAGAAAGGTCGAAGTAGTCGGTATAGCTGGAATCCGGCCCGTGTTCTAATACGTCCATTAAATAAAGGTTTTCGCTGGTATAGGCCATGTGGTTAGGCACAATATCTTGTAACCAGCCCATACCAAGGGATTGAACTTCATCAACTAATGCATCAAAGGATTCATTCGTTCCCAATTCTGGATTGAGTTGAGTGGCATCTATTATATCGTAGCCGTGCGTACTGCCGGAGCGAGCCTTAAAAATGGGGGAAGCGTATAAATCGGAAATACCTAAATCTGCTAAATAAGCTGCGATCGCTTTGGCGTTGTCAAAGCCAAACTGGGGTGTAAACTGAATTCGATAAGTTGCGGTAGGAATTCGCATATTTTTTTAGTGGCGAGTGGGGAATTTGAGCCTTTTAACTCGGACGTTGAGCCTTTTAACTCGGACGTTGAACCTTTTAGCTCGGACGTTGAACCTTTTAGCTCGGACGTTGAACCTTTTAGCTCGGACGTTGAGCCTTTTAGCTCGGACGTTGAGCCTTTTAGCTTGGACGTTGAGCCTTTTAACTCGAACGTTGAGCCTTTTAGCTTGAACGTTGAACCTTTTAGCTTGAACGTTGAACCTTTTAGCTTGAATGTTGAACCTTTTAGCTTGAATGTTGAGGTTATGAGGTTGAAACTTTAAGTTCTAAGGGATTACCAAAAAATAAATTATCTAATCTTGTGGGGTGGACATCTTGTCCGCCCTCGGTTATGGGCGGGCGGGCGAGACGCCCACCCCACAAGAAGTAGTCGAGTATTTTTTTGTTTGTCAGTCCCGAACTCTCACCCTCATCCATTTTCATACAGGACTAGACTAGTAGCTTTTACTTTCAGTTCTTGTCCGACAGACAAATATTCAGGGGCTTCAGAACCATGTCCAGACCATGAGGTATCAGCAGAGTCCAACAATTTATTAGCATTTTGCTCAATTGGCAAAGTCACTGTCACTGGAGACGAATTGAAATTCATCACAAATATTAGTTCACTCGATTCGCACCAACGCCGCACAATAACCACCTTCTTGTCTTCATCGCTAGTCGCTTCGATGAAATTGCGGTCTTGATTCAACAGTGCTGGATGCGTCTTGCGTAAATTAATTAACTGACGATACCAATCCCAGAGAACTTTGTGCTGTCCTTGATTGCGTAATTGCCAATTAAGTTTAGAACGCAGAAAAGTTTCTGCCGATTCGGGATCTGGGGGATCGTCTGCATAGTGAAATGCTTCAAATTCTTGTTTGCGTCCGGCTCGAACTGCTTGAATCAAATCGGGATCGGAGTGACTAACAAAGTAAATGAATGGTGCTGTTTCGCCATATTCTTCTCCCATGAATAGCAGGGGTAAATAAGGAGACAGTAGCACAGCGCCAGCAGCTAACTTCAATCCTTCAAAAGAGATGCGTTGGCTGAGACGCTCTCCTTTCATTTGATTGCCGATTTGATCGTGATTCTGAATGCAGACTGTAAACTGTGATAGAGAGCGATCGCGACAAGATACGCCATGAAATCGTTTGCGATCGGGTGAGTATTTCCAATCGTAGACAAAAGTATCACTATAAGCTTTTGCTAGATCAGCATATTGCCCATAATCTTGATAATATCCTTGGCGATCGCCTGTCAACAGTGTGTGCAATGCATGGTGAAAATCATCGCTCCATTGAGCATCGATTCCATATCCACCCAATTCTGCTGGACGAATGATTTGCGGATTATTCAAGTCACTTTCGGCAATTAAATGGCGTTTCCATTTTTGCCCTTGTTGTGAGAAATGATGAACTGCTTCCGCCAGTTCCCATAAAAAATGCTTGGCTCCCAAATCGTAAATTGCTTGAATCGCATCCAGCCGCAATGCATCAATGTGGAATTCGCCCAACCAATACAGCGCATTTTGGATAAAATAATTTCGCACACCCTGACTATGGGCGTCGTCAAAATTTAGTGCTTCGCCCCACGGCGTTTTATAGGTTTTAGTAAAGTAGGGCGCGAACTGGCTCATATAATTGCCTTCTGGCCCAAAGTGGTTGTATACCACATCCAGCACAACGGCGATATTGTTTTGATGACAAGCATTTACCAGTTGCTTCAGTTCGGCTGGGCTACCGTAGGAATTTTGAACAGCAAAAGGATAAACGCCATCATAGCCCCAGTTGCGATATGCCAGAGTTGCTTCAATATGAGTATCTCCTGGAAACTGGGAGATGGGCATAATTTCAATAGCATTAATTCCCAGTTCTCGCAGTTCTGGTAAGCGGGGAATAATGGCGGTGAAAGTTCCTTCTGGCGTGAATGTCCCAACATGGAGTTCGTAGAAAATCATCGACTCCAAAGGGATACCAGCCCATGCTTCATCAGTCCACTCAAACTGATGATCGACAATTTGAGACGGCCCATGCACCCCTTCCGGTTGATACTGCGACGCCGGATCGGCAAAGCTATCTTGGCCATTTAAGACATACCGATAAAGCGTACCCGGATAAACATCGCTGACTTTCGTGTGCCAGTATCCCTCAGACTGAGGCTTGAGGGGAATTAACTGCTGTTCTGGCGTCAAAATTTTTACCGTGACGCTATCTAATAGCGGAGACCAAACTGTAAATTCACACTCTCCGTTACCCAAGTAGTGAGCACCAATTCTCACGCAGTATCCTCCCATCAGATCATGTGTTGTGCCGAATTATGGCGCGATCGCAAATGTCATTGATTGCACAATATTTACAAACACGCCAGATAGCATAATGGTTGGTCTAGCAGACTTTCTGCTAGCACCTGGAGGCGGATTTTTTACCAAAGCAAACTCTGTCTAATGACAAATTTAGTTAGAAGCGCCTCGTTTCCAGTCAGAGATTAGAAACGAGATTTCAAAGCTACCCTAAGGTTTACAGCTACCATCCACGCAGTATGAAGATTGATAGGTACTAGAACGCTTACCGAAGATGGCGTAACGATTATCGCGGATTTGTTCGTAAAAGCGATCGCCTGCCCATTTCATCCCTGGTAAGGCTCGATAAGCGTCTACAAATATACTTCCTGCTGGCAATAATCGGCCAATTTCTTCTGCTGCATTACTACCTTGCCAACGCTTCTGAGGTTCATTGCCATCAATTAAAATCATTCCCTGTTCGCAATCTTGGGCTGTAATTCCCCACTGTAAAAGTGTTTGCTCGTCTTGCATGGGAGCGTAGCGAAATAATTTTCCCTGGTCTAAAGTTTCTAGCAATTGCACTAGAGTAACGCAGAGATTACAATTTCCGTCGTAGATTACGTAGTAATTCATAAAAATAACGGCTCTTTGGCAATTGACTTGTTGGATGTGTCTAAGAGGTTGTACAAATTAGACTTTTCAAACATCTTTTAAAAACACAACTTTGGTATTTTAGCTTATAGAAGTAGCGATAAATCATCACAAAGACGCGATAAATCGCCGTCTCTACAATAATCAGAACGAAATTTTTAGGTTTAGGCTAAGATGGATGCTTAGTTTTCCATCTCTACTACGCATGCCTCAAAATCACA
>NNBV01000406.1_pt1 | contig 23203 bp, 18 predicted proteins | sample 1173771 | NCBI WGS metagenome assembly NNBV01 (sample SAMN07173938, study PRJNA388173) | plant metagenome | isolation source: symbiotic tissue sample KVS11 | place: Norway: Troms, Kvaloya island | reverse complement strand
TATTCTCAATACACTTAGTTAGCCGTAAATTGTTGGTTAACTAGTTTACTTACTCGTAAAACTAAACTGCTATCTATTTGCTGGATGGTATGAGTTACAATACTAAACTCCAAAATAAATTCTGGTTAATTTTAGATTTTAGATTATAAGGGTTCAATAAGAAATCTAAAATCTAAAATCCAAACCAAAATTTAAACGCTCACCTTGGTTAACTGTACTTCCCGTCGTCTCGGTACTTCATGAATCATGAAATCGTGAGCCATATCAGTACGCGGAAAAATAGCACGGGCTTCTTTGAGGAGATCCTTCAACTCCAAGGTATTTCCCGGAGCATAGCGGGGACTGAAATGACTCATAATCAGTCGATGTGCTCCAGCAGCTAAAGCTGTTTGTGCTGCCATTGTTGTTGTGGAATGCAATCGCTGAAAAGCCATATCTGCATCTTGATGGGCAAAGGTTGCTTCGTGAATTAAGACATCTGCATCATGAGCTAATTCCACTGCACCATCACAATAAATTGTGTCTGTACAATAGGCAATCTTTCGACCAATTTCTGTAGGGCCGCATAATTGAGCGCCATCAATCACCCGTCCATCGGGAAGGGTAACGGTTTCGCCGCGTTTGAGTTGACCATAAATGCGACCAGGAGGAATTTGCAATGCCTTGGCTTTTTCCACATCAAAACGTCCTGTCCGGTCTTTTTCGGCTACACGATAGCCGAAAGCTGTAATCCGGTGATGCAAATTACCGCAGCTAACGGTGAAGTCCTCGTCTTCGTAAATTACCCCTGGACGGACGGCGTGAACTTTGATTGGGTAAGAAAAGTGCGTGTAGGAGTAACGTGAAGCTGATTGGATGTAATCATTTAATCCAGGTGGCCCATAGATATCAATTCGTTCTACATTGCCAGCCAAGCCGCAAGTCGCAAGCAGTCCCATCAAGCCAAAGATGTGGTCGCCGTGCATGTGGGTGATAAAAATTCTGGAGAGTTGACTGATTTTCAGTTCACTCCGCATAATTTGATGTTGAGTACCTTCGCCACAGTCGAATAACCACAGTTCTGCCCTTTGGGGTAATCTCAGGGCGACACTAGAAACATTGCGCGATCGCGTAGGTACACCGGAACTCGTCCCTAAGAAGGTTATCTGCACAGTGTTCTTTAGTCTTCCTATTGCTCAATTTGCAGCTCTATTTTCTATAGTGGCACGGTTAATGAGCAAAATACTTGGAACTTATGCAGAACAACGAAAAAGCTGGGGATTGGGCATTGATCAATAACTATTAGTTATTCTTCTACTGCTCCGGCGTCTTCTCTGCTTCTTTCTCAATGACTCCCAAACAGCACAAAACATTATCTGTATTATTACTAAATTTTCTGGAAGTATGTGTGTTGCAAAAGCTTTAAGTAAGTAGCTGATTTTCCCAAAAAGCCAGTTGGGTTTTAAGGGTATCGATATGGATAGTGTGACGTTCTACCAAGGTTTTTAGTTGTCGTGCCCTTGCGGTATAAATTTGTTTATTAGCTAATGCTTGATGAACCCCATCTTCGCTGGAGTTGCTCAAGGCAATTTGCATTTTTTTTTCCCAAGCGATCGCAAGAGCTTGAACTTTTTCGTAATCTCTTTGAGCAGTTTGCTTGGCTGTATTTGACTCAGCGATCGCTTCACGTAAAGTTTTAAGGTAATGATTCCAGGTGTCTGCTAGCGCCTCGACGTTTTTGTTTTCTGGTTGGGCAATCTTTAGGTATGAAAGTGGCTCGACTTGGTTAAACAAGTTATTTACTTCTAGCATATTTTTCTCCCCAGTTAACATTAAATTGATTAACTATGGCAGTCTTAAGTAACTCGTAAAATGCTCTATTTGTCTTAGCAATGCTCGGTTTTACTCAGATTACTAACTTTTTAGAAAGCTGGTAATTTTGTATTGCTTACCTTTGCTATTAATGTTTAACTCATTACTTATATAGCGCTTCTCAGTTGAGTAGAATACAGACCTAACTCCCAGCCCCTTCCCTACTAGTGTTGGAGAGTAAGATTCAAAGCCTCTCTCCTTTTAGGCTACGGTGTACACACAAGTCTGAAATTGCTAATTAACCAAGGTTTTACCCCACCCTAACCCCCCCCTTATAAAGGGGAGGGAACTAGATTTCTTTTTCCCCCCTTTATAAGGGGGGATTAAGGGGGGTAAACCGTAGCTCCTTTTAGGAGAGAGGTCAAAGTGTATTGCATCCATAGACGTATAGAGGCTTTCCGTAGTGTAAGATAACCGCTATATTTAAAATATGCAAAATTTAATTAATAAATTCATTAAGTTTTTCTGAGAAAGTAGTTACATTTTATGTCATGAAAAATCATAGTTTTGTGAAGTAGCTATTTCCGAAAAATCTATACATCAAAAACAAGTATCTGCTAATAAGCTAGGCTCATCTTGAAGACTGGAGTTTTTTCAATGCTTGGCAATTACCCATAAAAGGGACAGATAGATTTAAGTCTGTGCATTAGTTACATTGTTTATAACAATCCGAAAACCAAGATTTCAAGAGGGTCTTAGAGTACTCCAAGTAAAAAAATACCCAGTTGTCATTGCGTTCGCAATGACGGGTTTTGGATCATTTATTTTGTGAAACACTCTTAAAGAGTGAGGATAAAACTAGGATTGACAAACTTTTACTGATTTTAATGATCAATACTCAAGTTTATAGATAATTTAATACGTCGGTATAAGAGGTTATTAAATGCTTGCGATCGCACTCACAAATATTAAGGAAAATATAATTAATGGTTAAGCTTATGGTTTCTTTTCACCTGATTCCCTCCTACCTTAACTTTTCATCCTTTTTGCAAATAAAATGGGATGCTCTCTTTCCAATTTAGTAGCATAGAGTAACTTAATAACAAGTTGATAAATATCAAATAATTGCTGTATCATTGCTATGATTTCAAAGAAGAAATCATAGCTCGACTTTATCCATTCTCTAGGAACGCGATTGCTAGGGCTAAAACCTTTGTGGGACTATAGTTTTACTTTTTCGATTTCACCGAGAATCAGTGACATGGTAAAAGTTTTGTCAAGAATCTAGGGTTTTTGCCGTATAAAGAGAAGCAAATTCTTACTTTTGGATAAAGTCGAACTAAGTACACCTCTTAATGCAAAAACAAACTTGCACTCAATGCTTGATTTGAGTTGGGACAGATAGATTGTTTTTCACAGCCAAATGGCTTTAGAAAAACTTCAATTTCTTTGTTTCTCATCTCTTTGGGATAATGCTCCAACTGAATTTAGTGTCTATTTGCAATTAAGGACAATGTTCATGAGTTCTATCCGAAAAGTCTTACAGACACTATGTCTGATTCTTTTTCTTGCATTCTGCCTTCCTTCAGGAATCGCTTATGGTGTAGAAATTACATCTTTGGTAGGAAGTCCTACGCAATTAACGGTTGCCACTTTCAATGTTGAAAACCTTGATCCTAAAAGGGAAAACGTTTCTAGGGTCGATCGCAATTCGACTAGAAACGTCGATGATGATGTAAGAAGCGGTAAGTTTACAGCTTTAGCAAACCAGATTGTTACTAATCTTGAAGTACCAGACATTATTGCTTTGCAAGAAGTACAAGACAATGATGGAGCTGAGTTGAGTTCGGTGGTTGATGCTGCTTTAACTGCTGAGACTTTGATCGGTTCTGTCCAATCTGTAGGAGGCCCAGCTTATGAGTATCAAGAAATTCCTCCTCAGAACGGATTGGATGGAGGACAACCAGGTGGCAATATCCGGGTAGGCTTTTTGTTCAATCCTCAACGAGTTAAGCTACAGAAACTTGAACGCTTTGCGGATGACCCAGCTTTTTCAGACAGTCGCAAACCTTTGGTGGGTGAATTTACTTTCAACAATATTCCCGTCACTCTGATAAACAATCACTTTGCTTCTAAAAGCGGAGGAGCGAATTCCAACCCAAAACGGATAAAGCAAGCAACAATTGTTAACAAATTTGTTGCAAATCGCTTAACTGCTGACCCAAATGCAAATATTATCGTTCTTGGCGATCTGAATGATACTCCAGACTCCGAGCCGATAAAAGCTCTTGCAGGAAGTCAGCTAAAAAACTTGGTCAACAGTATTCCACCGGAAGACCGCTTTTCTTTTGTCTTTCAAGGAAGCAAGGAACAAATTGACCAGATCCTAGTTACCCCAAACTTATTTAACAATGGAAATCCTGAGATAAATGCTGTTCACGTTAACGCAGGTATTTCTAGGTCAGCTAGCGATCACGACCCTGTGATTGCTCGGTTTGCTTTGTCAGTTCTTGGAGAGACTACTCCTATTCCATCAGTCCCAGTTACTAGTCCTGAACCAGCAGTTACACCAAGTACGATTCTTTCTGGTATTTCTGGAGACGATTTACTGAAAAAACTGGATAGCCTTTACTCTCCTCTTGCTAGCCTTGGCTATGGTAGCGCCCGCGATCTGCTCTACACCAAAATAGATAACCAAGGCGGTATAGTCACAGATATCTACGCTGGTTACAGTGTTCCGCTCAACCAAAATTCAAACAAACCCAGAGAGGAAGCTGCACAACACAAAATCAATGCTGAACACGTTTGGCCGCAGAGTCTGGGAGCTGAAGGCCCAGCAAAAAGCGATTTGCATAACCTCTTTGCTTCACGGGAGGAAATTAACAGCGATCGCTCAAACTTTCCATTTGGAGATATTCCTGATAATCAAACTACGTCTTGGTATCTCGACGATGAAGAACTGAGTGTCAAACCGAGTCCTCAAGATATTGACAAGTACAGTGAATTTAGACGGGGATTCTTTGAACCACGGGAGGCGAAAAAAGGAGATATTGCTCGGATAATTTTCTATTTCCGTACAGTCTACCCAGAACTGGCAAATGCAAACTTCTTTCAGATACAAAAGGATACTCTCTGTAAGTGGCAAGCTAACGATCTAGTTGATGCTGGTGAGGTAGCACGCAGTCATGCGATCGCTAAAACGCCCCAAGGTAATGAGAATCCCTTTGTGTTAGATCCTACTCTGTCACAAAGAACATACTGCAACTAAAAAGTATAGGAGGTCTTAATTCTATTCTGCTTGGAAGAGTTTAAGACCTCCGTTTTTCAGCAATTGAGCAATTTAATTAGCAAAATGCCTGATTGCTTACTCATTTCAGTAGATTCAGCAAGCAAAAGGCTTGAATGCTTTCTCAAAATGCTTGATTGCTTACTCATTTCAGTAGATTTAGCAAGCAAAAGGCTTGAATGCTTTCTCAAAATGCTTGATTGCTTACTCATTTCGGTAGATTCAGCAAGTAAAAGGCTTGATTGCTTTCTCATTTCAGTAGTTCGCGCATTATTAAATTATTTCTGCTTTATTCAGATTATTTATAGCGGTTATCGTTGACGTGAGGTACACCTGTAGGGGCACGGCATGCCAATTGGTGTCTACTTTTGCCAAAAATAGCGTACTGATTGGGTGTTGTTCACCCGCCAGGGATTGTAAATCCCTGACTAATTGCTCAAGTCTACTGAAGTAGACTGAAAATTTTTGCGCTATCTTAGTCCTCTTCAGAGGACTTTAGCTATGAGACAGGGATTTACAATCCCTGGCGGACGTGCGGTTTCACATTAAGTTGACACGTATGGGCATGTTCCCTACACCAAGCGATTTAACGTTGTACCGCATCTGAATGGGAACCGCTATAACAGAAGCACATCTTATATCATGTCTGGTTAAATACAAGTCAATTGCGAGCGTTCGCAATGACATATCGAAACTAATTTACGGGACATGATATTATTTGTCTAAATTAGCCATCAGAAAAAGACCTCTCCCTGGTTTTACGTAGTAAAACCGTCCCTCTCAGAATCGGAGAGGGACAGACTTGAATTAAAGTTGAATGTAGGGAGAGATTTATCGAATTTACCCAACTACTTAATATTTACTATTACTAAACCAAGATTTAGTTACAGGCCAAGACAATTCACAAATAGTTCCTTTAGAAGAAAGAGGTACTCGTTGAAATTTACCTTTAAGTTGTTTTGCTAAATTTCTAAATTGTTGAGTGCCGTGACCTTCTCTAGATGAGTTGATACCCAAACCATCATCTATAATGCTCAAAGTGTACCAACCTTGAGATGAAAAGCAAGTGACTTCGAGGCGAGTAACTCCTGTGGCGTGTTTGCCGACATTGCACAAAGCTTCTTCTAAAAATCGGCAGAGTCCTTGCTTTTGTTCAATGCTTAAATATCGCTCATCTATTGGCTCAAAGGTACGAATTTTAACTTTAATAGTTCTAAAGCAGGGAAAGTCTCGCGCTAGAGTATGGCTGTAAACTTGATAGAGAATTTCGTGAAGAGGGTCTTGCAAATTTAATACTAAAGTATTTCCTAAATAAAGACTATTGTCTTGATTTGGTGGTTCTCGTTGTAAAAATTCATAAATTCCTCGGAGTTCATTATTTAATTTTTCAAGTTCTTTTTCCAATTCTGGGAGCAATTCTTTTATTGGCAATTCTTGACATCGAACCAGTTTCAAAACTTTAGCTAGACTTTGTAGTGGCCCATTGTGAATTGTTTCAAATGTACGCTCGATGACATCTTGTCTAGCTTTAAGCCCCGATCGCAAAACTTTGTCACATTGATATAAAGCAGTAAGTTCTATGCCATTTACAGTTAAAACAAGAATTGTTGGGATGACTGGAACCCACCAACCCCAAGTTAAAAGTAAATAACTAGTGACTACTAAAGTAGCGCTAGTTATACCAACAATTATCAGATTTGCTAAAGAAGATTTAGTAAATCGAGCGATCGCAATTCCTAAAAAACCCCAAGCAAAAATCCATACATATTCCCATTCATCTTCCCAAGTGTCTAAAAGTGGTCGATCGTCAAGCACTGCACTGACAATTTGGCTAACAGCGTGTGCTTGAATTTCTGTTCCATAAACTCGCCCTTTTGCAAGTTGGTGAGATGTAGTTACAAAGTCTTTATGCTTAGGGCTAGTTATGCCGATAATAACAATGCGATCGCGTACCCAGTCTGAATTAAATTTGCCGTTTTTAATATCATTTAAAGATATAGTCCTAAATCTTTCTCGACCACTACGAAAATTGAGCAGTACTTGGACTCCGGTTGCATCAGTTCGTACATAGCCACCAGAGTTAGGAAAAAATCGTGGTAGTGCAGTATTGCCAAGCTTTATAGTGGTGCGATCGCTAATACTATTTTTTAAGCTAATATTTTCATCAGCCAAATAAACTTCTGCTAAACGTAGAGATAAAGATAACTTGTATCCTTGAGATGTTGATATTGCCAATAAGCTTCGCCTCAATTTTCCATCACCATCTAGAATTTGATCCGCAAATCCTATTTGTTGAGGGGATAAACCCGGTGGTGCAGCAATTGTCTTAGGCAATACTTTTTCAATAGCAATCAAGTTTTTGATATTTTTAAAAGCTGTAACTAGTTCTCCATGACCAGGGTTAACTGGTAAATCTCGATAAATATCAAGACCGATAACTCTGGGTTTATATGCGTGTAGTTTCCATAGCAGTGTTGCCAAATCTTTATCTGATATTGAAGAATCTATAAGATAATCTTTACGAGAGCGAATATCATCTTCATTAATTCCGATAAGCACGATTCGTTCATCTATAGATTCTTCAGAACGCAGACGCAGAAGACTATCAAAAGCTAGCCATTCTAAAGATTGCATTGAACCACTAAAATGAGCAATTATTACCAATCCAATAACTATAATTCCGGGTAATGCACCCACACGCCAAACATCAATTTCTTTTTTGATTCTTTTCCAAAGTCCAGGTTGCATAAGCCTTTGTCCTAGTCTTTAGCTATAGGTAATTAAAATTAATGAAGCAATAAAACGAAAATTTATTTTATCCTAAACCAGACTGACAGAAAACCCTTATAAATTGATTATTAACTAATCAATTAAACCTTCTTCTCTAGCCCTAATTTCAGTTTGAATGCGAATATTTTTCCCATCATCAGGATAAACATTTAAAGCATCTTGCAGCTTACTCCAGTAATGACGCACCATTCGTTCAGATATACACATTTTTTCCGCAATAGTTTTATCTTGTAATCCTTCTTCAAATGCGAGAATAAGCACTTTAAGCCACTCTGGTTTAAACTCTAATCCTGAGTAGATACCTTTGATATCTTTGGTATGAGTTAATCCCTGTAATGCCCAATTAACTCTAGTCAACATTTCTTGGGTAGAAAGACTTTTATCAGCGACTGTAAAACCGCCTTTATGACTATCAATATCAGGTCTAATTCTCACTAGCGTTCTGACATGAGCGGTTTGGACAATAATATTTAAGTTGGGATGCTGTTTCATCAGAGTTCTGAGAAGTTGAACGCCTGTATCAGGCCGCGCCGTCATCCCGTAATTTTCTGGGATAGAAAGATCCATAACCACAAGGTCTAAGTCAGAGCTAATAACTTCCTTGAGAGCATCATTAGCATTTATGGCAGTGACAATTTCAGCACCAGGATAATGTTTTTGTAAGATGTCAACTGTTCCACTTAAAACTGATTCATGGTCATCAATTACCAAAATTTTCAGCAATGTCTTGTCGGATAGTTCTTGTTTCATAATTAACAGCCTGCTGATTGAGCATAAAATTTTAATTTTCCTCTTGTTTATCTACATTAGCCAATTATTTGCTATCAAATTATATTGTTTAATGATGCTTATCCATAGCAAATATCAAAAATTTGTAAAGGAAAACGAAAATAATTACCAAGAAAAATACCAAGAAACTCTCAGGTTTTTAGTATGACTAAAGCATTTACCTGAGGTTAATAACCGAAAACTTTCACAAAGATAATTTAATTCTGGTAGGCGAGAATATAGAACAAAGGTAGAGACATTAGGATAAGTAATTTCTACAATTAATTGTCCTATATTTTTATGTTGTTTTAAATTGATATAAATTAATGTTGGGGCTATAACTTCTGGTAAAGATATAGTCAGTAACTCATTTAAAGCCGTTAAAACAATCAGACTGCGTTCTGCTGGCTCATGTCGCCAATAAACTGGCATATCGATTTGAAAATATAACTGCGGACTCAATGCTAGCCAAGGTTCTAATAGGCACTCAATAGCTAACGGAAAACTATCTTGAAGGGATGCTGGAAATAAGCGATCGCTTAATTGCACTAAAGAGTGATGAAAATTATCAATGTGCTTTAAGCATTCTTGAACTCTATTACCTGAATTAAGATTATCTACTGATAACAAATCTAAATTGCGACGGATTGTAAAAGAGTCTTGTAATAAATCATCACGAATTTTCTCTGCTTCTAAAAACAGCTTTTTTGACTGCCTAGAAGACCACCATTGTAATGCTTGTTGAATACTATGATAAGATGTCAGAAAGCGAACAAGAGACATAACTTAGATAATTCAACGGATAATTTGCGTACATAATTCCACGCTCACATAATCTTGTTATGTCAGCTATTTTAGTAGCATCAGAGAAAAGTTTTATGCAACTCACGGCATATTTATGCCAAAAAGTTATTAACATTTACAAAATAATTGCCCGAAAGTGCCATAGTGATTTCCAAAAACTTCGCAGTGGATCGTTAACGTATTTTATGCAATTTTTCTCGCCGTTGCTAAATATAAAAAGGACAAAATTCCCTTACCTGGCATAGATAAGTAAAAAACAGTTATGGTGGGTAAACACTATACATTGCATTGATATTATGCTCAGAGGTCAGAGATCAACCTGGCCTTTCTCAGCATAAATTGCAGCGCTGTCTCTTCTTGAGAGATAATATTAGCTCTTGCATCCATCCCTGATTGGATATGACACTGATTAGTACCATTACCAAATGTTAACATTTCGGGTTGAATAGTTGCTTCAAAGTAGCCAGCCGGAGTTGATGTAGGCGCGTTAATATTGTTACTTTGAGGTGTAATTACATCTGGAGAAATGGCACTGACAACAGCTTTGAGAGTACCATAATCAGGATATGGACAAGCATCAACTCGCAATTGCACTTTTTGACCAACCCCAACCTTTTTAATCTCTGCGGTTGGAATCATTGCTTTAATCACTAAAGGCGCATTCTGAGGAACAATTTCAGCAATAGATTCGCTAGCACGCACGACTTGACCGGGGTTTCGCAAATTTAGCTTGAGAATTATCCCATCACTGGTGGCGCGAATAATACTATTTTGCAGTTGAGTTTCAATTTGTTGAAGTTCTTTTTGATATTGCTTGAATTGAGTTTGCATTTCAACTTGTCGCTGCATCAAAGCTTGTTTTTCTTTGTTTAAAGTAGCGATAGTTGCTTCGCCTCTAGCAATTTCTTGGGCAATGCGTTCTTTAGCGATCGCAATTATTGCCATACTAGGATTGACCACAACTTTCGCTGATTGCAATTTAGCTTGAGCAATTTCAATAGATATTCTTTCAGCTTCAAGTATTAATTTACTCTGCTCAACAACTAGTTTTTTCTGCTCAAATTCACGCCGACCAATTGCACCAACTTGTGCTAGCTGCTCATAGCGATCGCTATCCATCTTGGCAAAGTCTAAATCAGCTTGGGCTTTTTGTAAACTTGCCCTAGCTTTTTGCAAACTGGCTTGGGAAACTAGAAATTCGCTTTGGGTAGTAACTTGTCGTTCTTGATACTCACGTAGGTTACGTGCTAACTCTGCTTTTGCAGAAGAAACACTCCGTTCGATGAATCTTTTTTCAGCGAGAATCTGAGTATCTAAAGTGCCGATTTGGGCATCAATTTGAATTAGTTGCAATCTCCCCTGTTCGATATTACCTTGCAACTGGCTTTTTTTGATTTGTAGTTGCTCCGTATCGAGACGAGCGATCACTTCTCCCTTTTTGACAATCTGATTTTCTTTCACAAAGATATTTTCAACAGTTCCCTCAATGGATGGTTGCACCAGCTTGGTGTCGCCTATGGGACGAACAGTCGCAGCCGTTTCCACCATGACGTTGTATTTAACCCATGAAGAAAGAGCGATCGCAGAACCAACTGTTCCGACAAGAAATATTCCAGCTAATGATGTCCAAGTACTAATGGGAGGAAGAAACTCATCTTTTTCAACTGATGGTAGAAATTTTTGATTATGCGTGTAAAGCATGTCTCTCCGAATAATTGGAAATATTTAAGGAATTAAAAAGTCTATATGATCTCCCGGTTTTGTTCGCAATTCTTCTAAAGAACCTTGAAGTTTCAACTTACCTTGATCTAGCAATACGATCCAATCAGCACGATTCACTACTTTAGGTCGGTGAGTAATTAAAATCGTAGTTTTACCCCAACGATGCTTAAACAATTTATCTAAAACTTGCGCTTCACTTACTGGATCAAGTCCACCAGTAGATTCATCCAAAATCAGAACTGGTGGATCTGTAACAATGGCTCTTGCTATTGCCAATCTTTGCCGTTGACCACCAGAAATATTTGCGCCAAATTCACCTAAAACAGTTTGATATTTGTCAGGTAACTTACTAATAAATTCATCAGCTTCCGCAACTTGGCAAGCTCTCACAATCTGTTCAAAAGTAACCTGGGGTGCGCCTAAACGAAAGTTTTCTACAATAGAGCGACTCCAGAAATGAGGCTCTTGAGGGACAAGAACTACCTGCTGACGCAAACAATCCAGAGAAAGGTCTGGGAGGTTATAAAGTCCAATGCGAAGATTGCCAGATTGTAGTGGATATAAGCCAGCAAGCAATTTAGCTAGAGTACTTTTACCACAACCTGATTTGCCGATAATGGCGACAACTTTTCCACCAGGAATGGTTAAAGAAAAGTCATCGATTAAATCAAGCCGACCAGCATAGTGAAAGTTAATATTTGTACAAACAATGTCAGCATCTCCAGGAATTTCTGCAAAAGGCTTTATCTCATCGCCCTCATTTTCTGAAGTGGCGTCTATGACTTCTGTTAGACGTTGTGTGGCTGTTTTTGCGCGAGTAAATTCTTCAACAAAACTGATTATAGTTGCAATTAAGCCCAGAAAATTACCATTCATTGAGTTAAAAGCAAGTAATTGCCCAATACTCAGGTGTTCTGCTGGGTTAATTACTAAATTACCACCGAACCAAAGCAAAATAACGCCACCAATACTAGCAACAAAGCCAGAGAAAGTATTATTGATAATTCCAATTTGAATTGTGCTAAATGTCACATTAGCAAGACGAGCAAATCGGCTTTGAAATTCGTCCCAAAATTGTGGTCTAGATGTAGTAGTTTTGAGAGTAAGAGCACCTTTAAATGTTTCTACTAAAACCCCTTGTGTTTCGGCTTCTTGCACTAAAAGCTCACGGGTCTTTTGGCGTAAAGTAGGCTGGAATACTACCGTAGAGATGCTCATAATTACAGCAATAAATACAGCTACTGCTGTAAGTTTCCAGCTATAAAAAGCCATGAAACCAAAAGAAATTAGGGCAATAAAAAATTGACTGGGTAGACTGATAATTAAGTTAGCAACTAACTGATTAATCTGGTTAATATCTCGGAGACGACTAACTATTTCACCACTGCGACGAGCTTCGTAATAAGAGAGAGGTAATCGCAGAATTTGCCGCCCAAACTCCAGAACTAAACCTAATTGCAGACGTTGTGCAAAGTGAGCAATTAAGTTAGACTGTACAAACGACAGACTACGCGAAACAACATTCATCACTACAACTGCGATCGCTACAGTTGTAAGTAACTTTGTATCCCCTCGAACCAGCACATCATCAGTCAGAATTTGCAGCAGAAAAGGGGAAGCCAAAGACAGCAAACCCAACATCATGTTAAGAGGCAAAACTTGAGCGAGAATGGCGCGATAAATCCAAACGCGCTTAAAAAAACGCCAAAAGCCGCCAACTTTATCATCCTTTTGGTCAAAAAAGCGGATTGGATCGGGTTCCAATAAAAGTATCAACCAATCTGTCCAACCTTCTGCTATCTCTTGTTGAGAAAGATAGCGGACGCCTACAGCCGGATCTGCAACTAAACATTTTTTGCCTTTCTGACCATATAAAACAACCCAATGATTGCCTTTCCAGTGGATAATTGCCGGTAGAGGCGCTTCATTCATTCGGTTGAGAAGTTCTGGGGAAGTTTTCACTGGACGAGCATTAAAACCAAGTGTTTCTGCTCCTCGTTTCAGTCCTAATAAAGTAGTTCCAAATTGCCCAGTTCCTACGGCTTCACGAATGCGGCTGAGAGTAAAAGTGCGTCCATAATATTTGGCAATAGCAGCAAGACAAGCAGCTCCGCAGTCTTCTTCACTATGCTGTTTAACAAACTGGTATTTCATCGGTAAATTACCCTACATAATGACAACTACCACCCTAAAAGTTTGTCAATTTTTGCGATGTTTTTGAATGAATAATACTTTTAAGTTCAGATGCTCTCAACGAAGTTTATTCGCGATTTTCACCATAATAAAAACATCAAAAACAATTTATCGCAAAAACTTAGGCGACTTCCTCTCCCGCCTTGCCCGCTAAATCCAATCGTGGTTTGTGAAAGTGCATATCCAGTTTCTTGCTTTGTAGAAAAACTATAATCACCGTCAGAAACACTGCTTTCATTAATTGCAAAAGTTTCTATATTTGTCTTTTGCAAGAAAATACCATCCGTATTCAGTGAAGAAAATAAACTTCCAGCAGATACAACTTCTTGTTCTTCTTCAGATAAATCAAGGAATAATTCAGGCTTTTGGTGTTTGATATCGTTAGACATAGTATTAGCTCTATACTTTGGTAGTCTAAACAGTTTGCAACGGCTTGAACAGCAAAATAATCAAATCTTTTAGAGTAGTAACGTTGTAAGCACCCAAATAGAATAAACCTTCAATACCACTAAACTACAATGGTGAAGTTTTAGGTAGTACTTTAGAACAAAAGATGACCCATATAATCGTCTTTTTATGGGCCATCTGTGGAATCTTTAGTACCAAGTTGTTTTCAAGTGTGCTGCTAATGTTCCCAATGCTGACGTTTTAAACAACGCCTCCGTAGATTATTTTTACTCGTAGTCTAAAAGGTCAGGAATATGATTAGCATCTAAGGCTAAGAAAGCTAGTCCAGCAGTATTAAGCCTTGTAGACTTACCATTAGACTTAGCAGTGCTGCCATTTGGGCCTGAATAACTACTACCATTGAGAATATTTTCACTAGCATTGTAAAAAGTGGCATCTATTTGAAAATCGGTACCACCAGCTACAACTTCTTGTTGTTCGTTGGATAAATCTGTAAACAATACGTGAGACATAGCTGCAAACTTCCTATTTTTGATTTGATGAACCTTTTAAATTACTTACATGAGTTCGCTACTAAGGGTTGAAAGATTAGTTTTGTCATCCTAACTAATTCCTTCGTTACCAAACTCTTTTCATCGAACTCACGCATTAGTTGATTGCCCTTTATTGGCTACTCAACTTAATGACTGTATCCTTTGGAAATATCAGGAATGTCATGAGCACCTAAGCCTAATAAAGCTAGTCCAGCAGTCTTAATCTCTGTAGACCTACCGTTGGAATCAGCAGTACTGCCATGAGGATCAGAACTGGTATCGCCATTAAGAACATTTTCTTCTGCTGCAAAAAAACTTACATCTAGTTGAAAATCAACGCCACCAGCTACAACTTCTTGTTGCTCGTTAGATAATTCGGTAAACAATTCATGAGACATAGTTACAACGCTCCTAATTTTTATTTGATGAACATTTAGTATTAGCTACATGAGTTTTTGATGGATAATTATAAGATTAATCTGTCGTAAAAGTAGAGATAACTTCTCTCTACTTTATTACTTGACAAACTCTTTTCGCCGAACTCATGTATTAATTGATTACCATTTTTTAGCCAATCAACTTAATGGCTGTATCCTTTGGAAATATCGGGAATGTCACTAGCACCCAAGCCTAAAAAAGCTAGTCCAGCAGTTGCAATCTCTGTAGACCTACCGTTGGAATCAGCAGTACTGCCACTAGGATCAGAACTGGTACCGCCATTTAGAACATTTTCCCGGGCTGCGAAAAAAGTAGCATCTAGTTGAAAATCAACACCGCCAGCTACAATTTCTTGTTGCTCGTTGGATAATTCGGTAAACAATACGTGAGACATAATTACAAACCTCGTAATTTTGAGTTGATGAACCTTTAGTATTTAGATACGTGAGTTTGTGACGGAGGGTTAGAAGGTTAATTTTGTCATCCTATCTAATTCCTTCGTTACCAAATTAGTTTTATCAAACTCACGTATTAGTTGATTGCTTTTTTTAGCTACTCAACTTAATGACCGTATCCTTTTGAAATATCGGGAACATCAGTAGCACCCAAGCCTAAAAAAGCTAGTCCAGCAGTTGCAATCTCTGTAGACCTACCGTTTGAATCAGCAGTACTGCCATTAGGATCAGAACTGGTACCACCATTGAGAACATTTTCCCGCGCTGCGAAAAAAGTAGCATCTAGTTGAAAATCAACACCGCCAGCTACTACTTCTTGTTGTTCGTTGGATAATTCGGTAAACAATACGTGAGACATAATTACAAACCTCGTAATTTAGATGGATTTTAGCTATTAGTTGATTGCTTTGTTGTGACTCAACTCGTCGCTTGTTAATACAATAGAGGCAAGCAACTAGTGAATTCATTTGCTTTTTATGTAAACTTAATTTCCATATTTATAAAAACTCGTTGCCCGATTTAGCCAGTAGTATGTCCGAAAAATACGTATCTATAAACATCTTTTATTTTCCTCTATCTTGAGGATGAAAAATTACAATAGGATGCAATACTACTCAGTTAAGAAGATTTGTAGGTTGGGTTGAACGGAGTGAAACCCAACAAAGCCCTGAAAATGTTGGGTTTCGTTCCTCAACCCAACCTACCTCGGAGTGCTTTTTTGGGCTTAACCGAGCAGTATTGCAATAGGATGTTAATAAAAAGGTAAAAAATAACCTAAGGGCGCACAACTATGCAACCCTGACATAGACATATAAAACAATACGGTTCAAAGGGCTAATTGTACAAAAATGTGGGTTTTCGAGACGCGATAAATCGCCGTCTCTACAAGTGTTTTGGTTTTATGTGAACTGTATTGACATATAAAACTCCTGTGGTGGAACTAAAAGCCACTACAGGAGAAATTAAAATAACCAAATAATTAGAAAAAACTTGTCAGATTAACAAATGAGTTGTTTGTTTATGCAATATTATCTACAAGCCGATCGCGAATTGTTTTTAGTTGGTCTTGAGTCTTAATTGGCTCTCGTGGTGCTGGTAATTCCGTATTAGGCCAGTTAGGTAAATCATTGCAGGGGCATAATAACGCTGGCATTCCGACGTTTCGCGCGGCTACTGGCATATTGCAACGGCCACAAGGCATCATATCCCATGCTGGTGTCAACAGTTCAGCAATGGTTTCATGAGTACCCTCTAGGTAACAATCGCCTGATTCAGGCGAGAGAATTTTTTGCCAGCATTCTTCAAATTCTTCACTATAGCGATCGCCATCTAGCACGGATAGCGGAGCGATAGCGAGTCCGCGAGCGTCTTGGGGCAAAAAGCTTGCCTTACCGTTGCTCGTAATCACTTTCTTACCTAACTGAAACCAGTAGGCAAGGTATTGTCTAACTTCTTGTTTGGTTGCCATAAGACCATTTTAGATTTTAGATTTTAGATTTTGGATTAATTTGAATCAATAGTTAAGAATCTTGACTCCTAAAGGTTCCAGCATCCCCTTTATTTGGTAACGGCGAACCAAGAATGCTGAGATTGAGAACATGACCACCAGTAACTAAATAAACAGTTTCGCTGAGTACACTTAGCTGGCGCACTAAAGAACCCAGGCGATCGCGGAATGTCCTCCCAAGGGGATAAGCAGGTACCACACCCCAACCCACCTCTTCTGCTACAAACAGGATGTCAGCAGCAACCAGATCCACCGTCTCTAACAACTCTGCAAGGATGCTTTTCCAGCTAGATTCATCTTGTTCCAGGAGATTAGCAACCCAAGTTCCTAAAGAATCAACTAAAAGGCACGTATAAGGTTTAGCATCGGCGAGAGTAGCAGACAATTCTATAGGTACAGATAGAGTTACCCAGTCTTGGGGGCGACGTTGTTGGTGTTCTAAAATGCGTTGATGCCACTCTTGGTCATCTGGGTTATCAGTGGCTGTTGCTACATAAACAACTGCTTTTCCTGACTGCATAGCTAGAGTTTCCGCCCATTCACTTTTACCAGATCGTGCTGGCCCTGTTACTAAAATGATTTTACCCAAAGTTGTTTCCTGAGTATTTTAACAATATGCCTACCGTTGCAATTTATCACCGCAGTTTTTTACTTAATAGGTGAGATTTTTGGTTTCAAATAACTTTTAAGGGATAAAATTAGCACCAGCATCATTGATGCCACAACTGGCAAAAGCCGAAAATCCCAACAACCCCATTTTTAATTATTCAACACCATCGGGGACAGCAAAAAGGATGTTTTTATGAACGCAGGCTTAAAACGCATTGAAGCAACTCTACACGATTTAGGGAATCGCGGCACTGCCTCTGCCGCCGAAACAGGTGATTCGACAACAAAACGGCCTTTCTCCTTTAGAATCAGTGTCGGAGCCAACGAACCCACAGAAAGTACACAAACTCCATCCTCTCAGTCAGGGCAAGTTGACTTAGGCGTAGATACTGAAAGTGATCAGCCTTCTGAACAAAATTTCTTTCCTCACCATGACTCTGTGCAGACCTTTCAAGCAGAAGAGAATGGGAGCAAAACACCCAGCCTACCCAAGTTGAAAACTCCGAGTTTTAGTAGCCATCGCCACGGCGCCAATCCAGCATTGGCAATGAATCTATTACAAGAAATTCAGGAAACTGTCGCTGGTTGGCAAATAGAACTGCAAAATATTTTGAAGCAAATTCAGGATATTTACTTAGAAGGGCCAATTGTCAATGGCTGGTTAGAATCTAATCCCACCGAACCAGAACCAGGAGGAACTGCAACACTACGCCATGCAGAAGTTGACCGCCTGATGAACTATGTAGAAGAAATTTGCGCCAGTGGTGGAAAAGTATCTTATCAATCATCTATTACTGGCTACCGCCTCTGTGGTGTGGATGATGCCGGTAAAGTCTGGTCACGTCCATGCCCAGCCGATCAGGTTCCCAATGTTAGCATGGCGATCGCACGTTACCAAAAGTTACGTCAACTGTTGGGGCGCAAGCAATCTTTAGAAACCCGCCTGAGTCAACTGGCCCAAACACTTGTAGTTTTACACAGTCATATTCAACAAACGTGAAGTTTTAAAGATTATTTCCGAAGAAACTCGGTTGGTGGGTCAGTAACTTTTGGTTTAGATTAACTCTCAGCAGTTGTGCGTTGGATTTAAGATTTTAATCTAAAATCCCAAATCTCAAATCCAAAATAAAATCTATCTATGCCAGATAACCAAATCTCTGCCATTATCTGTACCCACAATCGAGATACCTATTTAGGGGCTGCAATTGATAGTCTTTTAGCGCAGGATTTTGCTGCTGACTTTGAAATTGTGGTAGTTGATAATGGGTCTAGCGATCGCACTCGTGAGGTTGTAGAACAAAGGGCCCACAATCCGCGCCTGAAGTATGTTTTTGAACCCACCATTGGTTTATCTGTCGCCCGCAACACGGGTGCAAAAATAGCCAGTGGTGATATTCTTGCTTATCTAGATGACGATGCCGTTGCCAGCCCTGGCTGGCTACAAGTTTTATATTTTGCCTATTACAATAACTCTAAACTAGCGATCGCAGGAGGCAAAGTCACTCTCTTATGGCCGCCAGGAATCCAACAACCACGCTGGCTATCTCCAGGACTAGCCGCAAACCTAGGTGCATACGACTTGGGTGACAGCAACATCTACATTGAGCAACCTGGCTCAACACCCAGAGGCTTAAATTACTCCATCCGCCGCAGTTTCCTAGAAGAAATTGGCGGTTTCGATCCTCATCTCGGTCGAGTCGGGAAAAATCTATTATCAAATGAAGAACTGCAAATGACCGAATTTGCTCTAAAGCGTGGTTGGCAAGTTGCTTATCTTCCCGAAGCACTAGTTGCTCACAATGTTGCTCCAGAGCGACTGCAACGCTCCTGGTTTTTAAACCGAGGTTGGTGGCAAGGTATCAGTGAATGCTATCGAGAACAACTCGCTGGTAAAGCTGGGATCGGTCAATTGCAGGGAGGTAGCGAACGGTTTGTGCGCGGCTTGTATAAGGCATTGAAACATTTCTCTGATCCAGCAGAACGGTTTGATAAACTTGTGTATGCTTACGGTCAGATTGGTTACTTAAATGCTGCTATTCAAGGTCTTTTATCCACATCAAATAAGAAATAACCAATAACATAATTTATACTCGTATGCTATCTAAAATACCAGTTTCAGTATTAATTCCAGCCAAAAACGAACAAGTAAATTTACCTGCCTGTCTTGCTAGTCTTAGCAGAGCAGATGAAATATTTGTAGTAGATTCTCAAAGTACTGACAACAGCGTTGAAATTGCTAAAAGTCACGGTGTAAATGTCGTGCAATTCAACTTTAACGGACGCTGGCCCAAAAAGAAAAATTGGTCTTTAGATAATCTACCTTTTCGCAATGAATGGGTGCTAATTGTAGATTGCGATGAGCGGATTACCCCCGAACTTTGGGAAGAAATTGACCAAGCAATTCAAAACCATGAATATACGGGTTATTATCTCAACCGCCGGGTATTTTTCTTAGGAAAATGGATTCGTTATGGTGGTAAATATCCTGATTGGAATCTACGTTTATTTCAACATAAAAAAGGTCGCTACGAAAATCTAAATACAGAAGATATTCCTAATACTGGTGATAACGAAGTTCACGAACACGTGATTTTGCAGGGGAAAGTTGGGTATCTCAAAAATGATATGCTCCACGAGGACTTCCGCGACCTTTACCACTGGTTAGAACGGCACAACCGCTATTCCAACTGGGAAGCCAGTGTTTATTTTAATATTCTCACAGGTAAAGATGATAGCGGCACTATTGGCGCTAATCTGTTTGGTGATGCGGTGCAACGCAAGCGCTTTTTGAAAAAAGTGTGGGTACACCTACCATTTAAACCCCTCTTGCGGTTCGTTTTGTTTTATATAATTCAACGCGGTTTTTTGGATGGCAAAGCAGGATATATATACGCACGCTTGCTAAGTCAATATGAATATCAAATAGGCGTTAAACTTTACGAATTACGCAACTGTGGTGGTCACTTAAATACTGCAACTACCCCGAAAGAAGGAGCAGGGGAGCAGGGGAGCAGAGGAGCAGAGGCAAAGCTATTGACCATTGATTCCTGAAAATGACTAATGACTAATGATCAACCTTTTGTAGATTTACGTAAATACGACCAATCTTGGTTTGATCGGGGGCGTCCAGCTTGGTATGTATTATTATGGTGGTTTGTACAAGCGATCGCTTTTCCCCTCACTCCTCAACCCTTAAATATTCTGCGTTGTGCCCTGCTAAGATTATTTGGCGCTCGTATCGGCAAAGGCGTATTAATTAGACCCACCGCCCGTTTCACCTATCCTTGGAAAGTCACCATTGGCAACTACAGTTGGATTGGAGATAACGTAGTTTTATACAGCCTCGATCAAATCCACATCGGTGAACAATGCGTAATTTCCCAAAAAAGTTACCTGTGTACAGGTAGTCATGATCTCCAAGACCCTGCTTTTGGGTTGAAGACAGCGAGTATCACAATTGACAATGGTGCATGGGTAGCAGCAGATTGTTTCGTTGGGCCGGGAGTACAAATTGGGGCTAATGCGGTGATTGGCGCTCGTAGTAGTGTTTTTACTAATATGCCCTCTGGGCAGGTTTGTTGGGGAAGTCCCTGTCGTCCTAAAACGGTTCGGATAAAACTTGAACCTCCCATAACCCCGTGATTTTATAAATAAATCCCGTGATTTCATAAATAAAGATGGTAGGGGCGTACAGCTAGCTGTGCGCCCCTACCATCTTTATTTGCTTTTGTTAAGAGAATAAAAGTGCGATCGCTATACGATTAAAGTGCTTACTCTCATAAGAAGTTAAGCACTTGTCAAAATTTGTAATTATTACATTCAGAAGATTTTGATTGATCGGCGATAGATCAATCGGCAAGCTAAAATTGCAAGTAGGTAGGCTAGCAAAAACCGCAGGCATCGCCGACATCAAAGCCTCAGCTTCCTACTGCTCTAGTCCAGAGGCTATGTACTTTTTACACATATAGCTGATGCTTATGTATCGTACTTTATAGCTAGATTTAGCATTTACTGGAGATAATTTACTTTTAATTAAATCTTTTTGCTTTCCAGTCAAAAATTCGTGCATATCTCAAAAACTTGGCAGAAGATATGATATACCAAATCAGCTAGGAGATAGTCTAATTAGCAAAATTTTTGTTTGCCATTCCAACAAGTAAGTGAGAAAGTATCGCTTACCATCCATCCTCATCAACTTGCCAAATCTTTTAAAGGTAAATAAATTCGAGGAGTTTTAAAAAATTTACTAAAAGGCAATTATGAATTTTAATAAAAATCAAAAAAATGTAATTTTAATAGTCGATGATACTCCGATTAACTTAGAGATATTATTCGATTTTTTAGAGTATTACGGCTTTAAAGTTTTAGTCGCTGAAGATGGAAAAAGTGCAGTAAATGTAGCAGAATTTGCCTCTCCTGACCTAATTTTATTAGATATATTAATGCCAGGAATTGATGGTTTTGAAACTTGCAGTCTTTTGAAAAAAAATCCAGCCACTCAAGATATTCCCGTAATATTCATAACTGCCATGAATGACAAGGTGGATAAAGTCAAAGGCTTGAACCTTGGCGCAGTAGATTACATCACCAAACCTCTGGAACATGAGGAAGTTTTAGCGAGGGTGAATATCCATTTACGTTTACGAAACCTCACAAAAAAACTCACTGAGCAAAATGAGCGTTTAGAGATAGAAATCTTGGAGCGCCAACGGGTAGAAGAAGAATTGCGATGTCATTCAGCTGCATTAGACGAGTGGAACAATCGCTATCAAGCACTAATTCAAGCAAGTGGTCAGATTCTGTATGACTGGCATTTGCATACCAATGATATTAAATATGGTGGCAATGTAGAGCGAATATTAGGTTACTCTATATCTGAAATTGTGGGAGGTTTGAACCGTTGGCTAGAGTTGGTTCATCCTGATGATAGAAACTTATTTAACAAAGAAATTAACCGCGTTTTATCCACAAAAGATCGATTCCATCTGGAATTTCGTGTACGTCGGAAAGATGGCACTTACATCACAGTTGAAGATAACGGGTATATCTTTTTAGACTCTACAGGCAAAGTTGCTCGAATGGCGGGCTTTGTAATTGATATTACCGAACAACAAGCTGCGCTGCGCGATCGCAAACACGCAGAACAGAAAATCCGTGAGCAAGCAGCTTTGCTCGACATCACCACAGACGCGATTGTCGTTCAAAATTTGGTCAACAAAATTCAATTTTGGAATAAAGGGGCTGAACACCTCTACGGTTGGATGGCAGAAGAAGTACTGGGCAAGAATGCTAATCAGCTTTTGTATCGAAAGCAAAGTTTTTGTCAACTGAAAAATATCCAAAAAACTTTAACTGAGAGTGGTTCTTGGCAGGGTGAATTACATCAAGTTACAAAACAAGGTAAAGAAATAATCGTTGCTAGTCGCTGGACACTAGTAAATGATGATCAGGGGAAAGCTAAATCTATCCTAATTGTCAACTCCGATATTACAGAGAAAAAACAACTCGAAGCGCAGTTTCTCCGGGCCCAACGGATGGAGAGTCTTGGAACCCTAGCAAGTGGCATTGCTCACGATCTGAACAATGCGCTTACACCAATGATGATGACAGTACAACTACTAGAAACCAAATTCTCGGATGAGAAAAGTCAGCAATGGCTGACAATCATGGAAACAAACGTTAAACGTGCAGCAGATTTAGTTAAACAAGTGCTTTGGTTTTCACGCGGAGCGATAGGTAACTTTAAAACCTTACAAGTGCAAGATTTAATTTCCGAAATTGAAAAGATTGTTAAACAAACATTTTCCAGAGCTATTGAAATCCGCATTGATGTTCCTGGGCAAAACTTATGGAATATCTTTGGCGATGCTACTCAGTTGCACCAAGTGCTAATGAATCT
>NNBV01003027.1_pt1 | contig 23220 bp, 22 predicted proteins | sample 1173771 | NCBI WGS metagenome assembly NNBV01 (sample SAMN07173938, study PRJNA388173) | plant metagenome | isolation source: symbiotic tissue sample KVS11 | place: Norway: Troms, Kvaloya island | reverse complement strand
TTCCAACACATAAGAAACAAGAAAATCAAAATGGAAATGAGATAACTCAGGAACGTCTTTAAATACACCAACCACTTCGATCAGCACTTTGTCGTCATTGATGGAGAGATGTTTTCCGATCGGATCATCCTGGCCAAAATATTTCTGTGCCGCTTTTTCAGAGATCAGAATACCGCCCATTTTTTTGAGCGCTTTCTCCGGATCTCCTTTTACTAATGGAAAGGAAAATACTTTGAAGAAAGTAGTGTCCACCGCAAGTATGCTCGTTTCATCATATTGAATATTTTTCTCTATATTTTTTATAGAGAACGTTTCTTTGGTAAGACCTGGCCCCCACAGAGGAGTAAGGCTCACTCCATTTTCCACTTCAGGAAAATCCTGTACCATGGCTTGTGCCAATGGGTGAGGTGTCCGGGTTTGTGGATTTTCATTTTCCCAGACTACACGATAGAGATTTTCTGAGCTTTCATGAAACTGATCATAAGCAAACTCACGTTGCAGATATTGAGTGATCAGAAAAACACAGGTAATGCCTAAAGCCAGTCCGAAAATATTAATCAGACTATACATCTTGTTCTTAAGAATGCTGCGCAGGGCGGTCTTGAAATAGTTGTGAAGCATGTTGGTGTCTTTTAATCCTTTATCAAATTTCTTCTCAATATCAATTTGTAATTTGTCAGTCTGAATTTACCATTTCATCACTATTCATTCTTTAATGAATCCACAGGATTAGCAATAGCGGCTTTAATGGCCTGAAAGCTAATGGTGACTAAGGCAATTATTACTGCGGCTGCTCCTGCAATGCCCACAAACAGCAGAGGTATTTCAATACGATAAGAGAATCCTTGCAGCCATTTGTTCATCGTCATCCAGGCAACAGGTGCTGCGATGGCAAGGCTAATGGCAATCAGTACTACAAACTCCAGTGAGAGCAGTGTCACAATACTTTTCACGGAAGCACCCAGTATTTTTCGTATACCTATTTCTTTCGATCTGCGTTCTGAACTGAAAGTGATTAGTCCAAACAATCCGAGGCAAGCAATGAAAACAGCTATCCCGGTGAAGGCCTGGAATATGTTAAAGAGACGCTCTTCACCTTTATAGAGCTGATCAAAGGCGTCATCGAGAAAATGGAACTGAAATGGAGTATTGGATTGATAGCGTTCGTAAATGGCTTTGATAGAAGCAATGCTTTGTCTGGAATCTGCTTTATCATTCAACCTGATGTAAAGTGCACCGCCATAACTTACTAAAGAAGACGCAGTGTCATGCTGAATGATCATCACCAATCCATTGATGTTTTCTTTGAGCGAAGTGTAATTAAAGTCTTTAACCATTCCTTGCATAGGCGACTTTTTATTTCCTAAAGCCAGGCTTTTTCCCAGGTCATGGGGAGTCATTTTTAATTTTTCAAGAGCAGCTTCATTGATGATCAGATCACCTGCGGAGATGGAATCCTTTTCTTTTCGAATCCATTCAATATCCAGCGTTGATAAAAACTGTTCGTCTATTGACAGTACGTTGATGAAAACTTCTTCGTGTGTAGTAGGTGTATTGGTGAAGTAGGCATTCGTGCCATTGGTGCTATAAAGCGATATCGAAGAAGCACCTACATGTTGTACCCCGGCAAGTTTGCGAATTTCTTCTTTTAAGGTAGCGTAGTTTTTGGTGATGTCTCCATCGATGTTGAGCACTAACACCTGGCTTTTGTCTAATCCAACATTTGTGTTTCGCATGTGTTCCAGTTGATGTTGGACTACAAGGCTGCAAATGATCAGTGCTATGGAAGTAGTGAACTGGAAAACAATAAATCCTTTTCGTAACCATGAACTTTGCCCGCTGGCACTCATTTTTCCTTTCAGTACATCCGCAGGTTTAAATCGGGAAAGTATAATGGCCGGATATCCGCCGGATAGCAGAATGCTGATAATGAGAAGTGCACTTGTGAGGCTGACAAAGAGCGGACTGGTGAGAAAGTTTTTGTCAATATCCTGTTGAATGGTGTTGAGGAATACGGGAATGGTAACTTCGATCAGAACCAATGCAATAACAAAGGCAATGCAAGTCATCAGGGCCGACTCAAAATAGAACTGAACCGTGAGCGCACTGCGCCTGGCGCCAATCGTTTTCCGGATGCCTACTTCCTTCGCGCGCAGCAACCCTCTTGCTGTAGTAAGGTTAATGTAATTCACTAAGGCAAGCACCAGGATAAGGATGGCTACCAACAGGAATACTTTTACACTTTGCGCATTGGCTGCATCACCAAACTGACTTCCTAAATGGGTTTCAGTGAAAGGTGTCAACAGGATTTTTTCACCCACATCCAGTTTCGAAATTTTTAAAACAGACCGTTCAATGGCTGGAAGTGCAATTGCGGAACGAACTTGTAAATAAGTGATGTAGGCACCAGCACCGGCATCATGTGTTTGTTTCTGTTCAGGAATGCTCAGTAAACTGCTGAACGGAGTGATGAAATCAAATTGAATAGAAGAGTTGGATGGTGCTTCAGCGAGGATGGCAACTACTTCGAATAAATAGTTTTTATCGTAAGTAATTACTTTTCCAATCGGATCGATGTCACCGAAATATTTTCTGGCAACGGCATCCGTAATAGCAACTGTATTTGGTTTTGCAAGCAATGAACGATCTCCACGGATGAGATCAAAAGAGAAAACACGAAATAGAGACGTGTCGGCAAAAAGAAACTTTTGTTCAAAGAACCGATGGTTAGCATCCGATTCAATCACCACCTTATCCGACATGCGCGTGCGGACATAATTAATCACATCTGCACTGTTTTCTTTTAGCCGGGGTCCAAACGTGGCAGGAAGAGAGTTGATGTTTACTTCATTATCACCATACTTCATTTTAGTAGATACCCTGTAAATCTGTTTTGCATTTTCATGAAACTGATCGTAGCTATATTCATGCGAAACGAAAAGAAGGATGAGTACACTCGCTGCAATGCCGATAGCGAGACCGATGATATTGATGAACGAGTAGGTTCTGTTTTTCCAGAGTGACCGCAGGGCAATCTTAAAATAGTTACTGAACATAGGAATTTGTTAAATTCTTTAGGCGAACAAGCTATGACGAATATCAGGCCAAAAGAATAAACAGCTGATTAATAGCTGATTTTGAGTGAATAAGGAATTGCTCTCGTTCGACATCGACCATGGGTGTTCGGTTCCGGACTGTTAACTTTGTACCTTTAATCCTTACTTTTAGAACATTAAGCGAGTTGCAATGAAAATATTAATAGTAGAAGATGAAGCTCCGGTGGTATCATTTATCCGCAGGGGATTGATGGAAGCTGGTCATGAAGTGTTGGTGGCCATGGATGGGAACACGGGTTTTCAGATGGCCCAATCCGAAGAAGTCAGCGCTGTTCTTTTGGATGTGATGCTACCCGGAATGAACGGCATAGAACTTTGTCGTAAGATGCGTGATAATAAAATAAAGACACCTGTGATCATGCTTACTGCCTTGGGTATGACGGAAAATATTGTGAATGGATTGAACAATGGTGCGGATGATTACCTGGTGAAGCCTTTTAAGTTTGCTGAGTTACTCGCTCGTCTTGCCGCTGTGACGCGAAGAGAAAAAGTAGCGCCGGTAGAATATACGGTATTAAAGATTGAAGATATCGTTTTGGATACGCGATCTAAAATAACAACCCGCAATAATGTTAAAGTAGATCTTACGGCCACAGAGTTTAAGTTGCTTGAGTTTATGATGAAGCACGAAGGCAGGGTACTCTCCCGTGCAGAGTTACTGGAAAATGTATGGGATGTTAACTTTGATATGAACACCAATGTGGTGGATGTGTATATCAATTACCTGCGTAAAAAGATTGATAAGACGCACGAAAGAAAACTGATCCACACGGTAGTGGGCATGGGCTATGTAATGCGCAGTGAGGAGCAGTCATGAAAATAAGGGGTAAGATTGCACTTATCTTTGTCATCGTAACGGCTATTACGCTCTTACTGTTGAGTGTTTTCATTTATCTTTTTTCCATTCAACATACACATCGGTATTTCTTTACCCGTCTCAAGGTAAGAGCTTCTATTGCTTTGGAAGCGTATACGACACAGAATCATTTCGATGCCGTGCAGGAGTTGCGTGAACGTCACCTTCAGCAGCTGCCGGATGAAAGAGAGTATATCGTTCAATACGATTCACTGAGGAAACGATGGAACACCACTTCTGCGCCTAAACTTCCCTCTTCCTTTTATGAGGAAGTGGAACTGAACGGCTATGCGGAATACGATGTCAACTTTGCTCACTATGTAGGCATTTATAACAGGCAACATCCGAATGTTTTAGGTGTTGCCTCGGCATACGATGAAGAAGGAGCGGACCAGATGCAGTCACTTCTGAATTTACTTTTGGTTGGATTTGTACTGGGTTGTGCCCTTGCTTATGTGCTGGGACGATTGCTGGCCTACCAGGTGATTAAACCCGTGGCCGATATTACCGAAGAAGTAAACCGGATCAATGCTTCGAACCTGGATAAACGACTAACCACAGCAAAGGGTGAAGATGAAATTGCGGCGCTGGCACAAACGTTCAACAGTATGCTCGATCGCCTGCATACCGCTTTTCAGTTGCAAAGTAACTTCATCAGTAATGCATCGCATGAATTGCGCACCCCGCTTACTGCAATATTGGGTGAATCAGAAATTATACTTTCCGGAACACGTGATGGGGATGATTATGTGCAATCGATCAGAAAGATGAGATCGGAGGCAGAGAAGCTGAATGATCTGGTGGGTAGCCTGTTGAATCTTTCGCAAGTGGGCTACGATGGCAAAAGACAAATGCTGGAGGAAGTAAGTATTGACCTGCTGTTGATGAAAATCAAAAGTGAAATCAATAAACGTGTCCCCGATAATCATTTGAACATCGTGGTGAAAGATGTGCCTGAAAATCCGGACGCCCTGGTGCTGATGTGCATTCCGTCATGGATAGAGCTGGCCTTTCTTAACATTGTGAATAATGCGATAAAGTATTCCGATAACAAAGAAGTATTGATCACGCTTTCTGCTGCGGATGAAGAACTGATCATCCGCATCAGCGATCTTGGAATTGGTATTTCACAAACGGACATGCAACATGTTTTTGAATTGTTCTTCAGAGGCAGCAATAGCCAGTCTTACATCGGGCATGGTATAGGTTTGCCATTGGCCGATAAAATCATACGACTGCATGGTGGCCAGATTATTATGGAATCGGAGCCAGGCAAAGGAACAATCGTTACCGTTCGCTTTTCACGAAAGCGAAATTAGAAAGTAGTAAGAGAAACTTTTACTACATTCTAATTTCAGTTTAAAGGACCTCTAATTTGTGTTTCGTTACTTTCAAATGAACGTAAATCATTGAAAGTTATGAATAGCATATTAATTCCCACTGATTACCAGTATGACACATTGCGGGCGATGGAACTCACCCGCTGGGTATCGGGCAATGCTCCGGTTCATATTATTTTGTTGAGTATTTCGCCTCTTCCGGACTCTATTACAGGATATTTATCTATGCCATCGAACATCGAGACGTATGAAAATGAACGTAAAAAACTGATGAAAGATTGGGAAGCACTATTGAAACTGGCTGAGCATGGTGTGATACTCACAGAGCATCATCAATATGGTGCGTCATCATCGATCATTGAGCAGGTGATGGATCGGTTTGCAGTGAATAGAATTGTTGTTCCTCACTCTTTTCAGGTGAGTGAAAAAATGATACATCGGGAAGCATTGAGTGCATTGCGGAAAAGCAATTGCAAAATGACTCTGCTACCCCAACAGTCAGCTTCTGATAACGATATGCCATTGCATAAGGAAATTGAAGTGCTGGCAGAGATGCATTAAAGAGAAGAGCGAATGGTTTAAAGGGATCATGACGGCATGTTAAGAATCCGTTAAACTATTATAACAAACAATCAGGGTTTTAAATTTAATTGAATCGTATATGTTGTTGAGAAAGAAGATTCCGTGGCAGTATGTGGTAGGAAAGATAAAATACGAAGTGATTATTGTTTTGGTGTATTCCACGTTGATTGGAATATGGCATCACGAACTGGATATCAATCACATTACTATTCCTCTCACGATACCCGCTATTTTAGGTACAGTCATTTCGTTGTTGCTGGCCTTTCGTTCTAACCAGGCGTATGATCGCTGGTGGGAAGCACGTGTGATATGGGGAGCAATCGTCAATGATTCGCGCACCCTCATGCGACAATTGCAGTCGTTTATAAAAGATCCGGACTATTCCGTAGAGGTAAATAATTTTATTGAGCGATTTGGTAACCGGCAGATCGCATGGGTATATAGTTTGGGAAAATCACTTCGCGGGCAAGATCCGATCAGTGGAAACGAAGAACTTATATCAGCAGATGAACAGGTGTGGTTGCGAAAACATGCTAACATACCCAACGCGCTATTGTCGTTGCATGGTCGTGAAATTCGTTTTTTATTACAATCGAAATGGATTAATAAATACCAGCAGATAGAGTTGGATAAAACGTTGACTAATCTGTGTGACTCGATGGGTAAATGCGAGCGCATCAAAAATACAGTGTTTCCCACTACCTATAGTTTGTATATCCATTTTGCATTGTACCTGTTTATTATTTTACTTCCTTTTGGAATGACACAGTCGCTGGGCTTCATTCAGGTTCCATTAGTAGTGGCCATAGCAGCCACATTCCTGTTGATTGAGAAAATGGCAATCTACCTGCAGGATCCTTTTGAAAATAAACCTACAGATACTCCCGTCACTACTATCGCTCAAACCATTGAGCGTGACTTGCGTCAGATGATGGATGTAGAACATTTGTCGGAACGCGCTGTGCACAATCAGATAGAGATAAAACATCTGGAGGCAATGGATTATTATTTGTTATAATAATCTGCATAAGAAAGCGGGAGAACAAATTCATTTTATTCTCCCGCTTTTTTTTTCTTAAATCATGAAAATCTGATTAATCATTTCTTTAAATAACAAAAGCGAAGTTATTTTATCAAAGTGCAAATCTATTGGCATGAGTAATCCAGGTCAAAGATCAGAATAGCTGGCAGGACGAAAGAAGAGCGTTACGTTTTTAGAAACGTTGTGTTGATACTCGGGTTTTGCTGATAATGTTTTCCACTGGGCATCGGCCCCAAAAGCTTTCCAGTGCTCATCGCGTGAAGCCTGATTTTCAAACGTAGTCATATACACCAGGTTCGGCATAGTGCTGCCGGCAATTACTTCCGCATAGAAGACGGCATTGAAACCAAGACGCTTGAATAAACCCACCTCATCACCGGCATTGAACATATCTACTTTATTGCGATAGATCTTTTCGGTATGACCTTCATAACTGCGTAGTTCATATACGCGCTCACTAACCGGAGTTTTCAATGAAGGCACTGCTGACTCTGGCATACCTGTGAAGGCTTTCAACACGGTCGTTTCAATGCGGGAGTAAGGAGGATTATCATATGGGGCGTCGATATAATCTTTACCATCAATAAGGTATTGGGTATCTTTCGCCAGCTTCTCGGAAATCTTTTCAAGATCATCCAATGATTTTAACGGAATAAATACAATCAGTTTTTTGCCAAACGTACTATCTGTTTCTATCGGTTTGAATACGCCTACTTTTTTAACACCGATGCGATGAAGCGCAGGAAGCAGTGCTTTTTGCAGGTAAGCTTCTACTCGTTCCTGCTGTTGCAGACTTTTGAAGCGATAGGTGCGCAGCTCGTAATATTCCCGCGAAGGAGCCGCGAATGTGGCAATGGTTAGTACAGAAAACAAAAGAAGAAGTGAATATTTTTTCATAGCGTAAGGAAGTGAATGATAGGTTTGAATTTAAACAACTTCAGTGAAAGTTAGGAAGTTTTGGATTTATCCCGAAGATTAATCTTCTGATGATCTTTTGTTAATTTTATATGAAATGCAATAAATAATCTGAAAATGACGAATAGAAGAGATTTTCTTATCCAATCTGCAGCGCTGGTATCCACCTCGCTGATTACCCTTCCAGTGTTTTCCCGTGCCGTTAAACCAAAGTACAAAATGGGATTACAGCTTTTTACCGTTCGTGATGCTCTGGCAAAAGACCTGCAAGGCTCACTTAAGAAAATTGCTGCTTTGGGTTATGAAGACCTGGAGACATACGGGTATAATGGAGCGGAGAAGAAGTTTTATGGATTAGATGCTCCCTCGTTCAGAAATCTGTTAGCCGATAATAAACTGACAACGTCAAGCGGACATTACGACTTCGCGCCTCTTTTTGATAAGCCAGCGGATGAACTGAAACGTTACGTGGATCAATGTATTGAAGGTGCTCATGCGGTAGGGCATCATTATATTACCTGGCCATGGCTGAATGAGTCATCTCGTTCAATAGAAAAATTTAAACTGCTCACTGAAAAACTCAACCTGATCGGAGAGCAAGTCAACAAGGCTAAACTGGGCTTTGCTTATCACAATCATGATTTTGAATTCATTGATCACAATGGTGAGAATGGCTATGATATTATTTTGAAAGATACCGATCCATCACTGGTAAAACTTCAGATTGATCTTTACTGGACTGCTTATTCGAAACGAAATCCTTTAGAATTGTTTGCAAAATACCCAGGTCGGTTTGTGATGTGGCACATCAAAGACATGGACAAAGTAAGCAGGAATTATACTGAAATGGGGAACGGCTCCGTTGATTATACTACTATTCTTCCTTCGGCTGCCCAGGCTGGCCTTCAGTATTACTTCATTGAGCAGGGGAGTAATTTTGCGCAAAATTCTATGCAGAGTATTGCCGACAGTGCTGCCTATTTCAATAAAAATCTTCGCAAATACCTGAACTGATGTTGATCTTTTTACTGGTGTAATTAAACCTACGCCTTTTCTAACCCGCTTTTGTTTTCTGCGGGTTTAAAAAAATATAATCTCATTTTCAGGTGAGACTAATATTAATCTATTGGGTTACATTTAGTCTTTTCCCCCTGTTTGTAAACGGAAAGCATGACCATCGGAGACATCATGTTAAAGAATAACAATGTGCAGCGCCTGCTTGTGGTCGCATTAGCATTGTGCCTGGTAACGGCTGTGCTTATTTATCAGGGATACAAGGAAAAGGAAGTAGCGCAGGTATGGGTGGCGCATACCAACGAAGTCATTCAAAGTGCAATCCTGGTTCAGGCTACCTTTATGGAAACAGAGGTGAATCAACGTGGCTACCTCATCACCTCAGACACTGCATTTTTATTGCTCTACCATCGCTCCCTGGAAAATCTGAAGAACGGTCTTGTTGGCATAAAACAACTTACCGAAGACAATCCTTCTCAGGCAGCACTGGTCAATACAAAAATTACTCCTTTCCTGAATGATCGGATTTTGCGCATGGATGAAACGATTCGTCTTTTTAATAAGCACCAGGTTTCAGGAGAAGAATACGTTGCCCGGATAAACAGAGCACGGGAGAGAGATGATTTGATTCATGAACATGTTTCCATGCTCATCAGCACGGAAAGAGCGTTGCTCGACGAAAGACAAGCCCGGCTAACCAGCATCACTTTTTTTACCAAATCGGTGATGTATGCGTCCTTACTGCTGATCGCTATGATTTCGGTGCTGGCTTATTTCACCATACAACGATCGAAAAAAGAGAACCTCAGCCTGCTGCATTCATTAGATGATGCTAATCATAACCTGGAACAAAAGGTGGAGATGCAAACTGCCCATATTAAAGAATCGAATAACGAGCTTTATAAAAAGAATGATGATTTGGTTGCCATGAATGAAGAGCTGCGTTCTTCGGAAGAAGAGGTCAGGAGCAACTTGGATTACATCACTACACTGAAAGCAGAATTAGAGAAGAGTGAATTGTTACACCGGATGTTGTCAGAGAATTCACTGGATGTCATTGCTGTATTTTCGGTGAACAACATATTTGAATACCTTTCTCCGGCAGTAAAACGCGTACTGGGATATGAACCCGAAGAACTGATCGGGGCACACGGCATGAGCATCCTTCATCCGGAAGATGTTTTATCACTTACTGATCCTCAGCACATCGCTAAAGAAGGTAAAGAGGTAGTAAGCCCTCATTTCAGGTTGCGCAGGAAAGATGGCACGTATGTATGGATTGAAGCGCACTCCAATCCGATTATGAACGATAAAGGTGAGGTAGTAAAAATACAAACACTGAACCGTGATATCACCGAACGTAAACTGGCAGAGATCGCCATGCGTGAAGCAAAGGAGAAAGCGGAAGAAGCAACAAAAACCAAATCACAGTTCCTGTCGAACATGAGTCATGAGATACGCACACCAATGAATGCGGTAATCGGGCTAACGACTATCCTTCTCGAAAACGATCCGAGAGAAGACCAGACAGAGCAATTGAAATTATTAAAATTCTCCGGTGAGAATTTACTGACCATCATCAACGATATTCTTGACTTTAGTAAAATTGAAGCAGGCAAGCTCACCCTGGAGACCATCACCTTTAATTTATACGACCGGCTGGTAAGCATGCAGCAGTTGCATCAGCGAAAGGCAAAGGAAAAAGGAATCGATCTGGTGTTGAATTTTAATGAAGCAGTTCCTGTAAAAGTGAAAGGCGATCCTGTACGGATTACCCAGGTAATCACTAACCTGGTGAGTAATGCAATCAAGTTTACGTCTAAGGGATATGTTGAAGTCAGTGTAGCGGCACAACTCATCGCACCCCGGTTGCATCAATTGTTTTTTACAATTAAGGATACCGGTATCGGCATTGCACAGGAGAAGCTGGAACAGATTTTCGAAAGCTTTTCACAAGCCAGTTCAGATACTACACGCAAGTTTGGAGGTACTGGTTTAGGGTTAGCTATATCCAGGAACCTGGTTACACTGATGAAGGGCGATATCTCATTGGAAAGTACGCCCGGCTATGGATCAACTTTTCGTTTTTCCATCACCCTGGAAGAAGGCGAGAAGGAAGCGTTGGAAGAAGAGGAGATGATACCGGCAATGCAAAGCCGCACCGATGCACGTATTCTTTTGGTGGAAGATAACAGCGTGAACCAGGTGGTGGCAAAGAATTTTTTGAACAAGTGGGGACTTGAGGTAGATGTAGCTCAAAACGGGCTGGAAGCACTACGTCTGATAGAAAGCAAGGCCTATGATATTGTGCTGATGGATTTGCAGATGCCGGAGATGGATGGATTTACTGCTGCAAAAGAAATCAGGAGTAAGGAAGAATCCTACTTTAAAAATATTCCTATCATCGCTCTGACGGCCGAAGCCATGGTAGAGATCAAACAGAAAGCATTCGACTTCGGTATGAATGATTACATCAGCAAGCCATTTGACCCTGAAGAGCTGCGCAACAAAATAATTAAATACCTGCTGCGCACGCCTTCTGCAAATCAGCAGCAGGATCTGCTCAGTGGATTTCATCTCTTCACTCAGGGAGATGATGCTTTTAAGAAAGAACTGGCACTGCTGATAACCGATAATATAAAAGAACTGCAGCAAGTAGTAGGCGCGCTGAGCGAGCACACCGACACTTTACTTTTCTCACAGGCCATTCATAAAATGAAAACCGTGTTGAAGATATTAAGCCATGCTGAACTCGACCAGGTTATTGAAAAAATAAAAAATGAATTGGGTACCGATCACCGGAATAAATTAAACGAATACACAGAAACCTTCCTGCAGATTACAGGTAAGCTGGTCAGCAATCTCAGTATTGAAAGCAGCAGAGCTATGAAATAATTTTTTTTAACCGTATCTGATGGATGTACTATTCATCAACACGCAGCCAGGAAATAGAACTCATTCTTTATCATCAGAGAACTGACCTTTACTGATTCATTCCCTTCTATGTTCAGAGTTCTTCCTAAAAACTTTCTGATTTCTCTACCATCTTTATCGATCCTGTAAAAAACGCAGTGCGCTGGTGCAGGTCTAAGGGTTGGATATCCAGTATCCTGTTCTTGTTGCCGTCAGAGGCCTTTCCTCCTGATTGTTCTGCAATAAATGCCAGAGCATTGCACTCATACATCAGCCGTAGTTTCCCTTTTGGATCTTTAGCCGTTGCCGGGTAGATGTAGATACCGCCCTTCAGCAGGTTGCGATGGAAGTCTGCTACCAGTGAACCGATATAGCGGGCTGAGTAATTGTTGTCTTTGCAATACTGAATGTATTTACTCACCGGAGTGGCAAACGAATTAGCCGAACCCTCATTGATGGAATAGATTTTTCCTTCTTCCGGCAGCTGCATATAAGGATGCGATAGAAAATATTCTCCCAGCGTGGGCTCATAGGTAAAGCCATTCACGCCATGCCCGGTTGTATACACCAGCATGGTTGATGATCCGTACAGAATGTATCCTGCGGCTACCTGCTCGTTTCCTTTTTGTAATATGTCAATCTGTTCGATAGGCTTGCCTACCGGGCTCTTTCTCCGGTAGATGGAGAAGATCGTACCAATGGAAACATTGACATCGATATTGGAAGAGCCATCGAGCGGATCGATAGCGATCACATACTTGCCTTCGTTATTCAGGTCAATGTAAGTTTCTGATTCTTCCGAGATAAGGGCACATGCTTCACCACCTTTCATCAGGGCGCGGGTGAAGCGAATGTTAGCCAACACATCCAGCTTCTGTTGCTGATCACCTGCGGCATTTTGTGAACCCATCGAGCCCATCATATCAATGAGCCCGGCTTTGTTCACTTCACGGTTCACTACTTTAGAAGCCAGTGCAATATCGCGTAGCAGTTGCGAAAGCTCTCCGCTTGCAAACTGGAAATGCTCCTGGTTGTTTTTGATAAACCGATCCAGTGTAACACCGATAGGCAATGCAATACGCGATTCTTCCATGGATAAACGAGATTAGAGGGGGTTAAGTGTTATCGTTTTTAAATATTGACGAGGTTGAAGATACATCAAAATCCTTTCGAACAAATGCGATAAAAAAATTATAACACCCATGTGGAGTAATGATGTAGTTTAACTTTCATCAACTCCCGGGAATAATTTCTGCTTTCCTACGATGCTGATTTCTTTTTCAGGAATAAACGGCCCAGGGAAAGCAAGGCAATGATTACCCAAACGATGTTAATAAAGGCAGAAGGATACGCTCTGTAATAAATGGTATTAACAATAAGAAACAAAGCACCCGTCAGGTTGAGTAGCTGAAATAAAACCGAATCGGTTTTGATCTTCTGGTAACTGTTGAGTCCATAAGCCGCAATCACTTCAATAGAACCTATCCAGCCAATGATGTCGATTAACAGTTTCATCCAAAGAGTTGGTTAATTATCTCGTCTTTAGATAAGCCGTGAAAATTGGCAATATCCTGAAGAATGGAAGACAATGTTCCAATCTTCAGCGGATCGTGATCAGGGATGGTAATGTGGTGCTGACCTTTAGGAAGTAAGCAACTCAATCGGATATGACTTCCTTTTTGCCGACTTACTTCATATCCTAATTTACGCAGGCTCTTAATCAATTCCTGACCAGATACATTTCTGGGTAATTTCATAGCGACATTACTTCTTCTTTGACGTAATGCAGGCGTATAATTTTTGGATGAGTTCCAGGGTCAAAATGATTTTCCACTGCTTCACGGATATTAGATCGGAGTTCATCCAATGTTTCCCCTTCAGTAAATATACTTTCTCCCAGTGCCTTGGCTATGTAGCCTCCTTCAGGAGCATCTTCAACTAAAAAGATAATTTCATTTACCATGATTCAAAAATAACCAATTTCCCTCATTCACTTCACTGCTTTTTTGCCACTCATTTTGAGTGCTTAAGCGCGCTATTTAGAATAGATTTCCTTTGCGCCTCTGCGTTTCTTTGCGTGAAAAACCTACCTCATCTTCACTCTCAATAAATTTCCATCATTGGTAATAAACAATGTTTTTTCGTCAGCTGATAAAGCCGTATTGGAAGCTGGACCTTCTACTTTAATCTTACCAAGCACTTTACCTGTTGAATTGAAAATCCAAACCCCACCCGGGCCACTGGCATAGATGTTTCCTTTGCTATCTACTTTCATTCCGTCAGGTAATCCTTTTTCAGTTGAGGTCAACGAAGTCGCATCGTAAAATACTTTGCCGGAAACAACTGCGCTGCTATCGTTCAGTTCATACTGGTACCACTTTGCTTTTTCAGGATCGGAGTTGGCAATGAACAAATATTTTCCATCGGGTGAGAAAGCGATCCCGTTAGGTCGTGTAATCGAGTCAACCAATACTTTCACTTTACCATCCGCGAAAGCACAATACACTCCCTGGAAAGCAATTTCTTTTTCCGGATCTTCTGTTCCTTTGCCCAATCCATAAGGAGGATCAGTAAAATAAAAGTTATTGTTACGAAGCACCACATCGTTAGGGCTGTTGAAACGCTTTCCTTCAAATTTGTCCGCAATGGAAGTGTAAACTGCTTTTGGTGAATCTAAAGACGCGTCCATAATGGCTATTCTGCGATCGCCGTGTTGTGCGAGTACCAGTTTCCCTTCATCATTGAAAGTAAGCCCGTTGGCTCCTCGCTCATTGCTGGTAGTTTTCTCGCCTGTAAATCCGGAAGGGGTAAGAAATACTTCCGCTCCTTTGTCTTCTGTCCATTTATAAACCTTATCTTCAGGTACATCCGAAAAAAGCAGCATGTTTTTGCCTTCCACCCATAAAGGCCCTTCACTCCAGGTAAAACCTTCTGCCACGATATCCACCGTTGCCTCTGCCGCGATGATTTTATCCAATTCAGGATCAAGCCGCTCTATCGTGCCTCCTGATTTTACTTCTTTTTCTTTAGCTGGCTGGCAGGCAAAGGCGAGAGTGGCGATAACTATAATGGCTGCGGAGTGTTTATACTTCATAAGAACTGAGTTTTAGGTCTTTTTGGTAAATCTGACTACATGGTCGGGTTCGTAGATATAACAAACATAATAAAATGCATGATCACCTTTCTTAAAATTTTCCTCAGTGCGGTTTGGGTTTTCATGGTCTACATGGTAGTTGCTACCAGCCTGGAGAGCAGTCTTTTTAAAGAATGGGATTACCTCGGAAGTATCCCCTGGATGCGTGCCACCCTTTGGGACTTTTATGCAAACATATTGGTCATTTATCTATGGGTGCTTTATAAGGAAAGGAATGTCGCCGTGAAGATGCTTTGGCTCGTGCTCTTTTTTAGCCTGGGAAGTATCGGCTCCATCGGTTATGTACTCATTGAACTTTTCAGATTGAAGGAGGGAGAGGGGATCGCTGAATTGCTTCAACCTAAAATCAATTCTAACCATCGATAACCTGTGCAGCAACTTCTATCACTCTTCCTGGCGTCCGGATTGGCTTTGCTTATCCTTTTCACAGTAACATGGCTCATTCAATTACGCACTGGTAATGCTGCCATTGTAGATGCGGTGTGGTCAGCCAGTTTTCCGGTGATGGCAGTGATTTATTTTTTGAAAGTGGAAGAGCATTCGCTTCGGCACTATTTGATTTTGATTACAGTAGTGGTATGGGGCATGCGCCTGGCGATACATTTGTTAATTCGCACACTCGGTCATGCGGAAGACGTACGCTATACAGCATTGAGGCAGGAGTGGGGCGATAAGCAAAACCTGCTTATGCTTCGCTTCTATTATTTCCAGAGCATACTTGCGTTGATATTGTCGTTGCCATTTGCATTGATCATGATGAACACCAGCTCACCTGAACTGAATGTATTTGAAATTACAGGTGGAGTGATATGGTTGATTGCTGTTATCGGAGAAAGTACGGCCGATCAGCAACTGAAAATTTTTAAATCTGATCCTGCCAATAAAGGAAAAGTATGTGATGTGGGATTGTGGTACTATTCGCGCCATCCCAACTATTTTTTCGAATGGACGATATGGATCGCTTTCTTTATCATGGCATTAGGATCGCAGTGGGGTTTTGTTACCATCATCTGCCCGGCCTTCATGCTCTATTTTTTGCTCAAGGTGACAGGAATTCCTTATACAGAAACACAAATGGTGAAATCCAAAGGGCAGCCTTTTATCGAATATCAGAAAACAACGTCAGCGTTTGTTCCGCTGCCTAAAAGAAAAAGATAAATGTGGTACGATTCATTAGTTGAAAAAGATCTGGTTCCTGATTTCCTAATCCGTATGGGCATTCGCAACAACTGCGAAAAACGCCTGGCTGATGAAACGCTCAATGACCTGGAAGATCAGCACGAAAAGTTTATGGCGTTTGTTTCACTTCTAAAACAAAAGCCGATTGCTGAAGATACCAAAGCTGCGAACGAACAGCATTATGAAGTACCCACCCGCTTCTTTCAATTATCGTTAGGTAAAAATTTAAAGTACAGCTGTGGATATTGGAAAGACGGAGTGACCTCGCTCGATCAATCGGAAGAGGACATGCTGGAGCTGACTTGCCGCCGGGCAGAGCTGAAAGATGGTCAGCGCATATTAGAATGTGGTTGTGGCTGGGGATCCCTTTCACTGTTTATGGCAAAGAAATATCCGAACAGTAAAATCACGGGAGTGTCGAACTCACGCACACAAAAAATCTTCATTGATGCAGAGGCCAAGAAGCGCGGTCTTACTAATCTCACTATCATCACTGCCGACATGAATGTGTTTCAGACCGATGAAAAATTTGATCGCATTGTATCGGTAGAGATGTTTGAGCACATGCGTAATTACAAAGTGTTGATGAATAAACTGTCAGGCTTCCTTGTGGAAAGAGGCAAAATGTTCATTCACATCTTCACACATAAATACCTGGCTTATCTCTATGAAGTAAAAGATGATTCCGACTGGATGTCGAAATACTTCTTCTCAGGAGGAGTAATGCCAAGCGATCATCTGCTGCTCTACTTTGCCGATGATTTTAAAATCGATAAACACTGGAGAGTAAACGGCACACACTACGGAAAAACTTCTCAAGCCTGGCTGAAAAACATGGATAAGAACAAAGCGGAGATCATGCCTTTGTTTGAACAAACCTATGGTAAAGATCAGGCAGTCAAATGGTGGGTTTACTGGCGCATCTTCTACATGGCCTGTGCTGAACTATGGGCCTTCCGCAAAGGAGAAGAGTGGTTTGTAAGCCATTACCTCTTCGAAAAACGATAACCACCCAACACCCAACACCTAACACCTAAGATTAATACCTAAACTCTACTACTCACATGCAATCAATAGCCATCATCGGAACAGGTATCGCAGGCATGGGCTGCGGTCATTTTCTTCACAAAGAATATGAACTGGATTTCTATGAACAGAATTCATACATAGGCGGTCATACCAATACCGTGAATGTGAATGAGAATGGTAAAGAAATTCCCATTGATACGGGTTTCATTGTATTCAATAACATCACTTACCCCAACCTGGTACGACTTTTCAATGAGCTGAAGGTAGAGGTAAAACCAACCGATATGTCTTTTGGAGTGCAGTTTCTTCCAACGGGCCTGGAATACAATAGTTTAAACCTGTTTGCACAGAAAAAGAATTACTTCAGTGTTTCTTTCTGGAAGATGCTGTTTGAAATTAAACGTTTCTACAATGAAGCGGAGGAAGTATTGAAACAAGAGAAATATGCAACGTATTCATTGATGGATTACGCCAAAGAAAAGAATTATAGCGATGCCTTTATTTATAAATATGTAGTACCGATGAGCTCTGCGTTGTGGTCAACACCCACAGATGTTACGCTGCAATATCCGGTTCGTGCATTGGTTAATTTTTTTAAGAACCATGGCATGCTGGGGATCAACGCACAATTTCAGTGGTACACCGTACAGAACGGAAGTCATCAGTATCGCGATAAGCTGATCGCTCCTTTTAAAAACCAGATTCAAATGAATCAGAAAGTGAAAAGAGTGATAAGAGAAGGAGGGAAGGCGAAAGTGATAAAGGCAGATGGAACAGAAAAAATCTATGATAAAGTGATCTTCGCCTGCCATGCGGATCAGGCATTGCGGTTAATAGAAAATCCTACTGCATTAGAGCGGAGATTACTTTCTCCATTCGAATACCAAAAGAACATTGCTACCCTTCATACCGATGAATCCATTATGCCAAAGATCCAATCGACCTGGTCGGCATGGAACTATCGGGTGGAGGAAATCAATGGGCAACTCACCTCCACTACGGTTTATGATATGAATAAGCTGCAGCAGGTATCGAAGAATAAGAATTACTTTGTTTCGATCAATGATCATGGCGTGATTGATAAATCGAAAGTGCTTCGCACGATCGAATACGAGCATCCTATTTTCACTCCGCATACCGCAAAGTCACAACTGGAGCTGCATAAATTGAATGAGAATGGTGTCAGTTTCTTCTGTGGAAGTTATTTCCGCTTCGGCTTTCATGAAGATGCCTTTGCCAGTGCTGTACAACTGTGTACCCGCTTGCTTGGACGCGATCCCTGGAAGGAAACCACAGTGAAGCACCACAATCCGGTTAGTGAGTTAGTTTCGTAAATAGAATTGTAAATAAATCCGCAGTACGGATAAAAACGATGAATTCCTGTTTGTACGAATGTGAGGTAATGCACCACCGCCTGTTCCCTAAAAAGAATAGTTTCCGGTACAGGATTTTTATGTTTTGTATTGACCTGGACGAGTTGGATGTGCTGCATGAAAAACTCCGTTTCTTCAGCCGTAATGTATTCAATTGGTTTACTTTTCGCGACAGCGATCATGTGCAGTTTTCGTTGGGCAAACTGAAGAATGGAAAAACAACAAAGCAGAACATTACTGAATTTTTGAAAAGCCAAAACATAGAACTTGCGCAAGGAAGAATTGCGCTTGTTACCAATATGGCAGTGTGGGGTTATTCGTTCAACCCGATTTCTTTTTACCTGTGTTACGATCAATATGACCGGCCTGTTTGCTCTGTTGCGGAAGTGTGCAATACACATGGCGAGATGAAAATGTATGTGTTGGATAAAGCACATTTAAACAACAGTACTTTTCAGCGCAGAGTGACCAAACATTTTTATGTGTCTCCATTCGCCAGCCTGGAATCATCATTTGATTTTGTTTTTAAACTTCCTGGCGACACGCTGAACATGCGCGTGGATGATTACGAAGAGAATAAACGATTTTTGTTAACGTCTCTCAATGGTAAAAGAAAAGCACTTACCGATGCACGCTTGCTTTGGTATGGCGTACGCTTCCCTTTGATAACCGTCCGTATTATGACCTTGATTTTCTGGCAGGCATTTATACTCTGGATGAAGAGAGTGCCTTTTCAGAAGAAGAACGTTCACCTGCATCTGCAACGCGATGCTTACAATTATAAAAAGTTAAAAACTACAAACTCATGACATCAAGTACCCTTTCATTAACAAAAAGATTTTCATTGTACGAGACAATGATCATTCGCTTATTTAGTGGAATGCCAAACGGATCTATGCACATGCAATGGCATGATGGGCATGAGATGGTTTTTGGAAATGGCAATGAAGTAAAAGCCAATATTCGTATTACGAACCCTGCGTTCTTTACCAAGTGCGTGCTATATGGCGACATCGGTTTTGCGGAGTCCTACATGGATGGCGACTGGCACACCTCAAGTATTGCCGATGTGATTACCTGGTTCATTGTTAATCTTAATCACAATGCAGCCCTCACGGGAAAAGGATTGCGAAAGTACGCAGCCAATTTATTTCGTGTTGCTAACAAGTGGTATCACACCGGTCGCGAGAATACATTGGATGGCTCACGTAAAAACATTTCTGAGCACTACGATTTGGGAAATGATTTTTATAGCCTCTTCCTGGATAAGACCATGACGTACTCCAGTGCTATTTTCAAGAATGAAAACGACACACTGGAAGAAGCACAGTTTGAAAAATATGATCGCCTTTGCCGACAATTAAATCTAACGACTACTGATCATCTGCTGGAGATCGGCAGTGGCTGGGGAGGATTAGCCATACACGCTGCTAAGAATTACGGATGTAAAATTACAACGGTCACGATTTCCCAGGAGCAATTTAACTATGCAAAAGAACGCATTGGTCGTGAAGGTCTGGCCGATCAGATCGATATACGCATTCAGGATTATCGCACTATTGAAGGAAGCTTCGATAAAATTGTTTCCATTGAAATGCTGGAAGCGGTGGGTCATGATTATATGCCCGTATATTTTAAAAAATGTAATGAATTGCTGAAAGCCGGAGGTTCAATGGCCATACAAGTGATTACTTCCCGCGACAAGCGGTACAAAGAATTTCGTAAAGATGTAGACTTCATACAAAAGCACATCTTCCCCGGTTCACAGACTCCTTCTATCTCTGCCATACAGGAGGCAGTGAATAAAGTTTCGGAGTGGAACCTGTATGATCTGAAAGACATTGGTCTGGATTACGCGCGCACATTGCGTATTTGGTTTGAGGAATTCAATCATCACCTGAGCGAAGTGAAGAAGCAAGGTATGGATGATCGTTTCATTCGCAAATGGAATTACTACCTTCAGTATTGTGAATCGGCATTTAAGTTAAAACACATTACTGTACTACAATTGGTGTACGCCAAGCCGTAGTTGAGTCTTTATTCTACATTAAGCTTTTCAGCTGATGTAAATAAAAGGGCACTTGATAATTCATTTGTCAAGTGCCCTTTTGCTAACTGTCAATTTCTCATCACTCGTACTTCAATATCCGGCAGAAAAGTTCTTTATTAAGGCACTTTTCAACTAGTTCGGTTATTTTTGAAGTGTTTTTGTTCTTTGTTCTGATCGGAGAAATTAAAAATGAACTGAACTCCAATTAATTAAATTGTCATGGTAGTAGAAATCGAACATAAATACCTGGTAAAAAGAGAACAATGGGAAAAGATTGTTCCTCATAAAAGTTTAGAGATAAAGCAAGCTTACCTATTAACCGATCCTGATAAAACGATTCGGGTAAGAACAAAAGGAGAGCAGGGATTTTTAACTATAAAAGGTAAGACGGTAAATTCATCCCGCCTGGAGTTTGAGTATGAAATACCCATTGCAGATGCGAACGAACTGATTAGTAAATTCTCTTCAGGTGTAATAATAAAAATACGTCACCTGGTTATGGAGAATGGACACACCTGGGAAGTAGATGAGTTCAAAGATCTGAATGAAGGATTGATGGTGGCAGAAATTGAATTAACAAGTGAAGAAGAAAAATATGCGTTGCCTTCGTGGATTGGAGAAAACGTAACTGATGATTTGAAGTATGCGAACTCAAACCTTTCCATTCACCCATTCACAAAATGGTGATGTCCTGTTAATTTCTTTCTTATGTGTTAATGCGTTTGATAGAACTTCTCCACATAGGGCTTCAATCGCTCGAACCCGATCAGTGCGACCTGTCCTCTTTGCAACGTCTCATCAATCATCCGCATACGGTTCTCGATGATGTTTTTCTTTTTTACTAAAGTGCTTACGTTTTGGGAATCGCTATCATTAATCATTGAAAAGCAATTCTCCAGCAATTCATTAGCACGAATCACATTCAACTGGTGCATTTCCAGCAAATCTATAATCTGATCTAAAAGTAGTTCCATTATTAAAATGATTCAAGAAGAGTATTGATTGTATATTCTTAGTAGCGAGTATTACTATTTCTTTGCGTCTTAGCGCCTTTGCGTGAAAAACGTGAAAATTAATGATTTGGCTGCATTCCAAAAACTTCATATACCTTATCTACCGTAGCCTTATTATCCCCCAATACAAGCATGTGATCTCCAGCATTAATAACCGTGTCACCCGATGCATTGATGTATTGATCCTGCCTGTGAATAAGCACAATCAAAGCAGTGGCAGGTAGCTTCAGCTGAACAATTGCTTTTCCTACGGCAGGTGAAGTGTCGGGTATGTCTAATTCAATCAGTTCTGATTTCTGACCATCTTTCAGTTCAATATCCAACGGGAATTTTCTTTTTAGTTTTTCAGGTACACTTACATGCAGCCACTTCGCTACTATTGGCAATGTAGTTCCCTGTATCAATACCGATGAAACAGAAATGAAAAACACCAGGTTAAAGATGGTTTCAGAATAAGGTACTCCTGCAATCAGTGGATAAGTGGCAAAGATGATCGGCACCGCACCGCGCAACCCTACCCAAGAGATAAATAGCTTCTTACGAAAGTTCATGTCTTTTGCGAATGACATCGATACGAATACAGCAAGAGGCCGTGCTATGAATATGAGAAACAATGAAATCAATACACCTTCTCCAATGATGGGTACAATGTGACTGGGATACACTAACAATCCCAGCGCAAGGAACATTACAATCTGTAACAGCCATGCCTGACCATCGTAGAATTTGATCAGACTTTTCTTATGAATGAAATTACTATTGCCCAGTAAAATAGCAGCGATGTAGATGGCAAGAAATCCGTTACCACCAATGGTATCCGTAAAAGAAAAAGTAAAGAACACCATTGAGAGAATGAGTACAGGATATAACCCTTCCGCATCCAGCTTGATCTTGTTCACAATCCATATCATCAGCTTACCAAAAATATACCCTGCCAATGCCCCGATGAGCATGGCCTTCAGAAATTTAGGAACAAGAGATAAAAGTGTGGCGTCCGGATTTTGTACGAGATAAATAAAACTAAGGGTGAGAAAATAGGCCATGGGGTCGTTACTGCCACTTTCAAATTCCAACAGCGGTCGCACGTTGCCTTTAAGTCCAACACTTCGCGATCTTAATATGGAGAATACCGCAGCAGCATCCGTGGAAGAAACGATAGCGCCAAGTAACAGGCTCTCCCGCATGGTGAAACCTAAAAGATATTGAGAAAATAATCCGACAGATACAGCAGTGATGACCACGCCAATCGTGGATAGTGAAAGCCCGTCTTTCAGAATGGGTCGTATGCTTTCCCATTTTGTTTCCAGCCCGCCGGAAAACAAAATAAAGGTCAAGGCAACCACGCCAAGGAACCGTGCCGTTTGTGGATCGTTAAAGTAAATTTTACCCGGACCATCTGATCCGGCCAGCATTCCTACAATAAGAAAAAGAATGAGCGCAGGTATACCGAACTTGAAAGAGGTTTTGCTGGCAATGATACTGATGAAGAGCAACAGCGAACCGAGTAATAAAATATTTTCAATAGAGAAAGTAATGTTCATGTATGCCCGGGATAATTCAGAAACCAGCTGATGAATGTCAAACCGTCTGAAGATTTACAAAATTCATTGACCTCAAAAATAGCGAAATCAGCCTAAGGTCGAC
>NNBV01000154.1_pt1 | contig 23239 bp, 3 predicted proteins | sample 1173771 | NCBI WGS metagenome assembly NNBV01 (sample SAMN07173938, study PRJNA388173) | plant metagenome | isolation source: symbiotic tissue sample KVS11 | place: Norway: Troms, Kvaloya island | reverse complement strand
CCTCCTTAGCTGTAAAATAGCGTTCTTGCTCAACAGCAAGAGATTTAATCACTGAGCGCATTTTTTCATATTGCTTCCTTGGTTGAGGATTTTGCAGTTGCTTTTCAAATAGATATTGAAAATTACTGACTCCACTCCATTTGCCAAAGAGAACCTCTATGCTGTTGTAACGAAAAGCAGCATAGCTTTGAGGATCGCTAAATAAAGAATTGACATGGATACCTGATTCGTGGCGTTGAGAAGTTTGAGAGTAAGGCGCAGCTGGACGAACTCCCAATTGTTCGATGTAATCAGTCACGGTGGGGAGAGCATCATAATTAATCCCCTTGACTTCAATTCCAAACCGGACTCGCAACCCATTCAATACCTGTTCAATGGCAACGTTTCCGGCTCGTTCCCCAATCCCGCAAAATGTACCCGATACGTAACTAGCTCCAGCCATGATAGCCTGGAGAGTATTTTCGAGAGCCAAGCCCATATCATTGTGGTAATGTACCCCTAAAGCAACCCCGGTTGTCCGTTGCAGCAGATCGTTAATCCAGATATAGCTCTTTTCTGGAGTCAGGACTCCGACTGTATCACAGAGCATAAAGTGTTCGATATAGGGGTCAAAAGAGCGGATACATTGCACTAAAAAGTCAAAATCGGTTCTTGAGGCATCTTCGGCGGCAAAGTCTACTCTGAGTCCAGCAACCGTAGTGGCATAGCGCAAATTTTCGACAATTACATCAATGGCGTTTTGGCGAATTCTATTGATAACGTTAACGGGGATATCATCATCAATAGTTTTTCCTTTAAACTCGCTCATCAGACGGATCTGAGGATCTCGTAAAAACAGCAGGCGATCGGAAAGCCCATGAAAAAGGATAATGCGCTTAACACCACATTCCTTTACTTGATCAATATACTGCTTTTCCATTAAGGTAGCAGCAGTTATTAATGTATCCAATCCATCTGATACTAATGTTTTAGTCAGTTCAGATTCTTGCTCACATACACAGGGCATAACATCAAGTCCAGCGACTCCCGTTTGAGCAATTAAATGGGCGAGCTTTTGTTTAGTTGGGTAAGAGAAGAAAATGCCTGCTTGTTGTTCTCCATCCCGCAGGGTTTCATCGTAAATTTTGATCGGAAGTGTTTCCATTAGACCTCTCGCAAAATTATTTTAGGGTGAGATAAAGAAGGAGTCAAAATACTTTACTCTGCTTCATCTAGCATCAAGGGTTGTAATTGTGTAGCTAATAGTTTGACATTGGGTTCATAAAGCATTTGACCGTGGTTTCCAGGTACAGAAATTACCTTTACAGGCTTTTGAGTATAGGTTTGCCATCCCCAATCTGGTAGATTGTAATCAGAAAAAGCTTGGAGTTCTTGCAAAACAATCTCCTTAACTTCTTGAGCGCGGAATAAAACAATGGGAGCAGAAATTGGATGAGTAGGCTGATAATTCGCGTAATTAAGCGTTAGCACTTTCATCACTTTCATATTGGTTTTGAGTAAAGAAAGGGTGGAGTGTTCCGGTAAAACATTATTTCGGTATAGATAGTCTGCTGCTAAATCCCACCTAACTTGGTCATTGGCTTGAGCAGCTAAATCGTCGTATTGCAGTCCTAAAGAGACTCCTTTTAAGACTTCAATTCGTCGAATCAATTGCCAAATCCAATCAAGTTCTGCTGTATCAGTAAAATACTCAGGCTGAGAAACCAGCCCAGCGTCTAAGATGGCTAGTAAACTCACAGTTTCACCTTGCTGTTCGAGTTGGGAAGCCATTTCAAAAGCAACGGCACAACCTGAAGAATATCCTGCTAATATGTATGGAATTTTGGCTTGTTTACGTAATAGCTCAATCAGTTCACTCGCATGGGCTGTTACTGAATCAGGAAGTGCACTAGAACCGTCTCTTCCTGGAGTTTCGAGTCCATATATTGGCCGTTTAGTTCCTAAATTGATTGCCAAATCTCGAAAATAGAAACCGTGTCCGTTTGCGCCAGGAAGAAAAAATAGAGGGGTTGCATCTCCTTGAGGTTGGAGTGAAAGTAAATCGGGATTTGACTGTTGAACCTCAGTATTACAAAGTTGTTCTGACAGTTGAGCAATAGTAGGATTTTGAAATAAACTACTTAAAGAAAGTTGTTGCTCAAAGAATTTTTGAATATTATTGAGCAGTTTGATTGCTAATAAAGAATGACCGCCCAAATCGAAAAAATTATCATGAATCCCAATGTCTTGATGTTCGAGGACAGCAGACCAAATTTGTACTAATTGCTGTTCAACTTCGTTGCGTGGGGGTTCATATAAGCCCTCAATTACACCATTTGGAGTAGGTAAAGATTTCCGGTCAACTTTGCCATTGGGAGTTAAAGGTAACTCATCCAATACGATGATCTGAGCCGGGATCATATAATCGGGCAGACGGGATTTCAGATGATTTTTCAATTGGGTGGACAAATCATTGTTGATTCCCGTTACATAAGCAATTAAACTCTGGTTGCTCTCAGTTTTATATAAGGTGACAATTGCTTCTTTAACTGATGGATGTTGCAACAAAATCGCTTCGATTTCACCGAGTTCAATTCTAAAGCCTCGTAATTTAATTTGATCGTCTATGCGACCCAGATATTCAAGGTTTCCATCAGATCCCCATCTTGCTAAGTCGCCAGTTTTGTAAATTCGCTCAATTTTACCGAATAACTCAACTTCAATAAATTTCTCGGCGGTTAAATCAGGACGGTTGAGATAGCCTCGTGCCAAACCCACACCAGCGATGCATAATTCTCCAGGGATTCCTGGGGGTAAGGGTTGATTTTGAGCATCTAATATATAGATACGAATATTAGATATTGGTTGACCAATAGGTGGTTTTTTTCTATTAGGATGACAGAGTGCTAACACAGCATTAACCGTAGATTCCGTAGGGCCGTAGCAATTAAAGAAACGCCGCCCCGTTGCCCACTGTGTAACTAATTCGCCCGGACAAGCCTCACCACCTACACATAAGGTTTGCAAATCGGGTAAGGTCGCTTGAGGTAAGATGGATAAGGCCGAAGGAGATAAAAAGCAGTGGGAAATTTGGTGATGAGTTAAGAAGTCAACTAAGATTTGACTGGGTAACAAGGTTTCTTTTTTAGCAAGATATAAGCAAGCACCAGTGATGAAGGTAGTCGCAATTTCACCAATAGATAGATCGAAACTAAAAGAACCAAACTGAAGTAAACGGCTGTGGTGTTGAACTTCAAAAGCTTTACCCCAGGACAAGCCTAGATTAACAATTGCTTGATGCTCAATCATTACTCCTTTGGGCCGTCCCGTCGAACCAGAAGTATAGATTACATAAGCCAAATTATTAGGCGTACTTTGAGGGTTGGGATTTTCTTTGAATGCTTCGGGAAAAGTTTCCTTATCTAAACAAATTACCTGACAGGTATTTTCGAGGTTAGCTAAGGGTAATTGGTTTAATAAGAAACTTTGGGTTAGTAATACCGATGTCCCAGAATCTTCTAACATGAACCCAATCCGTTCTTGAGGATAATTGGGATCAATTGGCACATAAGCCGCACCTGCTTTCAGGATACCGAGTACACCAATAATCATTTCCAAAGAACGTTCGACACAAATACTAATTAAAGTGTCTGGCTGAATTTGGTGATTTTTAATTAGATAATGAGCAATTTGGTTCGCTTTTTCATTAAGTTGTTGATAAGTTAATTGTTGAGATTCAAATACTAAAGCGATATTATGAGGATTTTTTTCAACTTGTTGTTCAAATAAGTCTACTAAAGTTTTATTGTGGGGATAATCAGTTTGAGTTTGATTCCAGCGTTGTAGTTGCAGAAGTTCAGGCGCTGTCATCAAAGGCAGAGTATTGAGAGGTTGCTGAGGGCGATCAACAATTCCTTTCAGTAAAACTTCAAACTGTTCCGCCATCCTTTGGATAGTACTTTTCTCAAAGATATCGGTGGCGTATTCCCAAGTTAAATTTAACTGGTTATCAGATTCTACGACCATAAGTGCTAGGTCAAATTTAGCAAACGGATAGGTTAATGGGAGCCATTCAATCTCTAGTCCTGGCAAACTGAGGTCGGGACTTTCATTATTTTCCAGCGCTAACATGACTTGGAATAAGGGGTTATGGCTCATACTGCGTTCTGGTTGCAACTGTTCTACGAGATACTCAAAGGGAATGTCTTGATGAGAGTATGCATCTAAACAAGTTTGGCTAGTTTGTTGTAGAAACTTGATAAAACTTTGCTCAGGCTTGATTTGGTTACGCAGGATCAAGGTATTGACAAAAAAGCCGATTAATCCTTCTGTTTGGCTGTGGGCGCGATTAGCGATCGCAGAACCAATACATAAGTCTTCTTGACGACTGTAACGAGAAAGCAGAATACTGAAAGTTGCCAACAAAGTCATAAACAAACTTGCGCCTTGCTGTTGACTTAAAGTTTTAATGGCAAGAGTTAAGTCAGGCGATAGGGAATAGCGATCGCGATCGCCTCGGTAACTTTGCAATGCTGGACGAGGATAATCGGTAGGTAACTCCAGTAATGGGGGAGCATCTTTGAGTTGATTTTTCCAGTAGTTGATCTGGGTTTCTAAGACTTTTCCTTGTAACCAATTTCTTTGCCAGTTTGCGTAATCACTGTATTTAATGGGCAAGGGAGACAGGTCTGGGGTCTGACCTTGGGTAAAGGCAGTATAAATTTGCCGCAACTCACGGACAAAGACCCCCATCGACCAACCGTCACTGATAATATGGTGCATATTGATGAGCAACACATATTTATACCCCTTGAGTTGCAACAGTTTTGCTTTAAACAAAGGGCCAGTATTTAAGTCAAACGGTTCTTGAACATGAGCATCGATAAAATGCTGGATAGTTTGGGAAGGAAGCGCTTCATCAAGCTTTCGCCAGTCTAGTACCTTTAAAACTTCGATGTCGTCTAAATTTGCGATCGCAACCTGGGGTTGTCCCGCTACTGTGGGAAAATACATCCTGAGACTCTCATGCCGATTCAGCAGATAAGCCAAACTAGAATGCAAAGCATCAATATTGAGGTTTCCATCCAGTTGTAAAACCATCGGCATATTGTAACTAGCTGATGGGCCGTGGAGTTGCCCTAACAGCCAGAGGCGTTGTTGAGCAAAGGAAAGGGACTTGGGGGCATTATCACTCAAGGTGGGAATTTCCTCTGCCATCACAGTTGTGGCTTTGGCAGAATTTAAGAATGCTAATATATCTGCTTTGTTGGCTTGAATTTCCTGCTTGAGTTCAGAAGTTAAGGCGTTTTTACTAGTACGAATTCGTAATTTATCATCTTCAGCCCATATTTTGCAGCCCATATTTTGCAAACGAAGCATTAAAGAAACTAATTGCTGATTTTGTGTCATGGTCATAGTTCAATTTCCTCTTCGTCTGAGTTTAAAGGTTGCATATCTGCGGTGGAGAAATTAACCCAAATGCAGCTATCGAGATAACTCGCCAATTCGCTGAGGGTGGGAAACTCAAATATTTTACGCAACGCCAGTTCTACTTTGAATGTGTCGCGGATGCGGGCAATTAATTGGGTTGCTAATAAAGAATGACCGCCTAAATTAAAGAAGTTATCCTGTCGGGAAATTGCATCATATTTAAGCAGCTTCGCCCACAATTCAGCAAGCAATTTTTCTGTCGAGGTTACAGGCAATTCAATATCTGTTGATGAAACGGTTGCATTTGGCGCAGGTAAAGCTTTACGATCTACTTTTCCATTTGGTGTTAGTGGTAGTTGATCTAAGACCATGAAATGGCTAGGAATCATATAATCAGGCAGATTATTAGCCAGAAAATCTCGCCATTCTGCTAATAACGCTGGATCAACTTGATTGGTGCGATATTGCAACGGTTGATTTGCATAACGTTGCCAAGGTTTCAGTCGCAAATTTTTATTCTGAGCAAATCTTGGCAATATTGCCTTTCCAAGGATATTCCGTTGAAAAACAACATCATAATCGGAAAACCCTGTGGAACTATATTGGATAAAAGGCGTATAGGAAAAATCTCGCGCTAAAGTTCGGAAGGCTTCGGGTTCTATGCCTAATTTGGCTTGAGCAACTGCCACTTTTAAGTCTGAAACAGTACCATCTAATTGAGTACTTTCTGCTAACAGCAACATTTCTGAAGTTAGATAAGCATTTGGAACACCTTTAATGCCTAACAAATCTGGTTGCTGAGTCGTTAAAATTTGCTCGATTGTTTCCAAATTTAATTGCTGGCTCTGCCAATCTAACCATTCAGGTTCCGCAAGGGGAATATCTGTTTGATCCAAATGTAAAACAACGTCATAACGAAAACGGTTCATTTCTGTTTGAGCATAACCTCGTTTTAATTGGATTTGTACATGACTAATTCGAGGAAACTTTTGTTTGAGAGCGATAAAGAAATTAGGGTCAATCAATAATTCGCCTTCGGTGCGGATGCTTTTTTGAATCTGTTGACGCAAGTCTTTAATTGATAATTCATCAGGGGCGCGATAAAACTCTACTGCGGTGTGGAAAGCTTCTAATAAATTGAGATTCCGTACATCCCCAATAAAGATTTTTCCCTGAGTTGTCACAGCTTTGAGCGCCCCCTCCAATACTGACAACAAGTAATCTAAAGAGGGAAAATACTGAATAACGGAATTGAGTATTACCAGGTCATAATTATTTTTTTCAATGCCTTCAAACTGATTAGCTGTACCTTGTTTTAAAGTAACTTTTTCCTTGAGAGACTGCTGTTGAAGATGTTGTTCAATATAATGCAACCCTGCTGCTACAAGGTCTGTGCCCAGGTACTTTTGACAATGGGGAGCAATTTTCAACAATAACATCCCTGTCCCACAACCGATTTCCCAGACCCGTTTGGGTGCAAGTTCCAAAATTTGCTCAACAGTTTTATCCCGCCATTCTTGCATCGCAGCTTTGGGATAAGGTTTTCCTGTATAGCTATCATTCCAACTAGCCAAATTTAGGGTTGGGTCATCTTCTATATCTTGTGGTTGATGGTAGGCATCATTGAAAACTTGTTGCCATAATTCCACCTGTTCATCTTGAAGGTCTTCGTCTTCTGTTCCTGTTGGGACAATATATGCTACTAGACGTTGATCGAAATCACTGTCTTCTCGGATAGTCAGAACTGCTTCCTGAATTTTTGGGTGTTTGAGTAAAGACGCTTCAATCTCGCCTAATTCAATACGGAAACCACGAAGTTTGACCTGGCGATCGCTGCGACCTAAATATTGCAAATTACCATCGGGTAGCCAACGAGCTAAATCACCAGTTTTATAAATCCGCTCAGTTTTATTGAACAGTTTGATGTCAATGAATTTTTCAGCGCTCAAATCGGGACGATTCAAATAGCCCTGTGCTAAACCCGCACCTGCAATGCAGAGTTCACCAGGAATACCAGGAGGAAGGGGTTGGTCATAGCTATCTAAAATATAGATGCGGGTATTGGCAATTGGCTTCCCGATGGATACTACAGCACCTTGAGAATAGTTTCCTCTTTCAAAAGTATTTATCTGATAGATATCTGACCAAATTGTGGTTTCTGTTGGGCCATAAAGATTCCAGAGTTCAGCAGTTCTTTCTAGTAATTGATTAGCAAGTTCCCAGGTTAAAGCCTCACCGCCACAAAAGATTTTAAGTTGTGTTGAACCTTTCCATCCTGCGGTTAACAATATACGCCAAGTCGCTGGAGTCGCTTGCATGAAAGTAGCAGCAGAGTTAACTAATTGTTCTGATAACTGTAAACCGTCAGAGGCGATTTCACGACTGACTAAAACAAGTTTGGCTCCTACTATGAGAGGCAAATAAATTTCTAGTGCAGCAATATCAAAGGATATAGTGGTGATAGCTAGAAGAGTATCAGATGCAGCTATTCCAGGCTTTTCCTTCATCGAATATAAGAAATTCGTCAGTGAAGAGTGACAAATTGACACACCTTTTGGTCTTCCCGTAGAACCAGAAGTATAAATGACATAAGCCAAATCATCAGGGCTACTTTGGAGATTGGGATTATTTGTTGTTTGATTAACCGATGTTTCTGGATCTAGAAATACTACTTGACAAGGATTTTTGAGTTTTTCTAGGGGAAGTTCTTTTTGAATGGGGTTTGTTGTGAGTAATACAGAAGCATTACTATCTTCAAGCATTAAATAAATGCGATCGCGGGGATAACTCGGATCAATCGGCACATAAGCGCCACCCGCTTTGAGAATAGCAAACAAGCCAATGACCATCAAAAGCGATCGCTCCACGCAAATCGCAATCAAGGGATTATTAGGTAATTGTTGCTCTTTTTTGAGTTCCAACAAATAATGCGCTAGCTGATTGGCTTTTTGGTTAAGTTCTTGATAACTCAGGCTTTGATCTTCAAATACCACCGCAATGTTATCGGGCGTTTTTGCCACCTGTTGTTCAAACAGACTCACCAAAGTCTGATTTTTGGGATAATTGATATCGGTTTGATTCCAAACTTGCAGTTGTTGAATTTCTGCTGTTGTGATTAAGGGTAGCTGATGAATCGGCTGTTGGGAATTTTGGATAATTGCTTCCAGCAAGACTTCAAAGTGTCCTGCCATGCGCTTAATTGTTTCTGCCTCAAATAAATCTGTGGCATATTCCCACATACAATGCAGTTGATCGCCCCTTTCGGAAAAATCTAGTGTTAGGTCAAATTTGGCAAATGGTAAACTTTGCTCTAAATATTGAATATCAAGCCCTGGTAAACTAACATTTTTCCCCGCTTCTTGAGTATTTTGCAACACCATCATCACTTGGAATAAGGGATTATGGCTCAGACTGCGTTCTGGTTGTAACTGTTCTACTAAATACTCAAAGGGAATATCTTGATGGGCGTAGGCATCTAAGCAAGTTTGGCGGGTTTGTTGGAGTAACTCACTAAAACTTTGCTCTGGCCTGACTTTGCTCCGCAATACCAAGGTATTGACAAAAAAGCCGATTAATCCTTCTGTGTTGTTATGGGTACGGTTAGCGATCGCAGAACCAATACATAAATCCTCTTGACGGCTGTAACGAGATAGTAAAATACTAAAAGCCGTCAACAGAGTCATAAACAAAGTAACTCCCTGTTGTTGACTAATAGCTTTAAGTTTCTGAGTCACTTCATGGCTCAAACTATATTCCTCACGCCCACCCTGGTAACTTTGTTGCGCTGGACGCGGATAATCGGTAGGCAAATCAAGTAATCTGGGAGCATCGCCTAGTTGTTGTTTCCAGTAATTTTCCTGACTTTCTAAAATCTCTCCTTGTAACCAATTGCGTTGCCAAGCTGCATAATCGCTATACTGAATCGGCAACGGTGACAAATTTGGAGTATACCCCGCAGCAAAAGCAGCATAAACCTGTTCCCATTCCCGTTTAAACACCCCCATTGACCAGCCATCAGTAATAATGTGGTGCATATTAATCAGCAGGACATTTTTCTGTTCGCTAAGTTGCAGCAGTTTCGCTTTAAACAGTGGGCCAGTATTTAAGTCAAAGGGTTCTTGGGCGTGACTATCAGCTAAGTTTTGTACGGTTTCTGCTTGAGTCTGGGAATCGAGCGATTGCAGATTTACAATCGCCAGTACTTCTATATCCTCTGGATTTTGGACAACTACTTGCGCCTCTCCCTCCAAAGCTGGGAAATAGGTGCGGAGAACGGTATGGCGATCGATGAGATAATCAAAACTTGCACGCAACGCCTCAATATTCAACTTGCCTTCAAGTTGCAAAGCCGTTGACATATTGTAGGTAGCTGAGGTTCCAGTGCCTTCAAGTTGGTCTAAAAACCAGAGTCTTGATTGGGCAAAGGAGAGATTTTTAGGAGAATTTTCAGGTTGTGGTGTGATGGGTGGTAAAGCAATTACTGAAGAGGCTTTGTCAATTTCTGTTGCCAACTCAGATAAAATGCTTTGCTCAAATACCTTGCGAACAGATACTTCTACCCCAAAAGTATCACGAATACGCGCAACCAATTGGGTTGCTAATAGGGAATGTCCACCCAATTCAAAGAAGTTATCTTGACGACCAACAGACTTAGCTTTTAAGAGAGTTTGCCATAAGGTAGCCAGCAATTCTTCTGTTGGGGTAACGAAGGTTTCAAAGTTAGTCGAAATAGCTGTATCTGGTGCTGGTAATGCTTTCCGATCTAGCTTACCATTTGGGGTGAGAGGCAACTGTTCCAATACCATAATTTGGCTAGGAACCATATAATTCGGCAGGCGAATTTTCAGGTAGTCTTTGAGTTGACCCCCTAAATTGTTGGATTTTTCCGCCGCAGTGACATAAGCTACTAACCTGGAATTATTATCAGCTTCATATAAAATTACAACCGCTTCTTTAACTAAATAGTGTTGTAATAATAGCGATTCAATTTCACCCAATTCAACCCGAAAGCCCCGTAGTTTAACTTGAGCATCAATGCGACCTAAATACTCAAGATTGCCATCATCTGTCCATCTTGCCAAATCACCAGTTTTGTAAATACGCTCAGTTTTGCCAAATAATTCAACTTCAATAAATTTTTCGGCAGTTAAATCGGGACGGTTGAGATAGCCTCTTGCTAAACCAACTCCAGCGATGCACAATTCTCCAGGAAGTCCAGGTGGTAACGGTTGATGATGAGCATCTAAAATGTAGATGCTGTTATTAGCTATAGGTTGCCCAATGGAAGGTTTTTTCCCATTCGGTTCACAACTAGAGATACTGGCGATAACCGTCGATTCCGTCGGCCCATAGCAGTTAAAAAAATGTCGTTCTGTGCCCCATTGTGTAACCAACTCGGCTGCACAAGCTTCACCACCAACAATTACGGCTTGCAAATCAGGTAACGAGGCTTGAGGTAATACAGATAAGGCGGAAGGAGGTAAGGTGAAATGGGAAATTTTGCGATCGCACAATAAGTCAACTAAAGTTTGACTAGGTAACAAAGTTTCTTTCTTGGCTAAGTACAAACAAGCACCTGCGGATAAAGCAGTAGCAATTTCACCAATAGATAAATCGAAACTAAAAGAACCAAACTGAAGCCAACGGCTATCGTGTTGAACTTGAAAAGTGTCAGCCCAGGCTAAACTTAAATTGACAATCGCGCGATGCTCAATCATCACCCCTTTGGGTTGTCCCGTTGAACCAGAGGTATAAATTATATAAGCTAAATTATCAGGAGTACTTTGAGGATTGGGATTATCTGTTAATTCCGAATTAAAAGTTTCTCGGTCTAAACAAATGGTCTGGTGTTTCAGTTTAGTTAAAGGTAATTGCTCTTTTAGGTGACTTTGGGTCAGCAACAACGATGTCCCAGAATCGTCTAACATGAACTCAATTCGTTCTTGAGGATAATTAGGATCAATCGGTACATAAGCCCCACCCGCTTTGAGGATACCGAGGACACCAATAATCATTTCTAAAGACCGTTCAACGCAGATACCAATAGGACTTATGCAAGAACTCTCCGAAACTCTTATTCCTCCGTGTTCTCTGCGTCCTCTGTGGTTCGATTTCCCGTTATCGGTGTTACCAATTAAGCTTTCTCGCTGAATTTGGTAATTTTGAATTAAATAATGAGCTAGTTGGTTCGCTTTTTGATTCAGTTGTTGGTAAGTTAGGCTTTGGGATTCAAATACCAAAGCAAGATTATCAGGGTTTTTGGCAACTTGAGCTTCAAATAAGTCAACCAAAGTTTGATTAAGATAATAATCGGTTTGAGTTTGATTCCAAATTTGTAATTGCTGACGTTCGTCCTCTGCAATCAACGGTAGAGTATTAATTGTTTGTTGAGGATTATCGACAATTGCCTGAAGTAAAACTGCAAAATGTCCCGCCATCCGTTGAATGGTTTTAGCTGCAAACAAATCGGTTGCATATTCCCATTCTCCTGTCAAACCTTGAGGAGTTTCGCGGAAAATCAGCGACAAATCAAATAGAGTTGTGGTGTTTTCCCACTTGAAACGGTTAAGGGTTAATCCATTGGTTTCTAGCTGCTGCTGGGTTTCATTTTGCAAGCTAAAAGCCACTTGAAACAGGGGATGATGAGAGAGCGATCGCTCCAATCCTAATTCATCAACAAGTTTTTCAAAGGGTAAATCTTGATGGTCATAAGCATCCAGAGTTACTTGCTTGACTCGTTCAAGTAATTCTAAGAAAGTTGGATTTCCTTGCAGATTGGTACGTAAAGCTAGGGTATTGACAAAAAAGCCAATTAATGATTCTGTTTCTCGACGGTTACGATTAGCGATCGCTGAACCAACAACAATATCCTCCTGTCCACTGTAGCGCGAAAGTAACAGCGTAAATACTGCAAGCATTGTCATAAACAGAGTGGTTCCTGACTCCTGACTTAAACGCTTCAACTTCTGCGTTAAATCTTGATTGAGTTGCAAAAACTCACTACGTCCCCGATAGCTTTGAAGTGATGGACGGGGTTTATCTGTGGGCAACTCTAACAGAGACGAGACTCCGGCTAATTGTTTTTGCCAGTAATTGAGTTGAGTTTCCAGTACCTTTCCCTGTAGCCATTGTCTTTGCCAATGAGCGAAATCGGCATATTGAAGCGGTAATTCGGTTAAGGGAGAAGGTTTTCCGGCAGAAAATGATGTATAAAGGCTGAACAATTCACGGCGGAATATGTCCATTGACCAGCCATCGCAAACGATATGATGGATGACGAGCAATAACAGATGGGATTTATCGCTCAGTTGCAACAACTTTACCCGCAGTAAAGGTGGGTTTGATAAATCAAAAGGCTTTTGCAATTCTTCTGTAGCTAACTGCTGCGCTTTGCTTAACTGGTTTTCTTCAGTCAATTCTCGCCAATCTAGCACTTGCATTGTCAATTGGGGATGAGCGTGAATCACCTGTATCGGCGACTCATCGACAACAGAGAAACTAGTACGTAAGACTTCATGACGTTGGACAATTTCTCTAATAGCTTGTTCTAAGGCGGCTATGTTAAGAAATCCCTGAATTTTCAAGAAAAACGGGACGTTGTAGACACTATTTTCACCTTCTAATTGATCGAGAAACCACAGTCTTTGTTGAGCGAAGGAGAGAGGAAGGGGTTGCTCTCTTGATACGGGTGTTAGGCTATTTTGTGCAGATTGCTGCTGCTTTTTCAGTTTTTGTAAAACTAATTCTCGTTTTTCTGGAGAAAGTGCTTCTAGACGTTTTAGTATATCGCTCATAATAATTATTGTTGAAAATTAGTTTTTTATCGAACCACAGAGACGCAGAGAACACAGAGAGATAAAATTACAATATTTCGTTGATTAGTAGCGAGTTTTCCATAAAAAAACTTTGCGTACTTTTGGGTTTACTCCGCGTTTCTCTGCATTTAAAAATACTCACAAAAGCAATTGTTGAGTCACTTCTGACTCTGATAACTGATCGACTTCCCCTAAAATTTGTGCTAGGGCATCATTTTCTGCTTGTTCAATCTGTTGAGCGATCGCTTTTTGAGCGAGTTCAGCAATGGTTGGATTTTCAAACAGATAACGGAGAGGAAAATCTAGTGAAAAGGCTTCTCTTAATCGAGAAATAACTTGAGTAGCTAATAAAGAATGTCCTCCTAGCTCGAAAAAGTTATCGTGAATTCCCACCTTTTTTACTTTGAGAACTTCAGCCCAAATCGTGGCTAATTCTTGTTCTGTATGTGTGTGAGGAGCAACAAAATCAACCTCTAGATTTCTTTGGGAAGTATCTGGAGCGGGTAAAGCACGGCGATTGATTTTGCCATTAGGTGTTAAGGGGAATACTTCTAGAAAGACGAAAGCCGTGGGAATCATGTAATCAGGCAGCTTTTTCTTGAGGAAGTTTCGCAGAGTGCTAGGCGTTGGTTGATTATCCTTAGTAACGAGATAAGCCACTAAATACTTGTTCCCAGGTTCATCTTCCTGCACAGTGACAGCGACTTGTTTTATGTCAGGGTGTCGAATTAAAAATGCTTCAATTTCTTCTAATTCAATACGAAAGCCGCGAATTTTCACCTGTGTATCAATTCGACCGATAAATTCTAGGTTTCCATCAGGGAAACGGCGTGCTAAATCTCCGGTTTTGTAAAGTGTATCTCCTTCAATAAAAGGATTAGGAATAAATTTTTCACTAGTTAATTTTGGTTGATTTAAGTAACCTCTAGCAACACTCGCTCCGCCCACATAAAGTTCTCCAAAAATGCCAATTGGAACTCTGTATAAATCTTTATCTAGTAGGTAAACTTTTCTGTCACCAATAGGTTTTCCAATGGAAATTGAATGCACATTTTCAGCAAGTTGTTTAGGAATCGGGTAACAACAAGTAAAAACGGTGCATTCCGAAGGGCCATAACCATTAATTAATTGTGTTCCCGGTAATAATTTTAAGGCGCGACGAACATGAGGTACAGAAACAGATTCTCCACCAAACAGTAGTTGTTTCACCCCTAACAATGCTTCAGGCATTGTATCAATCATGAGATTGAATAAAGCAGTAGTCAGAAACAGGATGTTAACTCCTTGTTCTGGGATGATGCGGCTTAAGTCTTCAGGTGTGAGAATTTTGCCTGGGTAAAGCACACAACACCCACCGTAAAGCAAGGGTGTCCAAAGTTCTAGGGTTAGTGCATCCCAAGAAATTGATGAATGTTGTAGCCAAATCTGTTCTACATCAAGGTGAATATAATCAACCCCAAACATAAAACCAATAATGCTACGATGAGCAACTTCTGTGCCTTTTGGTGTTCCTGTTGAGCCAGAAGTATAAATTATATAAGCTAAATTTTCTGGATTAACTTCACTGGGCAAATTGTCTTGTTTGTATTGGGCAATTATTTCCCAATCCGAGTCAAGATTCACCACAGTTTGATTATTGAGTGGAAGTGTATTTTTTAAATTAGTTTGTGTTAGTAAGATGGGCGTTTGTACATCTTCTAGCATAAACGCCAGTCTTTCGGAAGGATAAGCAGGATCTAAGGGAACATAAGCCCCGCCTGCTTTGAGGATAGCAAGTATTCCTACTACCATTTCTAAAGAACGCTCGACACAAATTCCCACTCGGACTTCGGGTTTAACTCCCAAGTCTTGTAAATAATGGGCTAATTGATTGGCGCGGTTATTCAACTCCCGATAAGTTAAATGTTGCTTTTCATATACAAGTGCTACTAACTCAGGGGTTTTTTCTACCTGTTCTTCAAATAAATGATGAATACATTTGTAATGAATATAATCTATATTTTTACTAGTTTCTTGTAGAATTAATTCTTCTTCTTCGGCTGCACCGAGCAGAGATAGTTGGGAAATATCTTGTTGTAAATTGGCTCCCATTGCTACTAGTAATGTTTGGAAATGTCCAATCATCCGCCCAATTGTTTCTTGCTCAAAACGGCTGGCATCATAGACAATCCTTCCAGACAGTTCTGATTGAGGATTCACCACAATCGTTAGTGGGTAATTAGTGCGTTCAAAACAACGAAGATGACTAATGTCTAAAGTTTTTTTGGTATTTTGTTCAGCAGAATCTAGCGGATAATTCTCAAATACTAAAAGGCTCTCAAACAGAGACATTCCTGGGTGAATATCACTCAAACGCTGAATTTCTGCTAGGGAATAATAGGCATACTGTTCCTGTTCAAATGCTTGGCTTTGTAATTGCTTGAGCCAGGGTAATAATTGCGCTTTTCCACTAACTTGTACCCGTATTGGCAGGGTGTTTATTAATAACCCAACCATCGAATCCACTCCCGTAAGCGTTGGTGGACGACCAGATACAGTTGCACCAAAGACCACATTACTTTCCCCACTGTAGCCAGAAAGCAACAGCGCCCAGGCTCCTTGCACTAAATTATTTAGAGTTAAATGGTGCTGTCGCGCTGCATATTGAAGTTTCTCAGTTACCGTTTGAGATAATTGGAAAGTTTGCTCATTGTATATTCCTTGTTCTTGTTCCCTATTCCCTATTAAAGAGGTAGGAGTTTCAAACCCCTGGAGGGTTTGTTGCCAGAAGTTCTTTGCTTCAGCAATATCCTGTTGCTGTAACCAATTAATATATTCTCGATAGGGGCGAGAGGGTATCAGGCGTAAATGTTCGCCTCGCTGATGTGCTTCATAGAAAGCTAAAACTTCTTTGAGGATAATCTGCATTGACCAGCCATCAAAGAGAATATGATGATGACTCCAAATAAATTGGTAAATATAGTCCTCTAGCTGGATGACAGTGAAACGCATCAGAGGAGCTTGAGCTAGATCAAATCCTTTTTGGCGATCGCATTTCAAAAAATCCTCTAGATGCTGTTGTTGTTCATCAGGTGTGAAATTCCGCCAATCCAGTTCTTCCCACGGGAGATCCACTTGCTTACTCACCATTTGCAAGGGCTTTTCTATCTCTTCCCAATAAAAGGAACTCCGTAAAACTGGATGCCGCGTCACAACCTGTCGCCAAGCCTGCTGGAAGGTAAGAAAATTTAATTCTCCAGAGAGGATGCAAAGCAACTGCTCAAAATAAACTTCCGATTCTGGCGCATAAAGAGTATGAAACAGCATCCCCTGCTGCATGGGCGAAAGTTCATAAAGGTCTTCGATGTTGTTCATGGGAATGGGGATTGGGGAATGACAAATGACTAATGACTAATGACTAATGACTAATGACAAATGACAAATGACAAATGACAAATGACTAATTATTCTTTTTGATTTTGGCGAGGAATTTGTCAAGCTGTTTTTGGCTGAGTCTGGCTGCTGAGAAGTCGGAAGGTGTATGACCGATCGCATCAGGGGATTGACAGTGGACAATGAGCGATCGCAACGCCTCCATGAACCCAAAGGCCAAATGCTCAATGGTGTCTCGTTTATGAACTTTCTCGCTGTAAGCCCAATTCATTTCCAGCCTTCCTGCACGAATAAATCCGCTTACTCCTAAAAGGTGGCTGCGCTTGTTAAGTAAACTCTGTTGCGCTTTCATTTCTTTAGCCAAACCCAATACAGCAGATGCTGTAAGCACCTGATCGAACTGACCAAGGTAGTTAAAACTTACCTGTGCTTGGGGTAGCGCTTGTAGTTTCGTGCGTATTGTTTCATCCGGCTGCAAATATCGCAACACACCATAGCCTATTCCTCGGTTGGGAATGCGTCGCAATTGTTCTTTAACTGACTTTAAAAGCTCTCCTGGATGGTCAACTTCTTCTAGCTGCAAATGAACCGGGAATAAGGTGGTAAACCAGCCTACAGTCCGCGACAAATCCACATCTTCAAACAAGTCTTCCCGTCCATGTCCCTCTAGATCAACAAGCAGAGAACGTTCTCCCGTCCATTGGGCAAAGCTTTGCGCTAGGGCAGTCAACAGCACATCATTAATTTGAGTGTTGTAGGCAGAGGGTACATCCTGCAAGAGGGCGCGGGTTTGTTCTTCAGTTAAAGAAAGTGACACAGAAGCGGTTGAGGCTATGGTGTTGTCCTCTTCACCTGAAAGATAATCTACTGGTAGGGCGTTGACTTTCAAACTAGACTCACTCAGCCAGTAATCTAGTTCATCTTTAATCGCCTTTGATTTTGCGTATTCTGTTATGCGATCGCTCCAATATTGAAAGGAAGTAGTTTTAGGTGGTAATTTAATAGCTTGGCCACGGCTGATTTGCTGATAAGCCGTAGCCAAGTCTTCGAGCAAAATTCGCCACGAAACGCCATCTACTGCTAAGTGATGGATGATGAATAGTAAGCGACCAGGTTGATTGTTGCCTAACCTAAATAATGCTACTCGTGCGATGGCTACGCCCGCCGCAGGCATCGCGCCAGTAGATAAATTCAAACTAGCTTGGAGTTCAGCATCAGCCGCTTTCATTGCTGTTTGTTGTTCTTCTGGCGACAGGTGCGACAAATTGATAACGCTAAATGGCACAATTTCTTGGGCGGCGTTAAACTGCTGCCAGTTTTCCCCTTCTTGCAAAAACCTCAGACGCAAAGCATCGTGATGCAGTAACAATTGTTGTACAACTTGCTGCAATAGTTCTGGTTGCAAGTCTGGCGGCACTTCTAACAGGGCTGACTGGTTAAAGTAATCAGGTTCGGGCAATTTCTGCTCGAAAAACCACTGTTGGATTGGTGTCAGCGCTACAGAGCCGGTTATTAACCCTTGTTCAGCTTTGACAGACCGAGTAATTCCTGCCACAGCAGCTAACTCAGCAATGCTTTGGTGCTGAAATAGTTGTTTGGGGGCAATTTGAATACCCGCTTGATTGGCTCTTGAAATTACCTGAATGCTCAGGATGGAGTCGCCACCCAGTTCAAAGAAGTTATCGTGGATGCCGACTTGTTTTAATCTTAAAATTTCTGACCAAATTGCCGCTAATCTCTCTTCTGTAGGCGTTTGAGGCGCAACAAAGCTATCTTCTGCGCTCCGAGAAAAGTCGGGGGCTGGAAGGGCGCGGTAATCTACCTTCTGGTTCGGAGTCATCGGTAGGGCTTTCAGCAGCACAAAAGCCGAGGGCACCATATAATTCGGCAATTTCTGCTTCAGGAAATGGCGCAATTCATCGGCGTTTGGTTGCTTTTCGTGCGGTACAACATAAGCCACAAGGCGCTTTTGTCCGGGAATGTCTTCACGAGCAACGACCACAGCTTGAAACACCTGTGGGTGTTGTCTCAGCACTGTTTCGATTTCTCCCAACTCGATGCGGAAGCCCCGAATCTTCACCTGATCGTCAACTCGACCGAGATATTCTAGGTTGCCATCTGCACGAAATCGTGCTAAATCCCCTGTTTTGTAGAGGCGATCAAAATCTGAGAATTGATTTTCTTTCGCTCCCCTGTTTCTTTGCAAGCAATTGGAGATAAATTTTTCCTCGGTTAACTCTGGACGTTGCCAATATCCTCTGGCTAATCCGGCTCCGCCAATGTGTAGTTCTCCGGGAACTCCTATCGGCACTGATTGCAGATATTGATCCAGAATATAAACTTGAACATTGCTGATGGGTCGTCCGATCGCAACAGAGGTAGCGGCTGAAGTTAAGGGATTTAAGGTGGTTATAACTGTTGCTTCCGTTGGGCCATAACTATTAAGTAATTGGGGTGGATTGGGGAGGTGAGCAATACTACTGTGCCAGCGCTTCACTTTTTCGAGTTGAGCTTCTTCTCCTCCAATAATCACCATTCTGAGACTTTCGGGAATTCGCAAGTCTTCAGGAGTAAGTTCCGCTACTAACTGATGCCAGTAAGCTGTGGGCAGATCCAAAACAGTTAACTGCCATTTTCGGCAACACCACCAAAATTCATCGCTGGAGTGCAATATCTGCTCAGTTCGCAACACCAATGTTGCACCGACCGAAAGACAAGGTAAGATTTCTTCAACTGATGCATCAAAACAGATTGACGCAAATTGCAGAATATTATCGCTTGCATTAATTCCATATTCATGCATTGCGGCCATGACAAAATTCATCAATGACCGATGTTCAATCATCACCCCTTTGGGTTTACCTGTAGAACCAGAGGTGTAAATAATGTAGGCAAGGTTGTTAAGTTGAACGCCACTAATTGGTTTGGCTGTACTATGTTGCGCGATTACTGCCCAATCTATATCTAAACAGATCGTTTTTCCGGCATAATCTGGTAGTTTGTCCTGGAATCTTTCTTGAGTCAGCAGAATCCTCAGTTGCGTATCTTCGAGAATATCAGCCAGTCGCTCTTGAGGATAAGCTGGATCGAGGGGAACATAAGCACCCCCGGCTTTGAGAATGCCGAGTAAGCCGACAATCATCTCTAGGGAACGCTCAACGCAGATACCGACCAGGGTTTCTGGTTTGACTCCCAAACTTTGCAGATGGTGGGCTAATTGATTGGCGCGATCGCTTAATTCACGGTAAGTTAACTTTTGACCTTCTTGTTGAATAGCTACAGCATCGGGCGTTAACTCCACCTGAGCCTCAAATAACTTATGGATACAATCTTTAGCCGCATACTCTCTTTGAGTCTGATTCCACTCCACGAGTAACTGCTGCTGAGTCTGTGTTAACAGTGGTAATTCGGAAACTCGCTGCTCTGGGTTAACAACAATCCCTTCTAGTAAAGTTTGATATTGCTCTGCCATCTGCTCGATTGTGGCAGTGTCGAATAAGTCGGTGTTGTGTTCCCAAATCATAGTAATTCCCTTATCTGCGCCATGATGCGGAATCAGAACGACATCAAGATCAAACTTTGTTGATTTGTTGCTGAGGGCTACATTTGGTTTGATGTTCAAGCCTGGGAGAGTTAAGTCTGGCTGGGGAGAATCATGGAAGCTGAACATCACTTGAAACAGGGGATTGTAACTCAAGTTCCGTATTGGCTTGAGAACCTCCACGACCTTATCGAAGGGTAAATCTTCGTTAGCGAAAGCTTCCAGACTGACTTGGCGGACTCGACCCAGTAACTCCCGAAACGTGGGATTTCCAGACAAATCGGTGCGTAAAACCAAATTATTGACGATCATGCCAATTAAATTTTCTGTCTCGCGCATCCGCCGATTGGCAACAGCTGTCCCCACACAGAGATCGTCCTGTCCGGTGTATCGGCGCAACATGACTAAAAAAGTTGCCAGCGTCGTCATAAATAAGGTGATTCCCTCTTGACGGCTGAGAACTCTCAAGGATTCGCACAAGCTAATGGGCAACTCTACCCTGACTTGAGCGCCGTTGTAGGTTTGTTCTGCTGGCCGTGTGCGGTCTGATGGTAATTCCAATAGGGGCGGACTACCGGATAACTGTTGTTGCCAATAGGCTAATTGTGCTTCGGCTTCCTGGCTTTTAACCCACTCTCGCTGCCAATGGGCATAGTCTACAAACTGGAGTGGTAATTCCGGTAGTGGAGAAGCATTTCCCAAACAGAATGCTTGATAAAGTTCCACGAACTCATTCAAGAAAACATTGTTGAAAGACCAGCCATCATGAACCATGTGATGTTCGATGTGGATCAAAAGATGATCTTGGTCGCTCAACTTCAACAATAACCATCTAACTAATGGCAGTTGATTTAAGTAGAAAGGCTTTTGCACCTCTGCATCAAATAGGTGCTGAATTTCTGCTTTTTGCTCAGACTCAGAAAATGTCTGGAGGTCTACCACTGTTAAGCTGATTGCTTCGGCTGGGTGGATTACTTGAAATAACCGTCCATCCACTGCCGGAAAAGTCGTGCGGAAGATTTCATGCCGTCGCACAATCTCGTTCAGGCACTGCTGTAATGCTTCTACATCAAGTTTCCCGGTGAATCGGAGAGTTGCCTGAGCTTGGTAAGCGCTACCTTCAGGAGCCACTTCTTGGATGAAATATACTCGCTCTTGAGCAAAGGAAGCTGGCAAGTATCCTGACCGTGAAATTCGTTGCATAGCAGGACGTTGCAACTGTTGCTTTTGGCTATGCTGTTCAATCAGCCCTGCTAGACCCGCGATGGTAGGATTGGCAAAAATGTGGTGAAAGAATAATTCGACTTGGAAACCCTCGCGGATGCGGGAAAGAATCTGAGCCGCTATTAAGGAATGACCGCCCAAATTGAAAAAATTGTCATTGATTCCTATCTGCTCAAGTCCTAGTAACTCAGCCCAGATGCTTGCGAGTGTTTCTTCAGTGGAGTTACGAGGTGCGATAAAGGTTTCTTCGAGATCGGGGCGTGTGCGATCGCTAGCTGGAAGATTTTGACGATCAACTTTACCATTGGGAGTAAGGGGCAAGGAGTCGAGAATCACAAAGACTGCTGGCACCATATAGTTAGGCAGTTTTTCTTGAAGAAAGCATTTGAGGCTAGTGACGCTCACATCAAGTTTTTGATTAGGGACAATATAAGCGACAAGACGCTTATCACCAGGGATGTCTTCACGAGCGATTACTACTACCTGCTGTACATCTGGGTGTTGACTCAAAAGCGCCTCAATTTCTCCCAGTTCAATCCGAAAACCGCGAATCTTCACCTGATGATCGATTCGCCCCAAAAATTCAATGTTGCCATCTGGTGAGAAGCGGGCTAAATCGCCAGTTTTGTATAATCTACTCCCTTCTACTTTCTCAAAGGGATGTGGAATAAATTTTTCTTTGGTTAACTCTGGGCGGTTTAAGTAGCCTCTAGCCAAGCCGTCGCCACCAATAAACAATTCGCCAGGTGTGCCAATGGGAACTGGTTGCTGATTTTGATCGAGAATATATATTTGAGTGTTTGCGATCGCTCGACCAATGGTCAGTTGAGTGTCACCAGTATATTCTGCTACTGTGGCACAGACTGTTGATTCTGTTGGCCCGTAAGCATTAAAAAAGCGCCGCCCTTTTGACCATTCAGCTATCAACTTCGGATTACAAGCTTCTCCGGCGACGATGAGGATTTGCAAGTTTGGCAATTCCTCTTTTGGTAACGCTGCTAGTGCTGTGGGTGGAAGTGTTACGTGAGTTATTGATTGCTCTTGCAACAGTCGCATTAAATCTGCGCCTGGGCGTAAGGAATCTTGAGTTCCCAGGTAAAGGCTGGCTCCTGAACACAGAGCCATGAAAATTTCCGAAACTGAAGCATCAAAGCTGAAAGAAGCAAACTGGAGAACACGGCTATTTTGCTGTACATCAAACAGTTTTACTTTTGCTTGGACTAGATTACACACGCCTTGATGTTGAATCAGCACACCTTTGGGTGTTCCTGTTGACCCTGATGTATAAATTACATAAGCCAGATTTTCTGGTGCAACCCCACTACTAGGATTTTCGTTGCTCTCTCGCTGAAACGATTCTTTATCATCCAGACAAATCAACTTTGCCCCACTTGCAGCCAAATTTTCAACGAATTTTTCTTGGGTTAACACCACTTGGACTTGCGAATCTGAGAGCATGAAGCTGAGACGCTCTTGAGGATAGGTTGGATCTAGTGGCACATAAGCTCCACCCGCCTTGAGGATGCCCAACATTCCTACGATCATTTCTAGCGATCGCTCTACGCAAATCCCTACCAACACCTCTGGTTTTACACCCAAACTTTGTAGATAATGTACTACTTGGTTGGCTTGGTAGTTCAACTCTTGATAAGTTAGTTGTTGCTCTTGAAAGACAACAGCGATACTGTTTGGAGTTTTTTTTACTTGTGCTTCAAATAACTGATGTATGCATAAATGTTTGGGATAATCTACTTTTGTATCATTCCATTCAACTAATATTTTATGTAGCTCCTGCTCAGTTAAAGTAGAAGAATAATTAATAGATTGAGTAGAGTTAATTACAATTTCTTTCATAAATTTAGTATATAAACTATAGCTG
>NNBV01001352.1_pt1 | contig 23278 bp, 21 predicted proteins | sample 1173771 | NCBI WGS metagenome assembly NNBV01 (sample SAMN07173938, study PRJNA388173) | plant metagenome | isolation source: symbiotic tissue sample KVS11 | place: Norway: Troms, Kvaloya island | reverse complement strand
AACCGCATCCTGCTCGAAAACTACTATCTGCCCGGTGACCTTGAACGGCAGGTCGCGGCCTTCGTCGAGCATTACAACCATGCCCGATCTCACGAGAGCCTCGGCAATCTCACGCCCGCCGACGTCTACTTCAACCGCGGGCAGGCCATCCTCACCGAACGTGAAAGGATCAAGCGCCAGACAATCCAGCACAGACGCTTGCAGCATCAGCTGCAGGCCGCATAACCTCAAACCCAGATGAGCCAGAACCTCCGTTCCTGAGAAACGAAAACAGTCTCAAATTATCTGACGACGGACACCCTTCTCGGACGGGGCGCCCGCCTTAAGGGCGAGTTGGCGCCGTGTAGCCGCGACAAGCGAAGGCCGGAGCCAGAGATAATCCTGCTCCTTGGTCAGGAGATGCCAGATCAGGACGACGAGCTTGCGGGCGGTGGCGACGGCGGCCACCTGATGGCCGCGCTTGTTGCGTATCCGTAAGAAGAACGCTCGCAGCGGGCCCGGCGCCTTTGAGGCCGCCCAAGCTGCCTCCACCAGAAGCCCGCGGGCATGAGATCGCCCGTGTTTGCTGATCCGCCCATATTGAGCCAACCCGACCCCCGATTGTCGAACTCTGGGGTTGAGCCCGAAGTAGCTGACCAGCTTCTGCGGCTCCTTGAACCGGGAGATGTCACCGACGGCCGCAACGATCCCGCTCGCCACGATAGCGTTGACACCAGCGATCGTTAGGAGCCGCTGCACGGCGCGGTCGTCCACCGTGTCCTTGGCGATCTCTGCATCCAGATCGCCAAGGTCCTCGGCGAGCCGGTCGATCTCGCGGACATGGCGCGTGATCGCCGACCGTTCGTCATCAGGCAGGTCCTGGCTTGCCAGCCAATCGCGACCTCGGCCGTTGAACAGGTCGGCGTGCGGACACTTCGGCACCAGATGCGTCTGCAGGATGGCATGCACCTCATTCTTCACGCGCGTCCGATGCCGCACGATTTGATTGCGCCGGGCAACGAGCCGGCGCAGCCGCTCGGTCCGCTCGTCCGGCACCCAAACCTCCGGCAGGAAGCCACTCGCCTGGAGCTGCGCCAAGATCCCGGCATCGATCTTGTCGGTCTTGATCCGGGCGTGCGCGATCGCCTTGACCTGCATGGGATTGGCGACGATCACCCGCGCCACAAAAGGCGACAGCACCCTGACCACCGACATGGCATTGCCGGTTGCCTCAACGACGATCTCCTCATCGCCCCGAAGGCTGCGCCCGAAGCCCTCAAGACCTGACCGAGTCATGTCGACTCGCCCGTGATGCCGGAGCCTTCCCTCTTCCCAAAACGCCACCTCCGCGAACGTGCGGTGGATGTCCATTCCTATCACCCGCCTCATCTATTGCTCCTTTCCCGGTTGGAAACGGGAGCGGCGGGCGACACGACACCTACGGATCCGCGCTCTCGGCGCAACCGGGCAGGTCGCAGGGGCGGCCAGCTACTAACGCGAGCTCTCAGCTCATCGAATACATCGGCCTGCCCGCACTCACGTGCTCCCGGTGCCCCTGTCCCGGATGGTCTCACCATACGCTGCAGCTCGACGAACTGAAGCCAGTCCAGATGGCACCGCACCCGTCATACCGGTTACGAACGCGATCGAGGCCCTGAACGCCAAGCTCCGGCGCGCGGTCAAAATCCGGGGCCATTTTCCGACAGACGACGCTGCGACCAAGCTGATCTATCTCGTCTTGCGCGACGCGGCGGCTGAGTGGAAAATGGCACCGCGCGAATGGGGCGAAGCAAAGTCACAGTTCGCCATTTTGTTCGAGGAACGCTTCATCACACGGTGAAGCTCAACCGCCCCGGACACAAAAATTCAGACACTCCCGACGGCCGAGAAAGTCCGTCTCGTCGAGGAAGCGATGCAGCCCGGGATGAGCGTGTCATTCGTGGCGCGCCAGGCCGGCATCTCGCCCTCGCAGCTCTTCGCCTGGAAGCGCCGCATGCTGGAAGGTGGTCACGCCGCCGTTCATGCCGATGAAGACGTCGTCGGCACCTCGCGCGTCCGCGACCTGGAGAAACGCGTTCGCGATCTCGAGCGGCTCCTCGGGCGCAAGACGATGGAAAACGAGATCCTCAAAGAGGCGCTCGAGGTCGCTCGCCCAAAAAAAATCGGACATCGCCGTTGCTGTCCTGGAGCGATCCGACGGACGGTTCACGGTGAGCGCGGTGGCACGGACGCTGGACGTCGCTCGTTCCCACATCAACGAGCGACGCGGCAGGACCGCGACGCCGCGTGGGCCCTATCGCAAGGCGCAGGATGCCGAGTTCCTTCCCTCGATCAGGACCATTGTCGATGGTCGGCCGACCTATGGCTATCGACGCGTCACGGCGCTCTTGAACCGAGAGCGGCGCGCCAAAGGCCTGGCGCCCGTCAATGCCAAGCGGGTGTTGCGGATCATGCAGCATCACGGCCTGACGCTGGAACGCCATACGGCGCACCGGCCCGGTCGAACGCATGACGGCGTCGTCATCGCGCTTCGCTCGAATGTGCGATGGTGCTCGGACCATCTGGAGATCCATGCTTGCAACCGCGAGGTCGTGCGCGTCCTCTTCGTGCTGGATGCCCGTGACCGCGAGATCATCGCCTGGTCGGCGGTGGCGCAAGCCGGCATCTCCGGCGAGATGGTCCGCGATCTCATGGTGACCGCCGTCGAACGCCACTTTAGGACGACCAGGGTGCCGCACGCAGTCGAATGGCTGTCCGACAACGGCAGCGCCTACATCGCCAAGGACACCGCCGACACGGCACGCGCCCTCGGCCTGCCGCTGCTCTTCACCCCCGTCCGCAGCCCGGAGTCGAACGGCATGTCGGAAGCCTTCGTCAAAACGCTGAAACGAGACTACGCTCGGGTGACGATCTTACCCGACGCCGACACCATCCTCGCCTTGCTCCCCCTCTGGATCGAGGACTATTGCGAGGTCCACCCGCACTCAGGGCTGAAGTTCCGCTCACCTCGCGACTTCATCAGGCTCAGTGCGTAAACCCAACCGCCGCCTGTCCGGCGAAACGGGGTCAACTCCAGCCTGCCCCCTGAAAAGTGGCCCTCCCTGAATTAGGCTTTCGAGCCTTGGAGGATGCCGATTATGCCGCATAAGAATCACAATCCTGAAGAGATCGTCGCGAAGCTACGTCAGGTCGACGTGTGTTAGAGCTGGCTCAGGAAATCTGGACACCGGGCATAGGTGGATTTTCGGCGTGAACGCGGCATGATTGCCGTGAACAGGAGCGGATATGACGAGACGCGTTCGCCGGAACCAAAGCCTGGCTTTCAAGGCGAACGGCGCATTGGCGGCCATCAAGGGCGAGAAGACGCTGGCCGACCTGGCGCAGTAGTTTGACGTCCAGCCCAACCAGATCACGCAGTGGCGCAGCCAGCTCTTTGAAGGGGCTGCCGGTGTCTTCGGCTCCGAAGCGAAGTCTGAGTCCAACGCACCGACGATCGACGTGAAGACGCTGCATGCGAAGATCGGGGAGCTGGCGCTGGAGAACGATTTTTTGTCCGGCGCGCTCGGCAAGGCCGGCCTCCTGAGCGCAAAGCGATGATTGACCGCCATCACGATCTGCCGCTCAGCCGGCAAGCCAGAGCGCTCGGGATCAGCCGAGGCAGCGTCAATTATCTGCCCCGCGCGGCCTCGTCTGCTGATCTGGCCTTGATGCGCGCGATTGACGCGCTGCATCTGGAATACCCCTTCGCCGGCAGCTGCATGCTGCAAGGTATGCTGCTGGCCGAGGGGCATGTCGCTGGGCGTCTCTACGTCGTGACGCTGATGAAGCGGATGGGGATCGAGGCGCTTTACCGCCGACCGAACACGTCACAGCCGGCGCCGGGGCACAAGATCTTCCCCTATCTCTTGCGCAAGCTGCCGGTGACGCGACCCAATCAGGTCTGGGCGCTGGACATCACCTACATCCCGATGGCGCGGGGCTTCGTCTATCTGACGGCCGTCGTCGACTGGTTCAGCCGCAAGGTCCTGGCCTGGCGGCTCTCGATCACCATGGACGTCGTTTTCTGCATAGAGGCCGTCGAGGAGGCGATGGCGCGCTTCGGCAAGCCGGATATCTTCAATACGGATAGGGCTCGCAGTTCACCAGCCGCGAGTTCACCGCCCTGCTGATCGGCGCGGGCATTAGGATCAGCATGGATGGCAAGGGCGCCTGGCACAACAACGTCTTCGTCGAGCGCATCTGGAAATCGGTGAAATACTAGGAGGTCTACCTGCGCGCCTACGCCAGTGTGTCCGACGCGCGCGCCTCGATCGGCCGGTATCTGGCCTTCTACAACCGCGCATCAGAACACCCATCTGTCTATGTGATTGAAGAGAAGAGGTTTTGCTCGGCGGGATGTGATCCTGCGGGGTATTTGGGGTTTTGCCGCGCCCGTACGGTGATCGATTGGGCGGCCTCCGTGGCCAAACGGTTTGCAGGTTCGAGGCGAGCAGGCCGAATGCGGCAGGGTCGACGCTTACCGCAGGCTTGGCCGCATCATGTGCGGCGATCCTGCTCTCGATCTCCCCCACCTTGGCGAGTGCCCTGTTCCAGCGCGCTTCGAGTTCGCCAGCCACCAGCCGGTTGGCCGGGTCCGCGGCATCGTACTGCCGGAAGGCGCGGTCGGCGGCGTAGCGTGCCGCTTCCAGATCGCGGCCAAGGGCGTCGCTGACCTGATCCCGCTGCCGAGCCGCCTGTGACGCGGCTTCCTGCGCAGCGGCGACAGCGCCAGGGCCAACCACGCCAAGCAGCGCCTCCTCGATCGCATCGTCGACGCGCAGGACGCCGAAGGCGATGCAAGACGGACCGCCATGATCCATCCAGGCGCGCGAGCAACTGTAGCGTGGGATGCCGTGCCTGGCCCCGGTGTAGCGAAGCGTCAGCTTGCGGCCGCAGCGCTGGCAGCGGATCAGGCCAGAGAGCAGCGCCTCGCCATGCTTGGGCGCGCCGTGATGCCTGCCGGTCGGAACATTGCTTGCCACCATCGCGCGGATCGCTTCGAACCTCTCCCAGCTCACATAGCCGTCATGGGTACCGGGCTTCAGGGCGAGCCATTCGTCCCGCGCCTTGCAGCAGGTCTTCATCTTGATGCCGTCGGCGGTATAGGCCGCCGCCGCGCTCGTCTTACCATAGGCGTAGGCCCCTCCGTAGACTGGGTTCTCAATGATCCGATGGATGGAAGCATAGTTCGGCCGGCGCCAGATCGTGTCGCCGTTGCCCTGCTTCACAGGGAGGTCGAGATCATGTTCGTGCAGCCAGCACAGCGCCTGACGTGCGCTGCCGAGTTCCTGGACCTTGTCGAAGACGAGCGTGATCGCCTCCTGAACGCGCCGGTCCGGATCCTTCTCATAGCGGTCATCCGCCTTCACGAAGCCGATCGGCGCGGAGACGATCAGCTCGCCTCGGCGTGCCTTGGCGTAGCGAGCCGCGAGAGAACGCTGACGCAGAAGATCGAGCTCGTACTCGTTGAGGCTGCCCTTGAGCCCCAGCAGCAGGCGATCGTCGCCATGGCGCGGCGCATAAACGGTCTCCTGATCGACGAGCACCGTATCGACCACCCGGCACATCTCGATCAGCTGCTGCCAGTCGCGGCTGTTGCGGGCAAAGCGCGAGACCTCTCGGGCGCAAACCGCGCCGACCTTGCCGAGACAGACCTCCGCTACCATCCGCTCGAAGCCCACACGCTGGACGGAACCCGTGGCGGAGCGGCCGAGATCGTCGTCGATGACTTCGATCTGCGACCATCCCAGTGCCGTCAGACGGTCCCGCATCGCATACTGCAGCGCGCCGCTCTCGCGGTTGTGCAGCACCTGGTGGGCGGAGGACTGGCGCACATAGAGGATCGCCTTGCGCTCCAGGTGATGAGGCCGAACCTTCTCAGAGATCATCGCCGGCCTCCTTTGCTGGAAGCGGAACGGCCGTGGCGGCGTGGGCGAGTATCAGCCGCGCCATCAGGTCCGTCAGCGCAGAGCGTGCTCGCTCCGGCAGCTCCGGCCAGAGCGGCGCGCCGCCGGACTCCGGCTTGGCGATGTCGAACAGGTCCATCTGCTGACGCACGCGCGGCCGCTTCTGCCTGCCGCTGTTCGCCGCCGTCGCCGTCGTCGCTCGCATGGGCTCTCCCCGAATCTGGTCGTGAGAGGATCGGGATGCGCCCGAAAGCGGGGCATTCGATGATGACGTGGACGTCTTCAGCACACGATCGAGCAGCGCCGACAGCTCCGCGAGCGCGTCAAGGCTGACGAATGGGGCAGCGGTCAGCTCAAGGCCGCCGGGACATGACGCCCGCTCGAACATCCAGGCGGGAACCTCAAGCCAGCGATCCCCCTGGCCGCCCGCCACCGCACAACGAAAATATACGCCGCCGCTCTTCGCTACGACGCCATGAATGCCGACATCACGGCCAAACCACGGGTGATACCGATAGAAAACTTCGCGGAACTCGATCCCGTGGGCGTTCTCAAGCCTTGTTGTACAACGGCAGGAGGCCTCACCAAAGCCTGGGACGGCAGACGCCCGATCAGGCCTACTTCAACGCGCTGCAGCCAATCCCGGTTGCGTCATAACACGGGCCGAAATCCACCTAGCGACAGACCGCAAACTGTTCAGACAAACCGAGCCATCTCTGTTATCCCAAGGGCGTCCGGTGGCGGAGGCGATCCGTACGAACAGCGTGACAGCGTTCACGTATTACCGCTGGCGCAAGGAGTTTGGCGGGCTGAAATCCGACCAGGTGAAAAGGCTGAAGGATCTCGAGAAAGGGAATGAGCGGCTACGGAAGGCTGTCTTGGATCTGACGCTCGAGAAGCTCATTCTCAGGGAAGCTGCGTCGGGAAACTACTGAGCCCCGCCCGCCGCCGACGCTGCATCAACCACGCCATGGTGAAATTTGGCGTATCGGAACGGCTGGCGTGCCGGGTTTTGGGGCAGCACCGATCGACGCAACGCAAGGTGCCGGTGGGGCGCAGCGACGAGGGCGCTGACTGCCGACATCGTCCCGCTTGCCACCCAGTATGGCCGTTACGGCTATCGCCGGATCCCAGCGACGCTGCACACGTCAGGCTGGGCGGTGAACATCAAACGCGTCGAGCGGATCTGGCGGCGTGATGGGCTCAAGGTGCAGGCCAGACAGCCGAAAAAGGGGCGTCTCTGGCTGAATGAATGATGGGTCGTGCATTCGGCTTCGGCCAGAACATCCCAACCATGTCTGGTCCTACGACTTTGTCGAGGATCGCACCCATAACGGCAGGAAGTTCCGCGTGTTGAACGTGATCGACGAGTTCACCCGGGAATGCATCGCGATCCGGATCGACCTGAAGCTCAAAGCCACCGACGTTATTGATGTCCTGTCCGATCTCTTTATCCTGCGCGGCGCGCCTGGCCATGTTCGTTCAGACAACGGTCCCGAGTTCGTCGCCAAGGCGGTGCGGAATTGGATCACAGCGGTCGGCGCAAAAACGGTCTACATCGTGCTAGGCTCGCCGTGGGAAAAAGGCTACTGCGAGAGCTTCAACTCCAAGCTTCGCGACGAGATTTGAACTGAAGGGTGGATGCCCCCTCCGGCCGGCATCGTAAGATGCCTGCGAGCGCTACCAAGGCGCGTTCGAAGGAGGAGCCCATGTCCGACGTCCATGTTCTGGCGATCGACCTCGCCAAGCGAAGTTTCCAGGTCTGCGCGACGGCTCGAGGCGGGGCGTTCAAACCTATTGAATCCGCCCACGCCGATATGGCTGACCGTCGCAACATAGGGTAAAAGACCTCTTCGGTATCGGCTGGCGGATTGATCTTGCCCTTCAAAAATCGAATACGTCCGTCTCGGCTGATCGGCCTGCAATGAACTCCTAGGGTGAAACGTGTCCCAGTGTCTTGTGCGAGTGAAACCGCTGCTAAAGATCGAACCCCTTGGGCAGTTCACGGATGGTCGCGCCTGCGCCGGCTTAAGGGAAAGCCGTAGGAAGCTAGAAACTAAGGGCGGTATAGGCACGGATCGCGCACTCCACTTCAAATGCGCGACCGCATGCCGGCCATGGGCGATACGCTCTGCTGTACGGATGCTCCGATCGACTTCATGGTAAACTTTATTGTTCATATGACAGCTAATCTTCGCTCCGTAGCTTTACCCAAACGGCCAACTGGAGCAAGGCGGGGTGATTCCGGCAAGGTCTTACGACGGTATCATCATCGTGAACTATCTGCGGGCGTGCGAGTTTGACGTGTGAATCTAAAGAGCCAGCAGCCGGAATTTGACGCATTGCGGGCCAAATCGAATGCTCCAGAAGTTTTCATCAATGGCCGCTTCCTGTCGCAGGCGCTGACAGGCGTACAGCGCTATTCGGCTGAACTCGTCAAAGCAGCGGATGAGTTGATTGCAGCAGGCGACGTGCCGTCAGCTTTATTGGGTGCGCGTTTCACTTTGTTGGCCCCCCCCGACGCGATCACAAGCTTGCCTCTGAAGCGGATCGTGACTCGACAGGTCGGAACGCGACGGGGCCACACTTGGGACCAGATTGACCTCGCATGGGCTGCGCGCGGTGGTATGCTCCTCAGTCTCGCCAATTCGGGCCCGGTGCTGCATCGCCAGCACCTCGTTGTATTGCATGATGCCCAGGCCTACCGGCACCCGGAATTCTTCAGTCGCAGCTACCTTCTCGTGCATCGCACGTTGGGACGTCTGTTCGCGCGCACAGCGCAGCTCGCAACGGTTTCCGTCTTCTCGCGCAGCGAGCTCGCCTGGGCTCTGGGCGTTGCGGAGGAGAGCATTGCGATCATTCCCAACAGCGCAGAGCACATTCGCCGGATCGTACCCGACGAGACCATCCTGACGCGCCTGGGGCTGACACAAGGCCATTTTTTCCTGGCGCTCGGCACGATGTCTCGCAACAAGAATTTCGCGCTGGCGATCGAGGCATCTAGGCTCCTGCGACGCCCTGACTATCCCCTGGTCGTCGTTGGCGGAGGCAATCAGCACGTTTTCGGAGGTGACGGTTTCCAGACCAGCGACGGCATCATGGCCGGGCGCCTGAGCGACGAGGAGATCGCGGCTCTCTATAAGCACGCCACCGCATTCATCTTCCCCAGCATCTACGAGGGGTTCGGTGTGCCCTTGCTCGAAGCGATGTCGTTCGGATGTGCTGTCATCGCGTCGAACGCACGGGCGGTCGTCGAGACGTGTGGCGATGCCGCCGCATATTTTGATCCGATGGATGCGCGGGCGTTGGCGCAGCTTATGGAGCAGAGGATCGCCGGCGAACCTCCCATTTCCCAACTTTTGGTGCGGCAGGAAAGGCGGCTGGCGCTCTATTCCTGGAAGCGTTCCGCGCGAAAACTGCTTGATATCATTGCACGATAAGCGGACCTGCCGTCCCTGCCAGGCAACTGGCGCTTCATGGATAGACAGAACAACGACGAAATTGCTGGATTCCGCAGGGCTATCCGTCATAGTCATCTCGCATTTGCGAGATTGCTCGTTCTGTACCCCTTACGCGACGGGTTAGGGATTTTGCCAGGTGACGACGAAACCCACTCTCAAGATCCTGCATGTCGCCGAAACGGTTCGCGGTGGCATCGCGACCTACTTCAATGAACTTCACCAGCATCAGGCCGCCAGCTTTGGCGCGTCCAATATTCGCTATATCGTTCCGGCCGACCACCGGGTCGATCTCGTGGAGATTGACGACGACAGTATCGTCGGCTTCCGCCGGACGGGACGTGATCCCGGCAGTCTCTGGCGCATGACCCTCGCAACGATAGCCGAGGTGCGCGCACAGCGCCCGGACATCGTGCATATGCACTCGACCTTCGCAGGGATGGTCCTGCGTCCCGTTCTGAAGCTGTTCGCGCCGCGCACGCGGATCATCTATTGCCCCCATGGCTGGGCTTTTTCGCGTGAAACCTCGGCGCTTAGCCATCTTGCCACGAAGACCATGGAGCGCTTCCTGGCCCCGCTGTGCGACCGGATCGTCTGCATTTCGGGCAGCGAAAAGATGGCCGCGGTCGCGGTCGGAATTCCGTCCGCGAAGCTTGCGCTGGTGCGCAGCGGCATCAGCGCCGGGCGGAGCGTTGATCCGTCAGCTTCATGGAACGATGCGCGCACGAAGGTTCTGTTCGTCGGACGCCTCGATCGTCAAAAAGGCTACGACCTGCTGATCGAAGCGGCGCGCCGGCTCGAGAGCAAGGTTCATGTGCGCCTGATCGGGTCCGCAGTCGTGGGCAGCGAGACAGCCATGGACCTGCCCGCCAATGTCGAGATGCTCGGTTGGCAGAGTCGAGATGCCATCGAGGCTCAACTCGATCTTGCCGATGTCGCGATCATTCCCTCGCGCTGGGAGGGATTTGGTCTCGTTGCGCTCGAAGCGATGCGTGCACGCAAGCCCGTCGTCGCCTTTGCGATCGGCGCCCTGCCGGAGATCGTCGAAGATGGCGTTACCGGCTTCCTCTGTTCACCCGTTGCCGTCGAGCCGCTTGCGGAGGCCCTTGATCGCTGCACACGCGTGCCGCTGAATGAAATGGGAGAAAATGGCTACGAGCGCTTCCTGAGACTTTTCCTCGGCGAGCAAATGCACCGCAAGCTGAGCTTAGTTTACCATGATGTAGCAGCGACTTCTCTGACAGAGAACAAAGAGCAACTCACTTCGCTCAGTTAACCAGTTGTCATTCACTGTACTTAAGTGCCCAATTTTTGTGCATTAATCCTTTATCTTGGCCGGTTTGTTGCGTGATTGCTACAGGTCACTGAGATCATTCGATATTTACAAATTCATATAGTGAGCCTCGCGACTCCCTGTTATGACACGGCGTGTCAAACTGAAGGGTGGCTTGAGTACATGCCAATCTATTCCGGCGACTGCCGCCGATTCGCTCGTCCATCTGCCGTTTTGGGCTCCGCGCTCGTTCTCAGCCAAATCCTTGCAGGCTGCGCCGGCCTGACGCCGCAGGACACGCCCAACAACATCTCCGTCCGCTCCAACGCGCAGGTTACGGCCGTTGCCGATGAGAAGATCGGCTACGCTCTCGTCTCTCTCAATCCCACCGTCCTGCACGCGACCAATAGCATGACGGCCGGATCACTGGGCTCGTTGGCGTCGCTCGGCGGTGGCGGCAAGGGCGGCGATGTCACCATCGGGATCGGCGACATCGTGACGGTTACGGTGTTCGAGGCCGCGGCGGGCGGACTGTTCATCCCCCGGGAAGCCGGCACCCGTTCCGGCAATTTCGTCGAAATCCCGCGCCAGCAGGTCGATCAATCCGGCAGCATCACGGTGCCCTATGCCGGCACGATCAAGGTTTCGGGGCTGACGGCGCGTGCCGTATCGGTGATTATCCGGGATCGGATCAAGGATCGCGCCATCGATCCCCAGGCCGTCGTGTCGGTTGCCGAACAGCGCGGCAATCAGATCAGCGTTCTCGGCGAGGTCGGTGCGCCGTTGCGCTTCGCGATCGACCCGGGCGGCATCCGCATACTCGGCGCCATTGCTCGCGCCGGTGGCCCGCGCTCGCCTGCGTACGAAACCGTTGTCAGCGTCAAGCGCGGCTCGAGAGTCGTCAAGCAGATGATGAGCGATATCATCAAAAGGCCCAGCGACGACATTTTTCTGGCGCCGGGTGACGTCGTCTATCTGTCACGCGAACCGCGCTTCTTCCTGGTGCTGGGCTCAACCCCATCCCCCGGCTCGATCGGTGGCAGCAACAATCGTCGCTTCACCTTCGAAAACGACCGCATGACGTTGGCCGAGTCTCTCGCCAAAGCCGGTGGCCTGGACGGGACGCGGGCTGATTCGAAGTCGGTCTTTGTCTTGAGAGCCGAATCGCGAAAGATGCTGGAAAATGCCGGCGTCGACACGAGCACCATTCCCGGAGAACGCGTGCCAACCGTTTACACGCTCGATTTCAGCAAGCCCGACGGAATGTTCCTCGCGAACTCGTTTTACGTCCGGGATCGCGATGTCGTTTTCGTGTCGGAAGCACCGTCTCAGGAACTGATCAAGGCGCTGAACGTCGTCAGCCCGGTCACGAGCAGCGTCTATAATATCAATCAGCTCGGCCGGTAGCGCTCTCTTGGATCGCCCCCCCAGCCGGTATTCCGTCCGGGGGGGCGATTTGCGCCTGGTGCGATTTCCGACCGCACGGGAAACGTCGCGCTGCCCTCAGCAGCGTGGTCGCCGCTTGAGCCACCCTGAAGGAAGACCTTGGCCAGCCTTGAAGGTTCACTTCCTTCGACGACTTGAGTATCGTTTCTGGGCGTCTTCGCTGAAAATGGAACATGGCATCGCCGCGAGGATGCTATCTGGTCGCTCGGTCCGTAACTCTGGCGGTCGATCGTGCAGCGCGCCGCAGGGGTCTCGTCGATCATGAACAGGTTTGCGAGGACTTATCCGGGAGGCGGCACGGCACGTGGATCCGGCATAGCACGCATGTCTAGGACAGCGGCATGGACGTCATATTTTCGCTCGTATTTCAATATCGAAAGCACGGCGCTCGGTCTCTTCTTTCTCAGGGACTGTATCGCGGGATTTCTGCGCTATTATTTTGATATTTTACACATAGAATTTCTATGGTTTATTCCAGACATATTTGCGATAGTGTGCTTTGCTGTTTTTATATACAGATGTTTCATTGTGCCCCGTAATGATTTTGGCGCTATCGTCATCTTGTATACGTTCTTTTCCCTTTATTTAGGCTATATGTTTCTTGAAAGCTTATCGGGCGCCGCCTCCTCGTTCAAAATGATCTTGCCGGTATTTGTGGGCTTCAGTTTTGCTGGAAGGCGTTTGGAAGAGTATCCCAAACTGCTGCGCTTCATCGAAATCGTGCTCTATGTCTCGATCTGCGGAACGATCGCTAATAAGTTCGTCCAGTATCCGTGGACCGGCCATATGAGCGAGGCCTTCGGCGTGACGCATGAGGCCGGCAAATTATGGTGGTCGGACACGGAGATCCGCTTGAGCGGCTTTGCCGCCGACAGCACGATGGCCGGCTTTTTCCTGCTTCTTGGTTATGTGATCACCTCCATCCGCAGAGGCGTTCTCTGGTGCGTCGTCTTCGGAGTGATTACCTACATCGCCATCAGCGCGACGACCAGCAAGACAGCGCTGGGTGTTTTCGTGATCTATGGAATCACGATGGCCTTCGTTCGGATGTGGCCCGCTCACCGTCGTCTGTCGATTTTGAAGTTCCTCACCACGTATTCGTTTTTGACCCTCTTTATCCCGGTCATATTGATCGCCTTATTCTCCGGCGAGACGCTCGATCATTCGTCGAAATCCTTCTTCAGCATGCAGGACAGGATCGATAATAGTTGGCAGAAGCCGTTCATATACATGCAGCACCTTATGCCGATGGGTTACATAACAGGATGCGGGCTGGGGTGCTTCAATTACCCGCAGCTTCTTTTCTCAAATAAAGTGAGTTATTATGTCCCCGTAGATAATTTTTATATTGGGACATATCTTATGTTTGGCCCAATATTTGTTATATTTCTGGTCATCGTAATTTATAACGTCGCATCTAAATATACGGATGTCTATAAGCTGACATGTATATTTGTTATGAATATTTACTCTGTTACGGTTTTGAATTACGGACCAGCGGCGGCCCTGCTGGTCCTGAGCATGAGTTTTAGCGACATATTTGTTTTCAGAAGACGTGCGGGTCATGGCGATGGCAGAAATCGCTTTGGCCGTTTGTACCAAAACAACGCGCCTTTAATGACTGATGCCAAGCCACGGCAGTCGCCGCACTCGACATAAGCATGACGACACTTCGTTGATTGGGAGCTGGCTCCTGTGGAGGCATCGTCATGCCGCGAAGCCGGCTGGAGATTTTCCTGCGACGGCAAGGCGTCGCACATTGGCCCTCGAAGCCGCTGTGCTCTCGCCGGGGAAGGCACCGACGTCTCTGTTGCACTGCAACATCAAACCGAATATCGTCTCATCAGCGATGTCGTCGTTCTTTCAAAGCGTGCCTGCTCTGTCCGAATGGCGCGTCCGACTTGCCGGGCTGGCACTCGACCAAATCCAAAGGACTGGGTGATGACAGCGACGAAGCCTGCGTTGGTTTTGCGGCCACCTGTTTCAAAGACAATCGCGCTTCTTCTGAGCTTAGCCCTGTTTTTGTCAGCCGGGTTCGGCATCGACGAGATCGCGGCTGCCGAAAGCCGAACGGTCGTGCTCGATACGGCAACTATCTCAAAGCGGTCCGCTCCGTTTTTGACGGGGATGGCGGTGCATTTCGGGATCGGGGGGGAGTATGGCTACGATCCCGGACGCAGCGCTGCGCTGCTGCGCGAGCTCCGGGCCAATTCCTATCGGGACGATCTGCCCTGGGACATGTTCGACTGGCCGTCGCCCTCCCACTACGCGGCCCGCAAGGACCGCGTTTTTGCGATGCTCGAATCCGCGCGTGTTACCCCTATTCTCATCATTACGGGTGCAAATCCCACGGTCGCGGACGGCAATCCGCCTCTGACGCCGGTTGGTCGGGCGGCTTTCGCGAACTTCGCGATCCGTGCCATCCACGATACCAGGCGTTTCCGTCCGATCTACGAGATCTGGAACGAATGGAATATGAATGCCGGCGAGAAGCCCAATGAACATCGGCCCTGGCTTCTAGGTCCAGGGGCTCCGGCAGATCCGCGCGCGGCCGCGAATTATGCCGGCCTTGTCAAGGCGACGATGCCGGCGATCAGAGGCGTTGCTCCAGACGCGACCGTCCTCGTCGGCGCAGTCGGCATGGATGATGGCTGGAAATGGACCGAGGGCATCATTCAGATGGGTGCGCTGGAGGGCGCCACCGGCCTCTCCGTCCATCTTTACAACCATTGTGAACGCCAGCTCGGCGACCGCACGGCCACGCAGATGATCGATCGGCTGGAAGACCTGCGATCGATCCTGCACCGCCACCTCGGGCGGGATTTTCCTGTTTATGTGACGGAATTCGGCTGGCCGACCGTTCCGGTGCAGTGCGTCATCCCGCAGGAAACGGCGGCCGCCAACATCGCGCAGTTCTTCCTGTGGTCGTCGACCGTTCCGTGGATTAAGGGAAGCTGGCTTTATCAGCTGAAGAACAAAGGGCGGAATCCCAAGGAGATGGAAGATAATTTTGGGTTGTACGACTACGATTACAATCCCAAGCCGGTTGCCTGCGGTGTCAAGGAGGCGCTGGGCCTCGTCGCCGACATGCCGGCCGCCAAGGCGGAGCGACCGTTTCGGGACGTGTTCCTCGTCTATGGCGAGACGGAAGCCGGCACGCGCCTGGTGGCGTGGACCTCACGGCCCGAGGTGAAAGCCCGGCTCTCGCTGGCTGGGCAACCGCCTCTTTCCGCGAGGCCGCTGTGTGGAACGGCGGGACCAGCGGCAGGTACCGTGGAACTCGGCACGATGCCGGTCGTGATCGAACTTGAAAAACTGTCGCGCTTGGACGTGACCGTGGAATCGAAATGAATCTGGAGAAGACACCGAACCGTCGAACGGGCCGGATCGACGGCGCGGGATGTCTCGTCAAAAAGGCGACCAGTCATTCCGGGACGGCGGCGATTCAGCAAGATCAAAATGCTCCAACATGACAGTCTGTTGAGGACGGCTCGGGATGGATTTGCACACGGACGGTTCCGCCGACCGCTACTTGCAGGGCGACTATCTCCAGGCCAATCCGGACTGGCATGAGGCTGACGCGGCCTGGAAAGTCGGTCAGATCAGCCGCCTCATGGCGCGCCATCCTGTCGCCTGCGCGTCATTCTGCGATGTCGGTTGCGGCACCGGGCTAGGGACGTCGCTGCTGAAGGACGTGTTTTCCGGCGCCCAGGCGGATGGCTACGAAATCTCGCCCCAAGCCTATGCGCTGGCTGAAAGACGAGCCGGGCCCAGCCTGCACTTTCATAACGGATCCCCCTTCGAGGGGACCGCCGTGTTCGACATCGCGGTCTCGCTCGACGTGCTCGAACACGTCGAGAATGCCTTCGATTTCGTGCGCGGCATGGCGCGCGTCGGGCGACATGTGATTCTTCACATTCCTCTCGACATGAACGCGCTGTCGGTCCTGCGAGAATGGCCGATCATCGCGGCCAGGCATGACATCGGGCATCTACACTACTTCAGCCGCGGCACGGCCATCGCACTCCTGCGCGAATGCGGCCTCGAGATCATCGACGAACTTTATACACCGTGGGCGATCGACCAGAGCGGCAAAAGCTGGAAAAAGCGTCTGGCCGCCTGGCCGCGCCGCTTGGCCTTCGCCATGGCGCCGCATATGACGGTGCGCGCCGTCGGCGGCTGGTCCTTGCTTGTCCTCGCCCGCTCGAAGGCTGCGTGATGCATTCGTGCCGGCAGCCGGCCCGGACTGTGCTGCCGTCGATCGTGGTATCCCCGTGAACCAAGGTGGTCAGTGTGTCAGTGGAACGGACGGCTCATGACCTTGTCGTAGATCTCCTGAAGACCCGATACGTGGCTCGCGAGCGTCGGTGGCGACGTCCAGAACCCATCATAGCCGGCCTTGCCCATGAGATCGGCCTTCTCCGGCGAGAAGTCGCGCAAGGCATCGGCCAGTTCGTGCACGGAGGGGGTCGTCAGGTGAACGCCGTTGACGCCATCGGAGACCGTTTCCGATGCGGCCCCCCATTGTCCGGCAATGACGGGAACCCCTCGTGCCAGCGCCTCCAGCGGCACGAGGGGCTGGCATTCATACCACAGGCTGCTGAACACCACGGCTCGCGCGCGGTCGATCCACTCGACCACTTGCTGCGGGGTCTGCCAGCCCGTGACGATCGCGTCGGGATTGGCTTGGAGGATGCCCTCGCGTTCATCGCCGTCGCCAACGAAGACGGCTTTGACGCCAGCCTCCAGCGCGGCCTGCGCGAACAGGATGCAGCCCTTCTCGCGCGACAGGCGGCCGATCAACAGGAAGACCTCGTTGCCGGTCACCGGAACGCGCTCGCGCCGGGTGGCCTCAATCGGATTGGAGAGGAAGTGCAGATGGGCCTTGGCCACATAGGGCGACATGACGCGGCGCTGGGTCTGCGAGATATAGATGATGTCCTTCAGTGCCGACGGGAGCCGGCCTGGACCGTTGATCGCCAATTGCCTGACGACTCGCCAAGCCTTGTGCGTCGCGCGGCGAGCATCGCAGTTGGTCGTCAGGCACGACACACCAAGCGGCTTGCGCGTGCAGATCTCGTTGTCGGGGAAGTGAAAAAAGCCGCTATTGGGACAGGCCAGCGCATATTCATGCATCGTCACGACGCTGCGGATAGAGCTTTTCGCCATCACTGCCCCGATCGAGCCTGACAGGAGCTTTGCGAAGCCGTGGGTGTGCAGGATCGTATCCTGGGGATCGTGCTCGCCCAGGAGCGTCTCCAGGCGCCGGGCGGCGTGTTGATTCCAGACGCCGTTCATCGCGGCGCGCAACACCGACGGATCCGACCCGATATCCGCCTGATCCAGGCACACGACACGGATGCCGGCCTCCGTCAGCTCACGCGCAATCGGGCCGCTGCCTGCGAAGAACGTGACATCGTGCCCGGCCTGCCGAAGACCGACCGCGCTCTGGATCGCGACCTTGGCTTGGCCGCCATTGATGGCGGCGTGATCATTCATGACGATGACGTTGCGAGGCATGAAGCGATTTTCGGTTCGAGAATGAGCGGATCGTAACAAGGCTCGTCGGCCTTATTCATCCCAGGAACGGCTCCGTGTCACCGGTTCCCGACGCTCCGCCAAGGTTGCATCGAGCCCTCACAATGTGCCGGGCCGTTGTCATATCGGCGGCGCCTACGCGGCAATGTTGGGAGAACCACCCGCGACTTGCCCAAAGAAGGCAACGACGCTGGCGCCAAGGATGTCCGGATCGAACTCCTGCGTTCGGCCGGCGGCCCCCGTACGCAGGGATGATATACGGGTGGGGTCAATCAGCAGTTGCTCGATCGCCGCCCGCCATGCCGGCACATCGCCGGCCGGCACCAGGATGCCGTTCTGGCCCTCGGTCACGAGCTCGGGGATACCGCCCTTGTTGCTCCCCATAACCGGCAGCGAGACCGCCTGAGCCTGCACGATGACCCCCGGAGAATTCTCCTGCCAGATAGACGGCACGAACAGAAGATCGCTGGTCGCCATGATGTCGGTCACTTCGGCGACGGGCACTTGGCCCGTAAACGACAGCCAGCCACGCTCACCGTAGCGGTGGCGAAGCTCGCCTTCGGCCGGGCCTGATCCGACCATCCTGAGGGTGAAATCATATCGGGCAGAAAGCGAATCGAGGACTTCCAGCAGCATGTGGACCCCCTTGGTCTCATCGATGCGCCCCACGAACAGCAATCGCGGCCGCTCGGAAGGCTGCCAGGTGACGCTCGGCGGCGGATAACGGTTGGCGTTGAGGATGCGGGTGTGCGGGTAGGCCCGGATTGGCTGATAAGACGCGATACGGTCGAAATTGCTGCGCGACGGCGAGATGAAGCCAAGCCGGCGAATCGAGCGCAGATAGGACATTTTGATCTTTGCGGTCGCGTCGCACGCCGTGCAGAGCTTCTGGCATTCTTTGCCGTTCACCAGCATCGCCATTTTGATGCAGGCCAGCCCCAGATCGTGAAGCGTGAAGACGGTCGGAATATCGCGCTCGCCGAGCGCCGTCAGGGCATTGTAGCCGATGCCCTGGATGAAATGGACATTGGCGATATCGGGTTGGAACTGGTCGAGCACGGTAGCGAGAAAGCGGGTGTTGCGTGGGTCGACCATGTCCTGCGCATGCCAGATCGGCTTTTGCCAGCCCGGCGCGGACGTTGCCTCGAAAGCGGTATACAGCCGCGGCATCATCACGCGCCAGATCGTCAGACCGTCCTCTATGACCCCGTCGGCCACTTCGGACGCCTTGCGCGCGGTCGTGAAGATACCGACCTCATGACCATTCTCCGTCAACCATTTGGCGAGGTTGTAGGCGCTGATTTCCGCACCACCCTTCACATGCGGGGGAAAGACGGCGGATATGATCAGGATGCGCATCGAACCCCCTTTTGGCTCAACCGTGTCAAATCGACTCGAAACGTTCGCAAGCGGCCCCGATCGTTCGCTTCCAGGCGACGATCGACCGCATCGCACCATATCATGGCCTGGGATCGTCCAGCCCGGAATTCAAGAGATGGACTGGCTCGGCTCGGTGGGGCTCCGCCGCACGCGCGCCGGAATGCCTGCGGCCACCGCACCTGCAGGCACGTCGATCAGAACCACCGAGTTCGCCGCGACGACGGCCTCTGCGCCGATCTTGACATCTCCCAGCACCACGGCTCCCGCCGACAGCAATACCCCGTCGCCAATCACGGCAACCCCTTTGTCGCCCGGCTTCCGGCGGCCGATGGTCACGTTCTGCATGATGGAGACGTTACGACCGATCTGGCAGATGCCCAGGACGATACCGTAGGGGTGGGGGATGTAGAGTCCACCGCCGACCGACGCCCCCATGCCGATCTCCGACCCGTAGAAGCACGACAGCCACCACACAATACGCCGCATCGGTCGGCCGATCACCGGAATGCCGTGCAAGATCTCCTGGAATCGCCGAAGCAGGACGAACTGGAAACCCGGCGTCATGAAAACCATGCGAAGGACGAAGCCCGTCGAAAAAGGGACGCATTCCTGCCTGGCATATTGACGCAGATCTGCTCCGATCTTCGCAAACGGGCTCTCCTGCGGCTCCGAAGCCAGATTCGGCGAAGGGGTCATTTCGAGTTCCTCGTCGAGATGCGAAGGACAGGTCGGCTGGGCTGGCTCACGCTACGGTTCCGCCGCCTGACGGCATGGGGCGGTTGAACAGCAGGAAGGCGCGGGCCCCCACGAGAATGAGCGCCGTCAGCGCGGCTCCAAAGCCGGCGCCATCCAGGCCGAACATCCGGATCCCGGTGAAGACGAGCGCTACGGACAAGATCATGCCGCCGATGTTCATCGCGGCGTAAGACTGATCCCGATTGATGCTGGTCAAACCCATGCTCAGAAGATCAGAGCAGGAGCGGAAGACGGCGGCAATTAAAAGCATGACAAATAAATTATAATGCAGTCTCAAATCGCTCATGCCCATCTTCTGGAGCAATATATCGCTCGCAAAGAAAATCGCGATGGAGATAGCGATCGAAAACAGGAGCGTTCGAACGAATTCCACCTGCAAAGTTCTCAGCCAGATTTCCCTTTTCTCTGTTCTGGCGGCTCGTACAAGCGTCGGCAGGGCCAACTGTGCGACGGCCGTCTGCACCAGCGTTTGGAGAGCATTCGTCAAAGACCAGTAAAACGAATAGATCCCCGCAAAAGCGAGACCGAGCGACGCACCAACGATGTAGCGGTCGAGATAAATCAGGCCGACGAGGCCGAGGTCGCTCAAATAGATGAACCAGGAGGTCGACAAGCGCTTGCGCAGCCAAGCCCGGTCGATCGGCGTCTGGCCGACGACACTGAGCGGCCAGCGGCGAATGAAGATAAATATCGCCGCATTGGCGAGAACATGACCGACGAGCCAGGCGCCGAAGATGAATTCGAGCTTGCGCAACTCAGGGAAAAGTATCCCGGCGCCGGAAACGGGAATAACCCACAGCGCCGCCCTAATGAAGAAGACGACATTGGCCAGGAGCGCCATGTCCATGCCGATGAGGGGTTGGTTGACGTCGAGCGCAAGCGTCTCCGCCCAAATCAGCAGGAAGATGAGGAGGGCCATCGTGCTGTAGGACTGGCCCGTGAACGGCAGACCGGCAAGGCCCAGCACCGTCAACGCCGAAAGCGACACGACGCTGACCACCAGGCGATCCCGCACGAGTAAGAGCGCCTCCAATGGCGTCTTGCCTACGATCTCGCGGGCAACGAAGTAGTTCAGCCCCCAGCCAATGGCAGCGGGCATGATACCCACCAGCCCCAATACCAAACCGTAGACGCCAAAGGCTTCGTAGCCAAGAAATTTGACGATGTAGAACGAGAGACCAAAGCGAATGGCCAACGTCGCTCCGCGCAAGCCAATGCTGCTCAGATTCGTGACATGCCGGGCCAGTTTCATTCAGAGCAAGCCGGATAGTGCGACATTTAAAGCTGCTTTTGCGAGGAGCGACGCACGCCCGGAATAACGATCCATCCGAACAGGCACTCTGGGCCAGCGTCGTCGGCCGCGAACCAGTCCTATTTCATTGATGGCAGCGGAGGCGATCGATGGTCCCTTTGCCTATACCTAAGATGATTTCGAATATCGTCGGAATGATCCGACGCACAGCCTTATCGTTACGCAGTGGGCTAACCGTCACAGAGCACGCGCCCCAACACGAATGAACATAAATCGATCCATTCACACCTATCGAATTGACCAGGCAAAATTATACCGCATTGCAGCATGGGTCAATCTCTGTTTGAAGTTGACAAAAGCCGGCTTGCCGGCCGAGCAGCGTCGCTTCCGCGCACAAGCGGTGCACAGGAGGCCCTACCGTGACACCCGGATCGCCCTATCTTCAGCGCGTCCAGATTCTGCGCTTTTTTGCGGCCTTGCTGGTGGTGCTGGGCCACGCGGAGCATGAGGCGATCGTGCGGGGCGGCATCGATCAGGCCCTCGGATGGTTCGACTGGGGCCTTGGGGTGGACGTGTTCTTCATCATCAGCGGCTTCATCATGTATTACCTGATCCATGACAGGTTCGGAGAGCCTAATGCGTCGCGCGATTTCATTATCAGGAGAATATTCCGCATTGTTCCGCTGTATTGGATAATGACAATCATAATCATCGCGCTCATCATCATCAGCAGTGCGTCTGTGATTAATAATAAAATTCCGAGCATTTATAGTGTATTAGCATCTTTTCTATTTATTCCATGGCCTCAGGAGAATGGAGATATATTTCCAATATTTTCTTTGGGTTGGACGTTAAATTATGAGATGATGTTCTATGTTCTGATTGGATTTGCTCTTTATTTCCGAAAGACGGCAGGTCTGATCTTTTTTTTCTTGGTATTTGCCATGCTGGTTGCCTGTCGCCTGCTCGGCCCTCCCGAGTGGTGGATCGTCCGATTTTGGGGCGATCCGATCATCGGCGAATTTCTCCTCGGAATAGGTCTTGCGGCGGCTTTCATTGCTGGATGGCGGATCGGACTGCTCACCTTGTTGGCAGCACTGGCCGCTGGGATGGGATTCGCTGTCATATTTTTTGTCACCAGCAGCTACGAAACGCTCACGCGTCTTATCACAGGCGGAATACCGGCTATACTGATCACCGGATCAATTATTTTATATAGAAAAGATATCAGTGATAATCACGCTGTTCGGTTGCTCGTATTATGTGGCAACGCGTCTTATGCGCTTTATCTGACGCATCCCTTTGCTATCAAGGGTATCGCCATAATATTTGGTAGATTTGTAATCGATTTTAATTGGAGATTGTACATGATATTAGCGGTAATGATTTCAATCTTGCTGGCGCTCATCGTCCATTTATTCATAGAGAAGCCCATAGCGCGGCTTCTAAGGACAAAAACGACGTCCACTGGGCGATAAACTCGAACCTGATCATAAGAATCTTTAGTTCGCTACAGCTCAATAATGCCTCACACCGCGTTGCGCGTCCGCAGCTTCTCTTCCCAGCTGAGCGCCTGGCGGACGATCTCCTCGAGGTCGTCATGTTCAGGCGTCCAGCCGAGCTCGGTCCGGATGCGATCGGCCTTGGCGATCAGCGAAGCCGGGTCTCCGGCGCGGCGGCCCGAGAACTTGACGGGAAAATTGACGCCCGAGACCTGCTTCACCACGGCGATCACGTCGTTGACCGAATAGCCCCGGCCATAGCCGCAGTTCAGCGTCAGGCTGGCGCCGCCGCCGCGCAGATGGTCGAGCGCGGACAGATGGGCGCGGGCGAGATCGGTGACGTGGATGTAGTCCCGGATGCAGGTGCCGTCGGGCGTTGGATAGTCGGTACCGAAGACCTCGAGCCCGGCGCGCTGGCCGAGCGCGGCCTGGCCGGCAACCTTGATCAGGTGGGTGGCGTTGGGCGACGACTGGCCCGAGCGACCTCTCGGATCGGCGCCGGCGACGTTGAAATAGCGCAGCACGACGTAGCCCAGGCCGTGGGCGCGGGCGACGTCGGCCAGCATCCATTCGCTCATCAGCTTGGAGCGGCCATAGGGATTGATCGGGTGGAGGTCGATCTCCTCGGGCACCGGGCTGATGGCGGGTTCGCCATAGACGGCGGCCGTCGAGGAGAAGATGACGCTCTTCACGCCGCCGCGGACGGCGCTCTCCAGCAGGCTGCGCGTCTTCACGGTGTTGTTAAGGTA
>NNBV01000130.1_pt1 | contig 23316 bp, 18 predicted proteins | sample 1173771 | NCBI WGS metagenome assembly NNBV01 (sample SAMN07173938, study PRJNA388173) | plant metagenome | isolation source: symbiotic tissue sample KVS11 | place: Norway: Troms, Kvaloya island | reverse complement strand
GTTCTACAAACTACACGCTGACCTCAAAATTTGTCAGCCCTAGTCAAGATCCTGATGACACGATCGCTGAAGTTAATAATTATTCAGGTAGTACCAAAACACTAGGTCAGTTCGTTGACTTTTCCTTGAATCCACAAACTGATGTCGATCTGATCAAATTTACGGTCTCTGCTGGGCAGAGGGTCGGGTTCGATGTCGATTCTCGCAATGGGTCAAACCTCAACACTTACCTGAGAGTCTTCAGCTCGAACGGCACACAACTGGCAGCCAACAACGATGGAGCCGCGCCGAGTGAAGCCTCTAGCCAGTTCTCCTACTTAGCTTATACATTTGCTCAGGCAGGCACATACTACGTAGGCGTGTCACTCAACCCGAACTCCAATTACAACGCGGTGACAGGTATTAGCGATGTAGCTGGTTCGGGGACTACGGGAGATTACCGTCTAACGCTGAACAATCTCGGACTAGTATTGACCGGCGATGCTGGAAACAATGCGATCGCTGGCGGTAGTGGCAACGATAACCTCAATGGGGCTGGGGGAAATGACACACTAACTGGTGGTGCTGGCAATGACATACTAATCGGTGGTACTGGTAATGACCTACTGGTTGGTGGTGCCGGAAATGATGCGTTAACCGGAGGTGATGGCGCAGATGCTTATCGGTTTACAGCTCCTAGCGATCGCCTGGATACAATTAATGGCTTCAGTGGCCCTGGTGGCGACAAGATTCAAATATCTGCTGTAGGCTTTGGTGGGGGATTGGTCGCAGGCAACTTAAGCTCAGACCGTTTTCGTTTCGGTGCGGGCATTACGACAGCAAACACGACAAATCAACGGTTTATTTACAATGCGACGAATGGAGCCTTCTTCTTTGATGCCGATGGTAGCTTAGGCGGATCTGCACCATTACAGATTGCCACTTTGTCTGGCAATCCTGCCCTGAGTAACACCAATATTGTGCTTATTTAAATGCCAACGAGAACTTTGGTGAGATTCTAGGAGAAAACCCCAGTTGTTTAATTAGTAGACAAAACAGGTAAGCTAAAAAAAGCATTTAACGTTGTGTGCAACTTTAGTCTCAAACCTAACCCCTAAACCTTTCCCTGCCAAGGAAGGGAGCAAAAATCAAAGCCTCTTGACCTTTCGGAGAGAGGAATAGAAGCGGGGTTTTAAGAAGAAGTCGCACATAACGTTATTTACTAATGACAGTACAGACAGAAAAAGAATAAAAGCAGCTTGAGATTTAATTAAATGAACTAATTTATTTACCCATCAATCAGCTAAAGTCGGAAGTATGTATACTGAAGTTTCAAAGATTGTAAGTCTACATGGAGGTTTCATTGATGTTTCTCGCCTCTTCTGCTAAACCGATTGATGACAATCTCAAAAATTTTGTAGACGAAATAGAAGCACAAAGTCCTAGCTTGTCAGTTTTAGCAGCGCGTCAATTTCGCTATAGCTTGCGTCAAACTCCTATAGAAGTAAATATCAAGGAACCCCGCCAGTTTAATGTACTTGAAGAATTTATCATCCGCGCCGCTATTGAATTTCAACCTCCGCCAACAGAGGATGAATTAGCCTCTGTACTTGGACTTGATTCTGTATTTATCAAAACTACTACTGCAACTCTTCGTTCATTACAAACCCTATCAGCAACATCACCAATTACAGTTACTTCTGAAGGTCGATCATTTTATGAAAAAGGGTCTGTACCGCAGCCCCCATATCCTGTACAGCTTAATGCTATTACAGACCCTTTAAGCGATAATATAATCTTTCAATCTGAGTCACTAAATGAGACAGTGATAAATTTGCCAGATGTGGCAGATTTTATAAGTATTGATAATACTATTACTGATATTTCTGTTTTACCACTTGAGGAAATACAAAAAAGTATTCAAGCTTCAGGTTTAGCACTTCATGTCCCAGAAGAGGGAAAAATCCTCACTTCCTCCAAGGTACTAGCTTCGACTCAAAAAATTTGGAGAAAGATATCTCTTTTCGTTATCTTCGATGCTCTTGAAGATAAATTGACCATTCAAATAAGAAATGGAAAGCAAATTTTAGAGTCAGCATCAAGTTACTTGGAAATGCTACACACTGAAGGAAAAATATCCTTGCAAGCATTATGTAAATTGTCAGCAGAAACCATCAACTTTGAACATGAAGCCATTCTCAAGCAGAAAAACGCAGAAATAGAAGCTAGACTCGAAAAGATTCGCAAAAAGGCATTAGAAGCTGCCACAAAAACTAGTGTAAAAGTGGGTAATTCTCTAGTGCTAGGTGAAGCAATACAGTTACGCGATGGGCAAATTTCTCAAGCTTTTCTAGAAGTTTTAAATTCGGCTAAAAGTCAAGTTCTCATTTATTCACCTTGGGTGAATCAGGCAGTCGCCAATGAAAAATTTCTCACTCTGTTACAAAAATTAGCTAATCGCGGAGTTTGGATTTTAATTGGGCATGGAATTGCGCGGCGACAAGAGGATGAAGATAAACCAATTCCGCCAGAAGTAGAGAAAAAACTTCGAGCGATAAAAACGCCTGATGGTTTACCATCTGTACAGGTCTTTTGGTTGGGAGATTCCCATGTTAAAGAAGTAATAGTTGATAAACAAATCCATCTTTGCGGATCTCATAACTGGCTATCTTATCGCGGCGATTACCTACCACGAGGTGAGTCAGTTTATAAAGTTACAATTCCCCATCAAGTCCAGGAAGCTTATCAATTTCTCGCTAATCGCTTCCAAAATCACGCTCAAAATTTATGGCAAAATGCTCTAGAAAACCGCGATTATAAACTGGCTGTAGAGTCTTTATGTGTGTGGGGTGCGCTAGGTATGGAAGATATTGCACTCAAAGAGATACAGAAAAATAATTGGTTTGTACTTCTGCCTGTATGGTTAAATGTGGCACTTCAAGGGTTAAAGTCCAAGAATATACAAGCTGATTCAGCAAGTTTTAAAACTGCACTTTCGTTGCTGAATCAGGTGACTCTTGGAGAAGATTTTATTGAGTTATTGCAACAGGGATGGCGTAAAGTTATCGGCGCGATCGCAATTAACAATCCCGAAACTGCTTTAAACTTACTTACTGATGAAGTATGGGCGCAGTTTATACGTCTCAAGATTGTTCAAGAGAGTGATTCACCCAATGACTTTATTTTGTACCGTGCTTAACCCACACTAGGATATTTTTCATCCTTCAATAGTAATAATTTATCGAAAGACAGCCCAGAAATATGCCGTCTCGATTTCGCGCAAATTGGCAATTAAATGATTCTTAACCTTTGATTGACTAAAAGATAGATCCAGGAATTCGTCTTATTCGATACAATTTATAGGTAGAGAGAGCCGAGGAGAACAAGGTGGTCTTATTAAAAGGCTTTGAGATTGAGATTTACACTGGCACGCCTCAAGGTGAAATCGTCGGTCTCTCCGACAAAATTGTTGCGGCTTTGGATGGATTTATGCGCGAACCAGATAGCCGCAACGTCGAATACATAACCCAACCATCCCCTAATTACGATAATTTATTGTGTGCCTTACTACGTCCCCGACGGGAGTTGCGAAACTACCTCAATCATTTGGGCGATTACACCCTGATACCTGGGAGTACTTTATCTTTGGGTAGGAGCGATCGCTTTCTCCGTTCCGATCCAGCAAATCCCTACCATGACTACATTGAGAACACCTACGGGACGAAAGTAGTCACCGCCAGCGTACACATAAATATAGGCATCAGCGACCCAGAAGTATTAATGCGTGCCTGTCGAGTCATCCGTATGGAAGCACCTCTATTTCTCGCCCTCAGCGCCTCATCTCCCTTCCTGGATGGCAAAGCTACTGGCTATCACTCCACCCGTTGGGGCGTCTTCCCACAAACGCCCAGCCATGTACCCTTATTTGCCAGCCACGCCGATCATATCCAGTGGGTGGAAGATCAACTCGTTGCCGGAACTATGCAAAACGTGCGGCATTTGTGGGCATCAGTGCGACCAAATGGCGATCGCCGTCCTTATGACCTAAATCGCCTAGAATTGCGAATTTGCGATTTAGTCACAGATCCCATTGCTTTGCTAGCCATTACTGCCTTATTAGAAGCGCGTTTGTTGCAAATAATCGAAAATCCCAGCATCGATCCATTAACCCAAAGTACCTTCTCTGGCGAAGAACTTGTCACCTTGACTGCTGACAACGAAGCTGCTGCATCTGCTGGTAGTCTCGATGCTAATTTGAGGCATTGGCAAGATGGCAGAAGCATTGTAGCAAGAGATTGGATTTCCGAAATGTACCAAGATGTTTGGGCGATCGCTAAACAACGAGGCTTTAGCTGTTTCCTTTCCCCATTACACAAAATCCTCCGCGAAGGTAATGAAGCTCAACAGTGGTTGCAATTACACGCAGTCGGTTTTGACAGCCAACGCGTCATTACTCAGGCTATTATTGCCACCCAAGAGCGTGAAATCGAACTCGAAGACAAATTGTGTTCATCCCTCTTAGCTTAAGTAAAGGGGAATTGGGCGCTTTTTTTTTACTGAGGTTTGTCGTTGGCGCAGCCTCCTTGTAGAGAAGTATTAGGCATTGAGAAAAGACTTTTTTTATCTTCTTGCCCCCTTGTCTTCCTCATCTCCTCTTTAGACAAACGGTAGATTTTTGGGAGACACCAGCCCTAAAAGACACAAATGCTTAGGTTTTCTACACAAAACTTAACATTTACCGATTTTAGCCAAATATCCTCTCAGACATTGCTCTGGGAGGGTTTGCGCTTCGTTTTAAAAATCTAATCGATGGATGATGCTTGATTATTATTAACAAAACCTATGAATCGCCTCTGCCTTTTGGTAGATTTAACATTGACAAGAAATTTTTTTATACAATACGTAAATTATACGGTCAATGCCCCAGGTAGTTTTAGTTAACCCACAAATCCCTCCGAATACAGGTAATATCGCCCGTACTTGTGCAGCTACAGGTACAGAGTTGCATTTGGTGGGGCCTTTGGGATTTGAAATTAGCGATCGCTACCTCAAAAGAGCAGGTTTGGATTACTGGCCCTATGTCAAACTCCACTATCACGAATCTCTAGATGCCTTTAAAAACGTACATCAGCAGCGTGGAGGCAGATGGTTGGGTTATACGGTTGGTGGAAATTGTAATTATGTAAGCTTTCAGTTTCAAGCTGATGATTGGCTGCTGTTTGGTAGTGAAACCACGGGTTTGCCACCAGCAATTCTGTCAGATTGCGATGCTACCCTGTATATTCCTATGAGCCAACCGGGGGTTCGCAGCTTGAATCTGTCAGTAAGTGTGGCAATTGGCTTATTTGAAACCCGTCGTCAGTTAGGCTATTTACAATAGTTGCTTACCTTCATAATTCACAGTATATTCACTTAGGTAGTGTCCAGGAACCTATTAGAAGATTTATTTGTGGCGACAATTTTTTTTTTGAGGATAGCAATAATATGTAAAACAATATACCGAAAATTGACTTTATCCGTAAAATGTAGTGGAAGATACTTACAAGTATAGTAAGGTTATTATAAGAAATTTGTATATAAAACTTGGGATATTGCCAGATTTGAATGATAGATTTTGATGAATTTGAAACATTCTAAAATGAGGAACAAAAGCCCTAAAACCCAGTCATATCGTATATTTGAGCTATTTCGGCTCGATGAGCGCCAGAAAGCAGCCTAAAAGTAGCGGATAGTTAATACGGTTGTTTTTTAGGGAATAATCAACGTAAAGTCTCGTGTTGAGAAGACGGATTGAGTAGAAATATCTTGAAGATATCTACAGCAGGGGGCATCACTTTTCCAGAAGTCGCCGCCATTTAATTCTCAGCAGCGACTATGGGCTTGGCAAATAGTTTGTCCAGTCCCCGCGATTGACGCAAGACAAGCGCGGATAATGGTAAAGAGGAAAATCGTCCTAAGTGGTGTTAGGAGTGGTTCGGACAAGTAAACACAGCAAATTTTAAGTTTTGCTAACACGTGTGAACTTGTCTAAATCAGAGAAGCAGGTTAATCTTGCGTAAGCATCTCTGGTGAATGTGATCTTGATCTATCGTTCGTTGTGATCTAAATCATTGACTAGTATCCAACTGAAAAATCGAGGTCAGTTAAGCGCTAGTGATCATAGGAGGTCGTCTTTGAAACGAGCATTGAAAAAGAGAGTAAAAGCTGTGTTGAACAATAACCCCAGCAGCGATGATGCCCCGGTAGAACTGCTAAATGTGATGAATCCAAAAGTTAACCGCCGGGTGCGGACAAAAGCCGCCATGATTGGCTTGGCAATCTCAATGGGAGCAACCAGCCTTTTGGTGACTCGACAAAGCGATCAAGCCCAAGCAGCAGTGCCAGTAGGCAGCCAAAAGGCAACCTCAACTATTCCTGTTGTTCCTGACACTGAGGTGAAATTCGCCTCCACAAAGCTGGAGTCCCAAGCAGTCTCATCAGCGAGCGTGCCGGAAAATCCTGTGATCGTGGAACCAACGGCAGTCTCACAAGTGCCTGGGCTTGAAGCTAAATGGCAAGTTGCAGCAAATGGGATGTCTTTGCAAGTTCCGGCATCAGAAACGTTTTCCCAAGCAACAGCGAGTTATAAAAATTCCACTTACCTGAAGCCCCAATTGGCACAGGGATTGAACAATACCTTAGCCGAGACTAGTTTCCCAACAGTCAATAATCTGTCTAACTCTAGTGCTGATGGTCTTGGTAGTACAAATACATCACTATCTGCCCAGTCACAAACAGTGGCAACATCTGGTGCAGCCAACAGTGAAATAAATGCACAACTTAAGGCGCAACAAGAGTTCGCACTAAATCGTTTACAAGAAAAATCGAACCGTTTAAGAAATAGTCTGGCTCAGTTGCGGTCTGGGGAGAGCAAAAATTTATCACAAGCTGATATAGAGTTGGCACAGCCGACAACTGTAGTTGAGAAGACTGTATTAGCCCAATCGGTTACTTCTGGCGATGCAAGCAAAGCAAACCTGATATCGAGGTTAAAACAGAAGACACAGGCGAGTGCATCTGTACCAGCAACGCCAATAGTTATTGCCTCCTCGACACATACAGCCTACGAAGTGAAACCTGGAGATACACTAGCAGCGATCGCCAGCAAATACAACACTTCAGTCTCTGAACTAGTCAAGGCAAATAACCTCAATAACCCCAACGAACTGCAAATTAGTCAAAAACTAGTTATTCCTGCCGTTCAAGTTGAGGCAACTGTAGCGAGTAAGCCCACTTTTGTAGAGTCCAGCAAAACTCCAAAAGTAGCCACCTCCCCTGTGAATATTGGTAGTGCTAACTCATATCTACCTAGTTCACAATCACCAACTATTGCCGACAACAGTAGCGTTGCCGTCCCTACACCGGTAAATGTTCAGATTCAGGCAAATAGTGCGACCGAATTAGAAACAGCCCCCCCCACTGTTAGGTCTTATGGCGTCGGTGGTGACATTCCAGTGCCCCAAGCTTTTGCCGAAATGCAACAGCCTAAAACACCAGCAAATAGGGTAGCAAGAGGAAACAATAACAATAATGACCGCTTGCGGGGCTTACAAGCGGAAATTCAGAGGTTACAGCAGAAATATCGCGCTCAACAGTCTGGTAACTTAGTTGTGCCAGCAGCAGCGACCGAAACTAATAATGCTGCGATGCTCACTCCTATTTCTACCCCCAATAATTTCACTGCACCTAACCCCGTGTATCGCCCGAATAGTGTAGCTATACCAATTCCAGTTCCTACACCGATTCGGACTAACTATAGCGCTCAACCAATTAAGCCCCAATTCCGTACTACTGTACGCCCTAGCGAAGCAGTAAACCCAGAGTTCTTGCCTAATCTAGGTTCTGCTAGTCAGTGGACTCCCTCTCGCACTCCATCTCCCATAAAAGTTGCAACGCCTTCTGGAAGAGTAAATGCCTCTGATTCCTTAGGAAAGATGCGGGGAACGACAGTTTCTCCACAGATACTACCTCCTTTGGCAGCAGTGGATCAATATCTACCCAGACCCATTGACGAACTTACACCTCCTCCATCTTCCTCAACCTTAGCTTACACCTGGCCAGCTAAAGGCACGCTCACTTCTGGCTATGGCTGGCGCTGGGGAAGAATGCATAAAGGAATTGACGTTGCTAACTCCACTGGCACGCCAGTTGTAGCCTCAGCTGAGGGTACGATAGAAAAAGCTGGCTGGAACAATGGTGGCTACGGCAACCTAGTCGAAATCCGCCATCCTGATGGCAGCACGACTCGCTATGCTCACAACAGCAAGGTTTTGGTGCAAGCAGGTCAGCAAGTGAATCAAGGAGAAACAATTGCTTTAATGGGTAGCACTGGTCACAGTACTGGGCCACACACCCACTTTGAAATCCACCCATCAGGCAAGGGTGCTGTTAACCCAATAGCTATGTTACCGGCTCGCCTGTAATTCTTAGCTGTCTTTAGCGAAATTATTGCCTTGTTAGTTGAGGGAGTTTACCTCCCTCTTTTGCTTTGTACGACCTTAACAAGGATGGAAAATCTAACAAAATTGCAAAAGGGCTAGTCTTGAGCAAGTTTGTATGCTATGTTAGTTAATGACTTGAATATATCTGGCTCAGTAGCTCAGTTGGTTAGAGCACGGGACTCATAAGCCTGGGGTCGTTGGTTCAACTCCGACCTGAGCCACTTTAAAATTTACAAGTAATGGGTGGTGAACTATAGATATTTCTTATAGTCAGCACTCAGAACTTAGCATTATTTAATGTGGCGGATTACTTCGGCAACTGACCAAGCTTGAGCGATCGCACCTCTGGGTGTGTGAGGTGAATCGCCATCAAAAATCTCAGAAATAGAACCAAGACAAGCGTCAGATAGGAAATGATCTAGCAGAGGTTGCCAATCAAAAGGCAGCGATTGTTGTGGGTAAAAACGTTGCCAAGCCCGAATATATGGCCCAATTAGCCAAGCCCAAACAGTGCCTTGATGATAAGCGCGATCGCGTTGCTCTTGGTTGCCCTCGTATTTCCCTTTGTATTCTGGATCTCCTGGATCGAGACTGCGAAGACCATAGGGGGTAAGCAAGCTGGCAGTTGCCAAATCTAATATCTGACACCCTTGCTGAACAGAAAACCCACAATGGTGCAGTGACAGCGCCAAAACGGCATTGGGACGAACTTGAAAATTCCGGCGATCGTCCGGCTCAATAGTATCGTATAGATAACCTAACTGAGGATTCCAGAACTTTTGCAGCGACGTTTTCACGTGTTGTGCTTGTTGAGCATAACGCTGTGCTTGCTTAGTGAGACGCACTGGCTCACCATAATCAAGCTGGCTCAATCGCTTTGCCCACTTACTAAGCCAACATAAAGCAGAATACCACAGTGCATTGATTTCCACTGCCTTACCACGACGGGGTGTGACGGGGTGTGAGCCAATTACCACATCCATCCAGGTGAGAGCTACACCACGAGCATCCCAACTAACTAGCCCATCAGTGGCATCAACTTGAATATTGAAATGTGTACCACCGACAAATGCTTTGTAGATTTGCTGTATTAGGGGAAATTGCTCTGCCAAAAAATCCCAGTCTTGGGTCACTTCTAAATAAAGTCCCAAAGTTTCAATCCACCACAACGCCGCATCAATACTGTTATAAATTGGTTCGCCATTGACATCAGGAAATGCATTAGGAATCAAACCGTGGCGACAATAATGCCCAAAAGTTCGCAATACTCCTTTTGCCAGGTCAAAGCGCTGTGGAACTAGTGTCAATCCCGGTAAGGCGATTAATGTACTGCGCCCCCATTCATTAAACCAATGATAACCAGCAATGACTGTGGGGCCGGCAATTGAAGCTCGATAGACAATAAACTGATCGCTTGCTTTGAGTAGTTGTTGCCAAATTGGGGAGTGGGCATTGGGCATTGGGGATTGATCATTATTCCCCTGCTCCTTTTCCCCTCTGCCTCCCTGTCTCCATCCAAAAAGTTGTGAGAGCCGGTCTTGCTCTTCCTCCACAGCTTCTGCAAAGGTTTTGGGGGTGAGAACACCTGCTATTGAGTCGGGAAAACCGACTCCTGCTTCTAGAGTGACTGCATCTCCTGGCTGGAGTGTGACTATCAAATAACCTGGACTATGGAGGTCTTCCTTGTTGCCTAATCCCCGTTTCGTCTCCTCAGACAATCTATAATCCCAATACCAAACTGCATCTGGTTGATAATTTCCTCGTGTCCAGCGCAAGTGCCAAGGTATACCGAAATGCCCAGAATTGATTGCTTGCAAACAGACTTGCTGTTGCCCTAGCAATTGTGAGAACTTTAATTGTGGACTAGCAGTCTGTTGGTGGTGAAAGTCACGTTCTGCTATTAACAGTCGCAACCGTAAAATCGCTGTCTGACTTCCCTCGTAGCGATAATGGATTAAAATCCGATGGCAAAATTGGGCATGGGGCGTTGGGCATGGGGCATTGCTTATCCCCCCTTGTCCCCAGTCCCTAGTCTGCACCAAACCATAAGGCATCACCAATTGTCTGGTTAACTGCCAGTTATCTAGACCCCAGATCCATTTTGGAACTGGGTTAATATCAAAAGAGCGTAGCAGTTCGTAGCCCGTCCTCTCAATTTGACCATTACCCCAAATATTTGTCCCCAGTGCCACAACGCTCCCTAATACTTCCAAGCTAGCTTCTAGGTGCGAAAACAACAGAGTTCGCCCAGAGGGTGGGTTTGTCGCGGCAAACAACCAACCGTGATAAGTACGTGTACGGACACCAGAAACTGTACCACTAGCAAAACTTCCCAAGCCATTGGTAAGTAACCATTCTCTTGTATCTAAATCAGGCATTTGCTACTCAAAATCGTTATGAGTATGATATAGTCGTAACAGATCGTAATTAAACTGTGAGAGCGTGGATGGGTGAGTTTTACTTAACCCGAATTTCAACGCTACTAAACCGATAAAGGAGAATTAGGTTAATGTCCCTTACTTACGGAACCGAAGGAAGCCTCCGCGTTGGTCAGCAAGCTCCCGATTTCACAGCAACGGCTGTGGTAGATCAGGAATTTAAGACAGTCAAACTTTCCGATTATCGCGGTAAGTATGTCGTCCTGTTTTTCTACCCACTAGACTTTACCTTTGTTTGTCCTACTGAAATTACAGCATTTAGCGATCGCTACGAAGAATTCAAGAAGATCAATACTGAAGTCCTTGGGGCTTCTGTTGACAGTGAATTCTCCCACCTCGCTTGGATTCAAACTGATCGGAAGTCTGGTGGCGTCGGCGACCTAAATTATCCTCTAGTCTCCGACATCAAGAAAGAGATTAGCGCCGCTTACAACGTACTTGACCCAGCAGCAGGCATTGCCTTGCGTGGTCTGTTCATCATCGATAAAGATGGTATCATACAGCACGCCACCATTAACAATCTAGCTTTTGGTCGTAGTGTTGATGAAACCCTGCGGACACTACAAGCAATTCAGTATGTTCAGTCTCACCCCGATGAAGTTTGCCCAGCTGGTTGGCAACCTGGTGACAAGACAATGAACCCTGATCCAGTGAAGTCTAAAGTCTACTTCTCTGCTGTCTAAATTTTGCTAACCAGTAAACTCTAATCCAGCCTGTTGGAGTTGACAGCATAATCAATGAAAACCACAGATAAACAGAGATAAACATTAAACAATGTCAACCTCCGTATATATCTGTGGTTTCTTTTATAAAATGGTATTTAAATAGTCAGGGTTAAAAATATACCAGTTTTAACAATGATTTTGACAGATGAAGCGGCAAAAAGCGATTACCAGTAACTCTTTGACAATCCAAAATCCAAAATCCAAAATGGTATTATGCTTACTTCAACTGATTTTAGTGGCTTATTAAATGAGCGATTCTTTCGCAACTTTTTACCAGTTCCAGCTAGTAATAAACTCAGGTTGGGAGTGGGAACACCAGACTTTCAATTGCCAGATATTACCAACGGAACATTAGTAAAATTGTCTGATTATAAAGGCAAACAACCAGTTTTACTCGCCTTGACTCGCATTTTTACTGAAAAACAATATTGTCCCTTTTGTTTTCCTCACATTAAAGCTTTAAATGAAAACTACGAACAATTTAAAAATCGTGGGATAGAAGTTTTAATGATTACTAGTACCGATGAACGGCAGAGTCAAATAGTTGTGAAGGATTTAGGTTTAAAAATGCCGTTGTTAAGCGATCCTAGCTGTCGAGTATTTCGTACTTATCAAGTAGGACAAGCACTGGGAGCGCCTTTGCCAGCCCAGTTTGTATTAGATAAAGAGGGAAAACTCCGTTACTGGCATTTATTTTCTTTTTTGGATCACAATGCTAGCGTTGAGACATTGTTAGAGCAATTTAATTGAATCTAAGGCAAGACGCCATGAATCGCCGTCTCTACAATAAATAATCAATAATTTTCATCAAACAACCTTAACCGAACCGTATTGGAGTATAAGGTATAAGATTGGCAATGTTCGCCCTATTTATAAAGCTGTGAGGTTTTCTGATGCTGACACTTTATCACGCGCCAATTTCTCCCAACTCGCGCCGCGTCTGGATTACTCTGCTGGAAAAAGGACTTGAGTTTGAATTGGTAGAGATAAAACTGAATGGAGAGCAGTTTAAACCAGAATTTTTGGCAATTAATCCCTTCCATCACATTCCAGCTTTAGTAGATGATGGCTTTAATGTAGTGGAATCCTTAGCAATTTTGGATTATTTAGAGGCAAAATATCCTACACCTGTAATGTTGCCTAAAGATGCCAAAGATTTAGCGATCGCACGCATGGTACAGGTGGTAACTGTGAATGAGCTTTTGCCAGCAACCAGCACGTTTTTACCTCAAATATTAGGCTTTCCTGGAGCAGATCCAGAAAAAATTGAGCAAGCGAAGCAGAAAATTTCAACAGTGCTGAAGTTTTTTGAAAATTTATTAGACGATCGCCCTTACTTTGGTAGTCAAAACCTTACTCTCGCCGAAGTTGTGGCTGGGACTGTAGTACCTTTGATACCAATGGTAGGCATACCTTTGAGTGACTATCCAAAATTAAATGCTTGGTGCGATCGCTTGATTGTCCGTCCATCATGGCAAACTACTGAGACTACACCAGAGGCAATGGAAGCTTTTAAGTCTGTCATGGCGGCGAGAATCGCGCAGCAGAATCCAGGGTGAATTCATCAGCAATAGAGCCGCGAAGCTGCACTTTGTACCGCTTTGCTTCGCGTCTCTAAAATCCAAAATATTCACAGCCTGACTTGGCTCAAATGACTACGGGGATTATAAGTGCGTATAGCCCGGATTTTTTCATAATATTCCCGCTCTTGTTGAGTGAGGTCTTTTGGTGGAACGATCGCTACCTTCACCAACTGATCGCCGCGTCCGCCCTTGGCGAGGGGCCAACCTTTACCGCGTAAACGCAGGGATTGACCAGAACGCACTCCTGCCGGGAGCTTAACATTAACTGAACCATCAGGAGTGGGTACATCAATAGACGCTCCCAAAGTAGCTTCATCTGGTGTGATTCCCACTTCACACACCAAGTTATCGCCTTCCATTTGGAAGAACGAGTGCGGCTGAAGTTCGACTTTTAAGTATAAATCTCCCCGTTGTTGAGTCATGGGGTTAAGTTGACCTTTGCCTCGCACGCGCAGACGAGTACCAGTTTTAGCCCCAGATGGGATACGGACATCTATTGTTTCGTTACCCAAACTGAAGCGCTTTTGCACACCATTAAATGCTTCTGCAAAAGTTAGAGCGATCGCAGCTTCACTATCCTGGGTAGTACCCGCACCCGCATCTTGAAATCCAAAATCGTTAAAGCCACTAAAACCACTTGGCGCACCTGTAGAAGTGCGGGGAGAGTAACTTTGTGAGTAACTTTGTCGCCCACCACGAGGGGTAGCGCCACCAAACCGTCCTAGTAACTCATTAATGAACTCATCAAAATTTCCGTATTGACTGAAGTCAAAGTTACCCATATCGGCACCAACGCCGCCGGAAGGGAAACCTTCACCAGCCTGTTTCCAATATTGACCGAATTGGTCGTACTTTTTGCGTTTATCTGGGTCTGACACAACTTCGTAGGCTTCGCTAACTTCTTTGAAGCGTGCCTCTGCCTGTTTGTTGTTTGGGTTGACATCAGGGTGATATTTGCGGGCTAGTTTACGAAAGGCTTGTTTAATTTCCTCTGGACTGGCAGTCTTACTAACTCCCAGAATTGCGTAATAGTCTTTGAAGTCGGTCGCAGCCATCTACCAGCCTCCTATAGAAATTCCCGTTATGTTTTTTTTTAAGATGACAGATATTTAATTTGCTCGGTATAGTGCCAAACAAAAAGAATCTGATTTTAAATTAACAAAAAATATATAAAATCAAGTGTGGTTCTCGCTCACCACGCGATCGCAATTTCCGTACTCCGATTTTTCTGATAAGCGGATCAGGCTGTCTAGTCCTTCTTCCAGGCTTGGGGGAGCATCCCGGAGTTGACGGTGCATTCGCAAAATAATTTCTTCTGGAACCTGGCGCGATCGCCTTTTATTGCGTGCCAAACACAGCCAAACTGGGGTATCCACCCAAATTCCCCGAATGTGGGTAAAGCCCAAGTTACGGGCTAAAGCAATGACTTCACGACGATGGCGGCGCTGGGCATTAGTGGCATCGAAAATAGCTGTATTAGCTGTGGCAATTGCTTGCTGAAATTGCTGCTCAATTTCGCGCCAAATCAGCAGCCACGGCCCCTGAACGGCTTCGTAACCGAACAATTGCCCCCGGATAGCATCTGTAGAAATCAGCAACATCTGGGGGCATTCTGCCAGCAATTGTTTTGTCAAAGTTGACTTACCACTACCTGGAAGACCAATCAGTAAGATGAGTTTAGTCATTTGTCCTTTGTCATTTGTCCTTTGTTACTTGTAACTATTAACCAATGACTAATGACTAATGACTAATGACTAAATGATTGTTCCATCGGGAATTACAGCATTTTTCAACACGACAACGATACCACTGCGGATGTAGAAACCTTGATTTTCGCGTTCAGCTTCTTGCACGTTGTCTTTATTAATAATTTTGACATCGTGACCGATGCGGGCATTTTTATCGATGATCGCCCCGCGAATGATTGTGTCTGTACCGATACCTACAGGAATGTCATTTTCTACTAAGCTACATTGGCGTTCTACAGAAGCTTGGTAAAAATCTGCACCCATGAGCAAAGATTCCTCGATGACGCAGCCAGATTCAATCCGCGATCGCACTCCTAAAACTGAATGTTGAATGCGGCAATTTTTTAAAATGCAACCTTCGCCGATAATTGATTCTGTGATATGGCAATCTAAAAGTTTAGTTGGAGGTAAGTAACGAGCGCGGGTATAAATTGGTGCCTTTTCATCGTAGAAACTAAAAGGTGGCTGGGGCTGCTGAGTCAGGGCTAAATTGGCATGATAAAATGCCTCAATTGTTCCAATATCTTCCCAGTAGTCATCAAAAAGGTAAGCTTGAACGTTGTAATCTTTAGAGGCATCAGGAATAATTTCTTTGCCAAAATCAGTCCTTTCTATACCTTCTCTCAACAACTTGAACAAAACCTCTTTTTTAAAGACATAAATTCCCATTGAGGCGATGTAAGGCTGTTGCTGGGCTTGTTCTTTTGATAATCCCAGTACGCTTGTATCAACGCGCATTTGGATTAACGCTTCGCCTTTGGGTTTTTCGCTAAAGTCAATTACCCTACCAGAATCGTCAATTTTCATCAAGCCAAAATCTGAGGCGCGGCGCTCATCGATGGGAATGACTGAGAGAGTAATATCAGCCCCCGTTTCCCTATGGCGCTGAATAAACTCGCGATAATCCATGCGGTAGAGGTGATCGCCTGAGAGAATTAGATATTCTTCTACATCCCATTCTTCCATTAACCACAGATACTGACGCACAGCATCGGCTGTACCTTGGAACCAGTTGGGGTTTTCTGGTGTTTGTTGTGCGGCTAACACTTCTACAAAGCCCTCATTGAAGCCAGTAAAGTTATAGGTACGGGCGATGTGACGATTCAAGGAAGCTGAGTTGAATTGTGTCAGGACGTAGATTTTAAATATTTCGGAATTTATGCAGTTACTGACAGGGATATCGATTAAGCGGTACTTCCCCGCTACTGGTACTGCTGGTTTCGCGCGGAGTTTGGTTAGTGGGTAAAGCCGAGTACCCGCGCCACCACCAAGAATGATTGATAAAACTTTTTTCACAAAATTTCTCCCGACTGCCTTTCAACTCTCATCTTCAGTTTAGGACTGTCTGCCACCACAGGTAAGGGGGGATCAAAGAATCTCAGGGATGAATTTTACAAAATACTGCTGGTGATAGATAGTGTGGCTGCTCAGGAAAAAGTTAGAACATTTGTATTAATTGAAGTGAAAAGTTGGGAAGCGATCGCTGCGCCAACACCTTCAGTGAACGCTACACGCAGCAAACAAAGAATTATTTTTAGAGCCTTATATCAAACACTGAAGCTACCTAAACTTTTTCTTGCATTTAGCAAATGCAATTGCTGCGATCGCTTCAAATACTTCACCCAAGGTTCCTCTGACAACTGGGAAATGGCATTTGGTGACAGTGTTGCTGTGAAAATATCTTTGCCACTGGTAACACCACTGACGCCTAAATTTTCTAAAACAGCAGTTGCAGCAGAGTTTAAGACTGGTTCGGTATGGATGAAAACCCCCAAACTAGTTTCTTCTGAATCTTGAATATCATTCAGTGCTGTAGCAAGAGCGGCATCTAGTTTCTGATAATTCATCAGCAACTCCTTGATAAGTTAGGGTAGACAATTTCTGCCTACCCTAAGCTATCAAATTTATCGGTTTTTATTACCTACCCTTGTACAGAAATAATATCCACCTTTCTCAGTCTTATTACAGATTTAAAGCGTTAATCACTCCATAACCCCATTTCTCATCAAATGTGCCTGCGGGTTTTCCAGGAATGGCGCTATTTTTACGTAGCAAGTCTTTCACAGCAGCCGGATCAAGTTTCGCATCTCGCTGCAACAGCAGTGCCACTAACCCACTAACAAAGGGTGTTGCCATACTTGTACCAGCTTGAACCACAAACTTGGAATTGATCATCGATGAACGGTTAAAATTTGCATCGGCAGAAAGAGTGGAAATAATCATTGCTCCGGGCGCTGCTACATCCGGTTTCTGCCCATTATTCCGTAGAGGCCCTTCACTACTAAATTCCGAAATAGTATGCAATTCTAACCCCATTTCTTGCACTTTGTTATCAATATCTGTGTACTTGGTTTTAGTAGTATAGGCTGCAACTGTAATTGCACTGCTGGCGGCTCCTGGCGAACCAATTTTTACCGCATCCTTCACACTTTTACCTGTAAAAAACACTGACGAACTGTCATCTAGTGTCCACACATCTAAACGTGTGTCAGTTGAGGAAACATTACGGACTCGCAGTTGCCAAACACCTCCCATGACTTGCGAGGGGCCAATACCACGTATTTGCACAAAGAAATTATGGTCGCTGTTGGCTTGATCTGGCCCTGGTGTCGCTAATTGTACCCGTGCATCTGGTAAATCGTAATCTTGTGCGGCATTGGCATCATTAATTATTTTTTGGTAGGGGGTGACAAAACCGTTAGGACTCCGCACAGATATTTCCAATTCGCTGTCTTTGGAATACCAACCGTTTAACCAAACGATGCCTACTTGATTCAAAGGAACATTAAAGCGCATACCACGATTGCGTCCACTGGGTATTGTCGCTTGTCCATGAATGTTATCGTTTCCTTCGTTACCCGCAGCACAGCAAACAATTCTTCCGGGGCCAGTTTCGGCGTCAATAACTTTGGATAGGGAATCGCTACCATCATGGGCATCAGCGTGTCCACCCAAGCTAAGATTCACAACTGCTGGGCGTCCCAACTCTTTAGCAACTCGGAAAATGTAACGCACAGCATCAGCAATGTGGGCATCCTGTAAATCTGACCTGACGATAACTAATTCCGCTTCTGGTGCTATGCCGCCATAGCTAGCATCGGCACCAGCAGCAATTCCCGCAACGTGAGTACCATGACCACCAGTATCCTGAGAAATTGTCAGTTGTGCTCCAGTCAATTCAGCCCCATAGGCGCCCTCTGTGACTCCTGGGCCTGGCAGTGTTTGATCCCAAATGTGTAAAATTCGTCCAGCAAAGGCGGGATGTTTGGGATCAATGCCACTATCTATAATGCCGATGATTACCCCTTTCCCAGTCAGTCCGGTTTTGTTCTGAAACTCCGGCAGTTTGACTGCACTCATTGCGGTGTCCATCTTCAAATTAAGTTTGCGTGATGGCTTAATCCGCTTAATAACATCTTCTTCAGACAAGACATCTAAACTATCTAATGGCAAGAAAGCCGTCCGTACACTGCCAGAGTTTTGATTGACTTCAATATTATATTGTGATAAATAACTCAAGTCTGCATCAGGATCGCAGTAGATAAAAACCACGCTTTTAGTAGGCTTGACTGGGCTTTTGTGAGCAATGATGCCAAGCGATCGCTTGTGTGTAACTAAAGCTTGATCTCCGCCATTTTGATAATCTTGAAATGCCAAAAGTAGTCCGGGAGAAAGTTTTTCGTGCTTCATTTTTACCTCAAATTAAATTTATTGCAGCAAAGCAAAGTAGTTATTCTAGTAAGACTCATCGCTCTAATATCGTAGTTTTTTAGCCTTGATTATTTGATGCGACTATAGTTATCTATTTTTTTCATAGATAACATCAAATAAGCTTAGGAGGCGGGAAGTTATTCCTAAGACAATTGCTAATTCATAACTCATATTCCTGAATTATGTCTCCCTCATAATAATTTTTTTTGGTTCATGAGACAACTTTGAGCAGCCTCATCTCAAAATTACCCAATACTGGGGTAACAGGTAATTTTTATGATAGCTATTAAAGTAATCCAGTGTCTGCCTAAATCATTACGGAAAAAATGAAAAAAATAAAATTAAGAATAATTAAGGAATAAATGAAAATATAAATTTATTTAAGAATTCAGAAGTCAGAATGCAATCACTGGCAGGTCTGTCTTGTTGATCTGTTAAAAACTAAAACAAATTGTAGTCAAAATAGTTAAGACTGATAACATTTGCGTATAAAATAGCCGGGAAAAAGTTAAATCGCTGATAACTACTGACAGATGACAGATTCTCTATCATAAGTAAGAGCCATAAAGAAGCTAATATTTGCAACGATCGCTTCTGAACGTACAAAGAGTTATTCATGCAAATTCAAACACCAGACTGGGTGAAGCACGCTGTTTTCTACCAAATTTTCCCAGACCGCTTTGCCAGAAGCAAACAGCCACGCAAACGGCTGTTGCAGGAAGCCCGTTGGGAAGATTGGGACGCTATGCCAACACTCCAGGGGTATAAAGGCGGCGATTTGTGGGGCATCATGGAGGGTTTAGACTACATCCAGGCTCTGGGGATTAACGCAATTTACTTCACACCCATCTTTCAATCCGCCAGCAATCACCGCTATCATACCCACGATTATTACCAAGTTGACCCGATGTTAGGGGGCAACGAAGCTTTTAAGGAATTACTTGATGCAGCCCATCAAAAAAATATCAAAGTTGTTTTAGATGGAGTGTTTAATCATTCCAGCCGGGGATTTTTCTTTTTCCACGACGTTTTAGAAAATGGCCCCCATTCCCCTTGGGTAAATTGGTTCAAAATAGAAGGCTGGCCGCTTTCACCATACAATGGCGAATTCCCTGCCAATTATGCGGGTTGGGCTGGAAATCGCGCTTTGCCAGAATTTAACCACGACAATCCAGAAGTGCGGGAATACATTATGGAAATTGCCGAATATTGGATTAAATTCGGCATCGACGGTTGGCGATTGGATGTACCATTTGAAATAAAAACTCCTGGTTTTTGGCAGGAATTTCGCGATCGCGTTAAAGCAATCAATCCCGAAGCTTACATTGTCGGCGAAGTGTGGGGAGATTCTCGCCAGTGGCTAGATGGAACGCAATTTGACGGCGTGATGAATTATCTATTTGCCGGGCCGACAATTGCTTTTGCGGCAGGCGATCGCGTAGTCTTAGAACAAGTCCAAAGCCGCGACTATCAACCCTACCCACCCTTATTTGCTGCTGAGTACGCCACCAAAATTCAAGAAGTACTGCAACTTTACCCTTGGGAAATTCAGCTAACTCAACTCAATTTGCTAGCAAGTCACGACACAGCCCGATTGATGACCATTGCAGGCGGCGATATAGCCAGTGTGGAATTGTCAACTCTATTGCTACTCACCTTTCCCGGTGCCCCCAGCATTTACTATGGTGATGAAGTTGGTTTACCTGGTGCAATAGATCCCGACTCACGTCGTGGCTTTCCTCTAGAGAGTAACTGGAATCAAGAAATTTTTAATACTCATCGTCAATTAATTATCCTACGCCAAACTCACCCAGCCTTGCGTACAGGTGATTACCAAGTCGTCTTTGCTCAAGGACAACTTTATATCTTTGCCCGAACTTTAGGCACAGAGGAATTGATAATTGCCATCAACGCTGGCACAAGTTCGGCAACAGCGAATGCAGATGTCATAAGTTTGCATACTCAACCCAACAAGCTGTTATATGGCACTGCTGAAGTTGAATGGAATAGTCAAGGAGAAACTCAGCAGTTGTCATTGACTATTCCCGCACGCAGTGGTTGCATTCTGGGGACTGGGGATTAGGGAATGAGGGGAGCAGGGGAGCAGGGGAGAAGTTGTAGTAGGTCTTTCCCCTCTGCCCCTCTGCCCCTCTGCCCCTCTGCCCCTCTGCCCTTACTTTCCTGCCACCATTGCAGGCATCAACACTGCATCAATAATATGGATCACGCCATTGTCTGCAAGAATATCTGTTTTGAGCACATTGGCGTTATTCACCTTAAATTTACCGTCGGCAGATTCAATTGCTACAATTGACCCCTCAAGTGTCTCTGCCTCATTAATCTGTACCAAGTCATCAGACCTGACATCCCCACTAGCGATATGATACGCCACAATTTTCCTGAGCTTAGGAATATCTTGTAATAACAAATCTAAAGTTCCCTCTGGCAGATTAGCAAAAGCTTCGTCAGTCGGTGCAAAGAGGGTGAAAGAACCAGGACTCTTGAGAGTTTCTATGAAATTTACAGCTTTAGCAGCATTTATTAGGGTATTGAAATTACCCGATGCGATCGCAGTTTCCACAAGATCAGCCATGAGGGTGCGTTATCTAATACTACAAGTTACTTATAAAGTGACTAAAATACTTTTAGCCTCTATCAATAGAGATGTTGCTGGCGATTAAACAGACAGCAGCAGACTGATTTAGTACTGTTACACTGGGGAATGACCCCAAGAACCACTGAATTATGCTAAAGCGTTCTAAGTTCGAGACAACTCAGTCTCAGATTATGCACCGGGCTGAGGATCTGATTAGTGCAGCCTCAAATCGTTACCGCATTACGGTTCAGGTGGCAAATCGTGCTAAACGTCGGCGTTATGAAGACTTTGAAAGTAACGAAGATGCAATGATGAAGCCAGTGCTAAGGGCAATTATCGAAATGTCCGATGAATTGACTCAGCCAGAAATTATCGGCGAACTATAAAAAAAGGTTTTAGAAAAGGTAGGATGAGCAAAAATTTATCGTTCATTCAACCCCTACTTAAGCCCTGGCAGCCACTCACTGCCTTAATGGTAGTGGGTGTACTTGTTTTGGGTTCAGGGGCGGGTAAATCAATACCCACAAATTTGTTTAGTATCCAACCTGCTTATGCTCAAAGAATCACTCCCAGCGATGTTTGGCAGTTAGTGTATCAGCAGTTGCCAGATTTCCCACGGGAAAATAAATATATCAGCAAAGAAAATGGGAAAGTTGCTGAAAACAACACCTTAGTAAATCGCCTGATTAGATACCATATTTATACCAAAGGGCGGGCCCCAATTTATCGCTTGGATTGGAAGCTAACTTTAGCTGACTATCTGGGTGCGAATGAAATTATGTATGATACTACCTATCCAGGCAATGATTCACTACGGGAAAATCCGATAGAAGGCGATCGCAAAGCCATCAGCCGTCTCACCCGCAGCGAACGAAATGACTTAGTGCAAGTCTTAGTGAATATATTTAATCCTACTTCTCAAAATACCGTATCTCCTGACTCCAATACCGCACCCAGTCCGAATACATCAACTACCCCACAGCCACCGCAACGGGGAGGCGCTGAACTACTTAAATGACCAAACTCAGTAGGGGCGCAAGTCCCTTACACCTCTATGTACCTCTGCGTTTAAAAAACTAAACTATGGAACGCATTGTAAAAAGCGGATTTGGTTGGCGTCTTGGCTGGAATCCCGATGCATCTGAATTTAAAGGTTTAGTCGGTACAGATAATTGGGCTATTGAGTTAACCGAAGCCGAGTTGAGTGATTTTTGCCGTTTACTAGCACAGCTAGCAGACACTATGAAGCAAATCGCAACTGAATTGATGGAAGAGGAAAAAATTGCTTGTGAAGCCGAAAGCGATTTATTATGGATGGAGGTGGAAGGCTATCCTCATGTTTACAGTCTGCGTTTCATATTGAATACAGGACGATGTGTAGAGGGTAAATGGGATGCTTCTGCTGTTCCAGATTTACTGCAAGCTACTGGGATGCTTAAGGTTTTTTAAATCTGCCTCTTGCTTCTCGTAAATTTTTGTTGTATGATAGTAATTCTGACCGGGGCGTAGCGCAGCTTGGTAGCGCGCCACTTTGGGGTAGTGGAGGTCGTGGGTTCGAATCCCGCCGCTCCGATTGATGATAAGCCATACCTGCTAATCTTTTTAAAATGATTAGCAGGTTTTTTCATGGCACTGACTATTAGAGTGCCTGTGCAAATCTCTCGTATCAGGCTGATTAGTTGTCATTGCAGACGTTCCACTTTGTTGCATACCCTGCGGGAACGCCAAGGGCGAACGCAATGACATATCGGAAGTGATTAGACGGTATAGCGGTTCCCATTCAGATGAGGTACAACATTATATCGCAAGGTGTAGGGGCACGGCACTGCCCATTGGTGTCAACTTAACGTGAAACCCTTGTCAATATGTGATATTGAGTTCACTTGCTGACCATCACTCAACGCGTTACCCCACCCTAGCCCTCCCCTTATAAAGGGGAGGGAACTGGATTTCTTTTTCCCCCCTTTCCAAGGGGGGATTAAGGGGGGTAAAACGTATGTGGAATAAGCATTTGAGCTTAAGTTGACATACAAACTCKTCACCGTTTGTCGCCATA
>NNBV01000124.1_pt1 | contig 23332 bp, 20 predicted proteins | sample 1173771 | NCBI WGS metagenome assembly NNBV01 (sample SAMN07173938, study PRJNA388173) | plant metagenome | isolation source: symbiotic tissue sample KVS11 | place: Norway: Troms, Kvaloya island | reverse complement strand
GTCCAAATAAGCCATCTAGCACTTGAGGAAGGGGAAAGTAGGGACGCAATTCTTCAGCAGTAAAGGCAAATTTTTCTTCTCGCTGGCGTTCTGCCCAAAAGCTGATGTCCCAGTGTTTTAAATCCTGGTGTTCTTCTCCATGTAATGCGGCGAAAGCTTGGAGTTCTTCTAAATCTTTGACCGCAGCATGATAACTGGCCTGACGTAATTCTTCTAATAGTGCTTCCACTGCCTCAACATTAGGAGCCATTTTACTTGCAAGACTCAACTCGGCATAACTTCCAAAGCCAAGTAAATCTGCGAGTTCTTGCCGTAACTCCAGAATACGCACAATTAAAGGGTTGTTATCTAAATCGCCCTCAGAAGCACGGGTGATATGAGCTTTGTATAGTTTTTGGCGCAAGTCTCGACGGGTACTGTGCTGCATGAAAGGGCCGTAGCTGGGGAAGTCTAAAGTAATCCGCCAGGGGCCATTTTCTGGTGTAGCGTTGCTTTCACCAGCCGCCCGAGCAGCTTGGGCAGCTAAACTCACCAAACTTGGTGGTAAACCGTCAATTTCCGCTTTTGTTGTTAAGGTCAAGCTGAAGGCTTTAGTGGCATCAAGTACATGGTTAGAGAATTTGGTCGAAAGTTCTGCCAACTCCATCTGAATGGCGTTGAAACGCTCTCTTGCTTCTCCTTTTAAGCCAACACCAGAAAGTTCTGCATCTCGAATGGCGGCTTCTACTATGCGTTGTTGGGCTAATTCTAAACTTGCCCAAATATTACTGCTACGGAGTTCTTTAAAAGCATTGTAGATTGGTTGGCTTTGACCGAGCTTGTTGATAAATTGTACAACTAGTGGCTGTACGATTTCATGAGCTTCGCGCAGTTCCGGGCTATTTTTAACACCCATTAAATGATTCACCGCTCCCCAACTCCAGGTAAGCCGTTCTGTCAGTTTTTCTAAGGGTTCTACTAAACCACTCCAAGTAGGCTGTACATTAGCCTCTAAGGTGGTAAGCTGCTGGTCAAGTTCTGCTAGCAACTGATTGAAGGCTGGTACTACTCGCTCTGGTTTAATCTCTGCAAAGAGAGGTAAACCTGTGCCTTGGAGTAAGGGATTTTGGGAAATAATGGTACTTGCACTCATGGTTTTGTGTGAACTGCGGAGGAATAAAAATCAACAATGATTTTTATTTATATATCTTCTAATGTAACGATCGCTGTGCTAATTAGTATTGCCATTCTGGCAAAAAGGCAAAAAAAGCGATAATTACTCACAAAAGTATCCTGATACAGCTATTTTGTTTAGTTTATGAACAATATCTAACGGCAGCGAGGTGAGCTGTATGAGCCAATCAAAGATAGCCGATGTAAACCTTTGCAACTACGCTTGACGCCGCTTGGTGTTGACTCTGATACTATCTAGCTATACATTTTTGATCGCAGAGTGTATTCGCTTACCTCAATTTGACTAAAGGCGATCGCTAAAAGACATGATCATGTACTATGTCAAACAGGTAGCTCGTCCGCCAGCATCGGCGTTACCCTGAAAGCGCAGTTTCAGCCTAAGAATCATCAGCTTTCAAGGCGTGAGATTGTCAAATTAACTGAGCGCGATCGAGCATCCTGACCAAACTGAAAAGGAAGGCTCCATATTTATGATTTTATTTGGCAACTCATCTTTTTACTCGTAAAATCGAAGACAAGATCAAGGTCAGTAGAAAAGAGTCCCTAAATTAATGAGTACGTTAATCAGTCAGGGTGGAAGAGCTATCACTAAATTTCAGATGGTAGACCGGATAAACGATATTGCTTGGCAAGCTCATCAAGGTAGCGTTGCGGCGATTATTCAGCTATTGAATGAAAAGCTAGCCAAGTCTGGTGTCAGAACTAGAGCCATTTTTTCTGATGGTGTTTTACAACTTCTGTGCGAGGCAGCTAGGGTAGAGCAACTTGAGCAATCTTCCCTGGTAGAACAAATCCAGCAAATTCTTGAGTCCATCGCCCCGCGTCACATTCGCCGAGTCAAGATCAACAGTCGGATTGTTCGAGAACAACAATTGCTGTGGTTAAAAGAAATAGATAGCGATCGCGATAATCAATTGCTTTGGTCACAGGAAATTACATTAATTCAGCCTAATATTTTAAAGCAATTAATTAAAGATTTCACAGAAGCCCAAGCTGAACTCGGAAAACCAAATTTTCCTAAAACTCAAGTCTCTCGCCCTTTAGTACTTATTAACAAAGAAAAACACAAAAATCAACCTCAAACAAAGATATTAGCAGCAGCAGGTTTATGCTCACTGTTATTGCTTAGTTGGGTTGTTTATGCCCAGTTAGGGAATAAGCTGAAAAACCTAATACAACTAGACACTTCTAAGTCTTTAACTACAACAAATACTAACGACAGAAAAGCTCAAACACCATCTGGTGCTCCTAAAAATAGCCTTACTGAGGCACCTGATGACCCATTTACAATATCTGTGCGAATTGCTAACCAAGCTTCTGCATCTGGTAAAACAGCCACAACCTCAACACAGTGGTTAGAGATAGCTGCTAAGTGGCAACGGGCTTCAGATTTAATGAGTACGGTACCACAAAAACACAGCCGTCATCAAGAAGCTAAGATTCGTACTCAACTATATAAGAAATACAGTGAGGCGGCCCAGAAAGAAGCCGATAAGAGTAAATCTTAGGATTATTTTACGTAAAATTGTAGCGTTTAAAACGCACTAAGTAGCAAGATAAGTTTAAACTGACGCAGACTCATGCCAAATTTAAATTGGCTGCTTTAATCACGGTGATCAAAAACTTGCTAGATTGTGTAGGAAGAATGACGAACCTCATAGACGCAAAGCGGCTACTCTTACGAGAACGCTTTCAGCGAACCCGCAGGGTAGGGCACAAAGAGTAAAAATGTCCCCGTGTCTTCTCAATTCAATCCTAGTTCTTCCTTCAACGCCTGTGGCACATTAACTGCTGTCTCTAATCCCCGCACACCTTCCCACTGCTGCTTTTTACCCCAGGTCATTTCTTGGAGGTTGGCATCGCTGAGGTCAGCACCACCCAGAATGGCGAAACTTAGGTTGCTATGACTGAGATCCGCACCATTCAGAATAGCACCACTGAGGTTACTGCCACTGAGGTTAGCACTGTTAAGGTTGGCATAGCTGAGGTCTGTGCCGAACAGGATTGCGTCGGTAAGGTCGGCACCACTCAGGTCGGCATCATTGAGAATCACGCCACTGAGGTCGGCTTCGTTAAGAATCACCCGACTCAAATCTACACCACTGAGGTCGGCGCCTAAAAACATTGCACCGTTAAGTCTGGCATTGTTAAGTTTAGCACCATTAAGCTTGGCGTAGCTGAGGTCTGCGGCAACAAGAATTGCATCACTAAGATTGGTACTAAAAAGAATTGTGTCACTAAGGTTAGTGCCATTGAGGATGGCATGACTCAAATCAGCACCACTGAGATCGGCACGGCAAAGGTCGGCATGGCTGAGGCTGACATTACTGAGGTTGGCTTCACTTAGATTCGCACCAAAAAGGATGGCGTTACTTAGGTCAGCATGGCTAAGGTTGGTGCTGCTAAGGTCGGCGCGAGTCAGGTCAGCACGGCTGAGATCGGCGCGGCTGAGATTGGTGCTGCTAAGGTCGGCGCGGTTAAGATCGGCGCGACTAAGGTTGGCACAGCTAAGGTTAGCACCGCTAAGATTGGTGCTGCTGAGGTCGGCACCACTGAGGTTAGCACCACTGAGGTTGGCACCACTGAGATTAGCATCGCCGAGGTTGGCACCGCTAAGGTTGGCACCGATAAAGTTTACGCCAGTTAAGTTGGCATCGCCGAGATAAGCTTGACTGAAATCAGCACCGCTAAAGTCTGCTCCGGTGAGGTTGGCATCGCCCAGGTAAGCACTGCGAAAGTTGCCGCCTTTGAGGAATTGCCCAACTATACTGCTAAAGTTGCCAATTTCTAGAGCATCACTATAGTTGATGATCCGCAGCAGTTGGGATGTGAAAAAACTGTCTGTATCTGGTTGAGCAGATGGATAGAAGGTGATTTTTTGTTTGAGTTCATCTCGCTCTTGGGCGTAGCGGTGTAACTCTAACAATAAAATTAGTACATTCAACCCTGTATATATGTCTACCTGTCTTAACCCGATCGCAATATTTTCTGCCGCCAGCTTTAACCTTGTTTTCTGAGGTAGGTTTTCATCTGGTGTCCCATCGATAAATTCTCCCTGACACCAACGACGATAAAAATCTTCTAGCCGCCAGAAAAGCAGTTCTGGGCGAATTTTTTTACTAGTCACAACCAATTCCATTAGTTGGTTAACTATTTCTGGTTTTAACGCCCCATTGCCCAGTAAATCATAAATCTCTTCGTGCATCTGGCGATCGCTAACTCTAAAGGATAATCCAGAGGGGAAAGCGCCCGATGTCTGATCGTCTATCTTAGAAGTCAAACCGCTCTTTGGGATTGCCCATTTTTCTAAGCTTTTTTGCAGTCTTGGAGAGAATAAATGTTCCTGCAAATCATCTTGAGCAAATTTAACACTCTTGTCTGGTTCTTTAATACTTTTTCCTATAGGTAAAACTGTTTCAGTTTCTGGTGATGTGGTCTTTGGCATCTCTTGCAACCTTGTACCTATCACATAATTTCTCAGCAGCTGCCAGACTTGAGATAAATATGTTGACATTTCTGTGTCCGTTGTTACATTTAAATTACTGTTTTTGATAATCCTGAAGCAAGAATTTTTCTATGCTAGTTTGCTTTTCATTGCCCAAAATCAAGAGTATAAATAAGTACTATATTAAAAAAATCATAAGTTGGCGATATCTATGGCGAGCTACTTATTGTACATTTGCCGACAGCGTTATTGGGGAGCAGCTTCTCGCTAACCCCTAGTCGCCTGAAGCTGCTTCTGGTGATGTAAATAAAGTGTTATCTGAAAAATTCTTTCCAAAATCAAGTAATTTCTATGTTTTGGCTAATTTGTTATCCTTTTTTCCAGAAATTTCCTAGTCTGATGTAAAAATAATACTTACTCTTTGTTGGAGACACAATTATTAGGAAAAATCCTACACTAAAACAGCGTAACAAAGCTGAAAAATCACAACTAAAATTGAAGTCAAAACTTTACTGCTTAATATAAAGCAGCTAAGAGAATCGGCAGAAGGCAGGCTGTATAGCTTTGCAAAAGTTAAAAATTAACTGCAAGATAGTTATCGGGGAATGGATGCGATGAACAGATTAACCTTTTATATGATTTTGTTACATGGTTTATTTTTAGGGATAGCAACGGCTAGCGCCAAGTCACCGTTTGTTAACAGAGTTAATCTAGAGTTGTCAGCCAACCATCAGGTTGTAGAAGGCGTGATTACAGCCAAAAGCAAAGAGCAATCCAATAGTCAGTTAACTACAGAAACTTCTTCAACTAAAATCTCAGACTTATCGCTAAATAATGTCAATATTAACCAGAAACAGAGAGGATTGTCAGGGCAAGTTTGGGTAGTTAATCAAAAAAATCAACACGCAGAGCCTCAACCGTTCATTTGGGTAGTAAAAGATCCTAAAAAATCAGCACAGCAACCATTTTTGCAAGTTGCAAAACCACCAGCAAAACCGAATGCAAAACCTAATCCTAGCAAACCACCAGCAAAGGATGATTTAGAGGCGTTTGACGAAGTAATCAAAGACACCCAAAAGTCAGGGGGATTATTCACCCTTTATCGTAATAAAGAAAAGAATAAAATTTATTTAGAAATTAAGCCAGAGCAACTTAATAAAAATTACCTAGCGACGGCAACCCTGGAATCAGGCATCGGCGAACGGGGTATTTATAGTGGTATGCCTCTGCAAGATTTTTTGTTTTATTTCCAGCGAGTGGATGATAAATTAAACTTTGTCATCCGCAATGTGAATTTTCGCACTCGTGAGGGAGATCCCCAGGCGCGATCGCTAGCCCGGTCTTTTAGCGACTCTGTTCTATACACCATTTCCCTAAAAAGCATTCATCCACAACGCAAAACTCTTCTCATCGACTTGGGCGATTTATTACTCACAGACTTAGCGGGATTATCTGTAAGTTTAGGAGTCCCAGGAAGCACAGACCAGTCCTATTTTGGTAATGCTAAAGCTTTTCCCCAAAATTTAGAAATTGAGTCAGTTTTAAATTTCTCTAGTGGCACTGGCGGTGAGAGTGCAGTACCAAGCTTTGCGTCGCTAGCTGACAACCGTGGCTTTACCCTGCGCGTCCACTATAGTCTCTCTCAACTACCCGATCAAGATTATCGACCGCGCCTTGCTGACGATCGCATCGGCTATTTCATCACCGCCTACCAAGATTTATCCAAAGACGATCGCGGTGATTCCTTTGTCCGTTACATCAATCGCTGGCATTTGGAAAAACAAGACCCGAAAGCAGTAATTTCTAGCCCCAAAAAACCGATTGTCTTTTGGATTGATAACGCTGTGCCCTTAGAGTACCGCGATGCCATGAAAGAAGGCGTTCTAATGTGGAACAAAGCCTTTCTCAAAGCGGGATTCAAAGATGCAATTGAAGTCCGCCAAATGCCAGATGATGCCACATGGGATCCAGCAGATATTCGTTACAACACGATTCGCTGGATTAACACAGTCGATGGATACTTTGCAATGGGGCCATCCCGTGTTAATCCTTTGACGGGGGAAATTTTGGATGCAGACATTCTCGTAGATGCCAGCTTTGTGCGGGCACTTAAAAATGAGTATCGCAAAATAGTTCAACCCAGCCAAACAGAAAATCGCACGACTTTATCAGCTTTGATGCAAAATCGTCTCCTTTGCGCCAATGGTTTAGACGCGAAAAACAATGGTGTGCCTCAGCAGATGCAAGGAAAACAGGGGTTGTTGAGTCGTTTATCAAAAATGGCAGGCGAGTACGATTTATGCTATGGGATGGAAGCCGCTAACCAGTTTGCCTTTGGTTCACTGGCGATGACACTGCTACCAGATACTATGGCCACCCCAGACCAAGTAAAAGAATATATCAATCAATATTTACGTTTAATCATCGCTCACGAAGTTGGACATACTCTTGGTTTACGCCATAACTTCCGTGGTAGTACACTGCTACCACCAGAGGAGATGAATAATACGGAAATTACCAAAACTAAAGGTCTGACAACTTCTGTAATGGACTATATTCCCCCAAATATTGCCCCTCAAGGGACAAAACAGGGAGATTATTTTCCCAGCATGGTGGGGGTTTATGATGATTGGGCGATTAAGTACGGCTATATACCAATTCAAACATCAACTCCTCTAGCGGAAAAGCCAATTTTAGAGGAAATAGCTGCACAATCCTCCAAGCCAGAGTTGAGTTTTTCCACAGATGAAGATGTGTATGATCTTGATCCAACTGCCGATGCTTGGGATAACAGTGGCAATGTGCTGCTTTATTCTCAGTGGCAGTTGAATAATTCGCGGGTAATGTGGGAACGTCTCGATAAGCGCTACCCAATGGCTGGCGATAGTTATAGCGATGTGAGTGAGCGTTTTAGCACAGTATTGGGTAACTATTTTCAGCAAATATATTACACCACAAAATATATTGGGGGACAGTCCTTCTATCGCATTCACCCTAGTGAGATACCCGTCGAGAACGTCTCTGGAGTCCGCCAACACCGATTACCATTTGAACCAGTACCAGTTGAACAACAACGCCAAGCTTTAGAAACACTGCAAAAGTATGTGTTTGCAGAAGATGCCCTGACTTTTTCACCAGAACTACTGAATAAATTAGCGCCTTCCCGTTGGCGACATTGGGGTAGTTATCCGCAAGTTGGTCGTTTGGATTTTCCCATTCATGACTTGGTCTTACTTATGCAGGGTTCTGTGTTGCGGGATTTACTCTCAGGCGATCGCCTCTCTCGCCTCAAGGATATCGAACTCAAAACTAAACCAGAAAATGCACTGACTCTGCCAGAACTATTTGACACTTTGCAATCAGGTGTCTGGACAGAAGTAATCAAACCAAAAGGTAAACCGATGAAGATTGCCAGTTTACGGCGAGGCTTGCAGAGGGAATATCTAGACATTTTAACTGGTATGGTGTTGCGGAAAGAATATGTTCCAGAAGATGCTCGGACTCTGGCGTGGTATAAACTCAAACAACTGGATGAGAAACTCAAGGAGGTTAATTCAGATGATGAATATACCAAAGCGCACTTACTAGAAACACGCGATCGCATTGAGAAAGTCTTAAACGCCCCATTGCAAGGAAATTAAAAAAGTTAAGAGTACAGACGTGGTTAATCGCGTCTGTACAGGAGTTAGGAGTTAATAGTAAAATTCCTAACTCCTCACTGTTTATATCTGTAGCTATGGCGATCGCATATTTCTATTTTCATGCGGAATTGAATCATTTTTTACCAAGGCATCACAAGCAGGTGAAAATCTCCCATTTTTTTGAGGAGAGAGCCTCAATTAAGGACATGATTGAGTCGTTGGGTGTCCCTCATCCAGAAGTTGATTTTATAAATGTTAATGGTGAATATGTAAATTTTTCTTACATAGTTTCCGATGGAGATACTGTCAATGTTTATCCGATTTCAGCTAGGAGTGTTATTATACCAAGCGTTTCTGTTTTGCCAAAACCGCTTAGTATTATCCGCTTTGTTTTAGATATCCATTTGGGGAAGCTGGCGACATCTTTACGACTTTTAGGTTTTGATACTTTATACCGCAATGACTACGAGGATGAAAAATTAGCCCAAATATCCTACAGCCAAGCGCGGATTCTGTTGACTCGTGATAAAGGTCTATTGATGCGTAGTTTAGTAACCTATGGGTATTACGTTAGAAACACTAACCCTCAACAACAAATCATAGAAGTATTGCAACGCTTCGACTTGTTTAAATTAATCTCACCATTTAAACGGTGTTTACGTTGCAATGGATTATTAGAACCTGTAGATAAGCAATCTATCATTGACCAAGTGCCTGAAAATGTGCGATCGCAGATTGATCAATTCCAGCGTTGTCAAGATTGCGATCGCATTTATTGGAAAGGTTCGCATTATGAACGATTGCAACAGTTTATTGACGAAGTGCTGGACTCAAGAAAAGGTGAGTAAATGACATTAATTTTAGCTCTCGATTTTGGCGGAACTAAACTGGCGGCTGCATTGGTAAATATCGGTTCGAGAAAGTGGTTGCGTTATGAACGTCGTCTCTCGCCAGCGAATGCAGATGCTAGCACTGACTTGGAAATTATGCGATCGCTCATTTACTCGCTGCTGGAAGACACAAAACCTGCTGCGATCGGTGTCAGCTTTGGTGGCCCAGTTGACGCTTCCACGGGGACGGTACGACTATCTCATCATGTCTCTGGATGGGAAAACATTCCACTCAAAGGTTTATTGGAGAAGGAGTTTGGTGTGAGTGTTGGTGTAGATAATGATGCTAACGTTGCGGCTTTGGGTGAACACCGCTTTGGTGCGGGACAAGGATACGATAGCCTGTTTTATATTACTGTCAGCACTGGCGTGGGTGGTGGTTGGATACTCAACGGTAAGCCTTGGCGGGGTGCTGGTGGGATGGCTGGCGAAATTGGACATATAGTTGTAGATCCTGCTGGGCCAATTTGTTTGTGTGGTAAGCGGGGATGTGTGGAACGTTTAGCGTCGGGGCCTTATATGGCGCAAAATGTTAGGGAAATTTTGGAGAAAGAACCGCAGAGGCGCGGAGGACTCAGAGATGGAGAGGTTTTAAGGGGTTTGGTGGGGGATAATTTAACGTTGCTGACGGGGCAGTTGGTAAGTGAGGCGGCGGCGGCTGGGGATGATTTGGCTAAGGAAGTGTTGCACAAGGCTGCTTGGGCGCTGGGTATAGGTATTGGTAATGTGGCGAACTTGATGAATCCACAGCGCTTTGTTTTAGGAGGCGGTGTGACGAAAGCGGGGGAAGATTTTTGGCAGGTGGTGCGTCAAGTGGCGCGGGAGACAGCTTTACCGGAAGTTGATTTTGAAATTGTGCCGGCGGTTCTAGGAGATGATGCGCCTTTGTGGGGGGCGGTGGCTTTAGCAGAAATGGGGATGACTTGAAAGGTAAAAAGGCGATCGTTTTTCTGTAGAGATTTTATGTGGATAATTTCATTATTTAACTTAAATAAATCAGGCAACCCAGTTAGCAATAACACATATAGAAAGCAATAATATGGTGAATTTGAAAAATCACTAATCGTTTTATTATGACTGTTGAATGCCCTGGCGAAACTCTCTAATCGCTTCCAAGGGAGATGATAGAAAAAGACAACGATTGAGTAGGGATAAATCTAACTCTGGTAGCAACTCACTATTAACAACTTTCTTATATTCTTGTTCTCGTAAGCAGTAGATTTCAATTGTGCCATCTTCCCAAAACCAAACTTCCGGGACTCCCATTAATTTGTACTTCTGTAATTTTATGGGACTAACGTTTACATTTTAAGTCAAAACCAAATTATCCCGATGAATAACGGTTTCTACACCTGCATAACCTAAAATTGTGGGAATTTCCCGTGAATGACAACCGCGAATCTTTTGCAAATCATTACTGTTGTAATTCACAAGTCCTCTAGCAATTTCGCTACCATTTGTGTCACATAATTGCACAGCATCCTGTGTGTCAAACTCTCCTTCTACTGCCTTAATACCAGCAGCTAATAAAGATTTTCCTCCTAGAGAAATTGCCGCGATCGCACCTTCATCTAAATGCAATTTACCCGCAGGTACAAGTCCGTAAGCTATCCAACGTTTACGCGCCGAAGTTGGTTCCGGTTGCGGTTCAAAATGCGTCCCAATCAGTTCACCTTGGATAATTTTTTCGATATTCCGAGGAAATCGCCCTTGGGTAATTACAGTCCGCACTCCCGCCGCGATCGCAATCCTCGCAGCCGAAATTTTTGTCACCATCCCACCAGTACCCCATTGAGAACCTTGGGAACCTGTTTGTATCTGTAATTCTGCTAATTCTTTAATGCTACTAACTAATGCGATCGGCCGAGCATCTGGTACGGAACGGGGATCGGCTGAGTATAACCTATCGACATCGGTGAGTAAAAATAGCCAATCTGCTTCTACTAAACTGGCAACCAATGCTGAAAGAGTATCATTATCACCAAATTTTAGTTCATCTATTGCGACAGTATCATTTTCATTGACGATGGGAATCACTCCCAATCCCAATAGTTCCTGAAAGGTGTTGTAGGCGTTGAGATAGCGGCTGCGCTGTACCAAGTCACTGCGAGTCAGTAATACTTGAGCGATCGCCTGTTGCAGAGTAGTAAATAAATCATCGTATATCCGAATTAACCTGCCTTGTCCAACTGCTGCTACAGCCTGTTTGAGTGCGATCGCTTTAGGACGTTCAGTTAACCCCAACCTTGCACAACCCACACCCACAGCGCCAGAAGAAACCAAAATTACCCGGTGTCCCTGGCTTCTCAAATGGCAAAGTGTTTCTGCCAAGGTAGCAATAGTGGAAAGTGCTAATTGTCCCGTTTCTGGTTGAGTTAGGCTAGAAGTACCGATTTTGACAACAATTGTTTTAGTCATTGATCATTGGTCATTGGTCATTAGTCATTAGTCATTGGTAATTGGTCATTGGTCATTGGTCATTGGTCATTAGTCATTGGTCATTGGTCATTAGTAACTGACGAATGATAACGGACAAATGACAAATGACTAAATAAATTGTAAAGCGCCAATCCCTCTATAGTGAGGGCTGACGCTTTACGGGTGTATATTTACTTAGTATGAGTTAGGGTCTTTTTTGGCTGACCCCATGTTATTAATACTTATGATCCCCGATTTTTTGGTTCCAATAAGATTCCTTAAGCATTTCTTTAGATTTACTTTCCTGACGATATTTCAACTTTTGTGAATCTTGGTTTTCTTGGGAGTAATAGAGGCTCCCAGAATTTCAGATATCCAAACTTCAAAGTTACGGACGGGATGAGAGCGGAGGGCTGCGTCGGCATGAATAATCGGTTCGACTAAAATGGTAAACATCCCCAGACGATTACCTGCTAAAACATCAGTAAACAAGCGATCGCCTACCATCCCTACCTGATGCACTGGTAGATCCATTCCCCTCAGTGCTGCCCTAATTTTGCGTCGGGAAGGCTTGGCTGCACCCAAATAGTAAGGTAGGTTGAGCGATCGCGCAATTCCACCAATTCGCGCTTCACTCAGGTTGTTACTCACCAAGCACAGTGCAGTATGGATGCGGATTTGCTCCACCCACTCTCGTAGTTCTGGGGAAGCTATCCCCACTGTAAAAGGTACTAAGGTTTCATCTACATCCAACACTAGGCCTTTAAGCCCGTATTTTTGGATAATATCTGGTGTTAGGTTCAACACTGAACCCTCTAAAATCAAATCAGGCTGTAAAAGATTGTTCCAGATCATAGTCAACAGGCAAATGTAAGTGCTCCAGAGAAATGAGCATAACCCAATATAGTTTAGTTAGTCGAACTCCATCCTGGAATATCTCCCTGAACATTTTGAGATAAAATCCCTAAAATCTTATCTATCTCTTTGATGTAATAATTACTCAAATCAATAAATATATCGTTTTCTTCTAACTTCAAAAACTTCCAAATATCGCCTGTTGTTACCGCACCATAAATTTTACTAATTTCATTTCCTTCTTGTTGATTAAACAATTGTGCTGCCAACATTGCGGCTGCACATTGACCTAATCCACCTTTAATATTTTCATTTTTGGCTTCAATAATAACCACCACTGGCACATTAATTGTTAGCTGCTCTTTAGAACGACTAATGATAAAGTCACAGTATCCATTCAGACCTTTTTCTGCATCTACATTAAAATCTGTTCCTGAAAACAAACTAATTGGATAATTAGCTCTACGTCTTACCTCCAACAATATCGGAGTGATAATCATTTCTGAACGAGCTTTTTCAGTATTAATTGCTAAAGCCAGTTCTGTAGTTTCTTCTAAAGAATTTTTGAGTTTCTCACTTGCCTGTAAAGGTTCTATGTCGGCACATAAATCAGTTTCTTCATCAATGCAGATGCTGAATGACTTTTTAAATTTACTTAATGTAAAATCGCTATAAGCCATTTTCAGCACCTCATACTAATTTTGGATTTTGGATTTTAGATTTTGGATTAAAAATCTCTACCAACTAAAATGCTTTTTCCAGGGTTTTTAACAATACTAGTTGTCACAATTTAGTATTAGTGTTTCATTGCTTCCAGATTTAACAGGACATGGTAAAAGGTTTAAGTAGATTTTGATGATGATGATGAAAATTCCCAATTAAAAAATTCAAAATGAAAATGTAACATTTTGAATTTTTAATCTTATTCTACTTCGTTAAAAAGATGTTCTTCTAACAGAGGCTGCACTTTGCGAAACTCCTCTGGAGAGAGTAACTCCGGTTCACCTGTTTTGGTGATCCGTGCAAAAAACAACAGGGGATCTAGGGGTGTATAAATTGCATACTCCTGATCTTCCTCATAAAAGCTAGCGAGTAGCTGTAATTGCTCAGGCTCTAAATCTGCCTCTTCGTCTTCGATTTCTAAAGTGAAGAGTTCTGATTCTTCCACTGGCGGTAAATCACCTGCAACAGTCAAAGCATAAGCTGTATTCTTCAGTATCAAGTTCTGCTCAGATAGTACAGCTTGGGCATTAGCAAAAATTTGCTCAATGATCGCGTCGTCTTCTACCAGAACCGCTTCTTCTTCCTCACCGTCACCTTCCCAAGAAAAAATCTCTACAGGTGAGTCTACAGGAAGAAGTAAAACGTATTCTTGTCCATCTACCTCCAGGGAATGCTCTACATAACATTCGAGCGATCGCCCTTTGTCATCGGTTAAAGTGATGGAACCCGCATGAGCGTTATCATTTTCTTCAGGAAATGGAGGGGAAAACATAGCCGAAATGTAAAAATTTAATAAATACCAGCAACTTTGAAAATCGCTTAACTAGATTAATGACATATTATGTCAACAAAATAGTTTTATACGTAAATACAACTGCTGGCTAATCGTTTTTAGAATATCATGTTAAAAGGTATCAATATTCAATAGCCGCAGCTGAACTGCGAGAACTGGCACGCTTGACATCCAGCCATTGTTGTAAAATTAAAGCGGCTGCCTTGCGGTCAATCAAACCTTTATGGCGTGACGGGGAGCGGTTTTCAGCTATCAGCAGTTGCTCTGCTTGAAATGAAGTTAATCGCTCATCTACATATTCCACAGGCAGTTTTAGTGCTTTAGCAAGTCTAGTAGTAAATTTTTGAACTTGACGTGCCTGAAATCCTAGTGAGCCATCCATTGAATAAGGTAAGCCCATAACTAGAACTTGTACCTCACGTTCATTAACTAGTTGTCGGATTTGCTCGACATCCTGCTCAAAAGATGTACGTTCAATAGTGGTGATTCCCGTGGCAATTAAACCCGTGCGATCGCACCCAGCCACCCCAATGCGCTTTTGACCGTAATCTAGTCCCAACGCCGAAATAAAAGGTTTTGCTTGCTCCTGGGAGATCACACTAATTCTCCTGCGGTGCATCTGCTGATTCAGCAATCGGCGATGCTTCCACGCTAGGGTTTTTTCCCGAAAAATTAATCGGTTCTGACTTACTTGGTAGTGGTTTATCTGACGATGGCAACTTTCCTGGTTGTATCCATGACATTCCACCTGGTATCGGCTTACGTGTTGGTTGTAAACCTTGCAGCATATCAGTCCACTGAATTCCTTCTAAGGAGACGAATTTAGACTCCCGTAACTTATGCCACACAGAACGAGACATGACTAATGTATGTTCTATGCGTTTTGCCCCAACTCGTTCCAAATACTCTTCTCGCTCTGCCTGATAGTCTGATGAGGCTAGTTGTAACCCTTGCTGGGGAAAATCTTGGGCTATGCGAGCCAGTTGAGATAGTAATTCTGGATACAGCCAGGTGTAAGCAGGATGAACTGTCAGCGTTGCAACGTGGGGAACTTCACCCTTACGGTCAAGTTGCACCTGAAAATAGCCGATCGCAGCTTTGCGTTGGGGTTCAAATACGTAACCACTGACTACTTCTGTTTTGGTCAGCCATTGCTTTACTGCATCAGTTAAAGCGCCGAACAAGCTGGTTTTAAAGTCGCGGGTGTTACGGTCAAAAACCTGACGTACCAAAGGTGGCATCGATGCCGTATCAAGCTGATATAGCAATTGGGCATCAGCATTGCTCACTGGCAAGAGGTTGGGCAAGTCTGGCTCTGCTTGTGCCAATTCAGCCAGTAATTCTGGCCCAATTTCCCAATATGTCATTTCTGCCAGACGCTGGAATCCATTTTGTCGATATAATGCCAGCGCTTCAATGTCATTGATGTTAACTTCCAGTAGCCAAGTGCGAGCTTCCAAAATCGATTCAAAGCAATGACGCAACAGTTGCGAGCCAATTCCTTGTTTATCGACACCACGCTCCAACAGTACTTGATCGATCCGCCAAGTACTGCGTGTGCGGTTAAAGGGTGACACTTGAATCATTCCTAGAAGCATCCGCCCTTGCTCTGCGACATAAGCACACAGGCGATACTGTAGCGGGTTCGGAAACCAACTTAAAAATTTGAGTAACCCATACCAGCGACGCAGCCTTTGCATCTGGCTGATGGCAAAACCTGCTCCCTTCGGAGTAAGGGCTGCGAATGACTCTTGAGTTATGCGTTCAATGCCGTCCAGATCCCGGTATTGGACTGGTCGGATAATAACGCTGAGGTTTCGGGGAAGTAATGAAGTCATTTTTATTTCGAGCCGCCATTTAGCCTTAACTAACTGCTCTTCAAAGGAACTGCTGCAATAATCTTAACTAGTTTCTGGTCTTTACTATTGTGCCAAAAGGGTGATTTTAGTAACTTGATACTTAAAAAAGCAGAAAAAGCAGACCTTGTGATAACACCATTGGCATTGATCCAACAACATCTGCCTTTATTTTATTTGAATTTTGATTAAAATTTGTATATATTTATAGCCCTTGTCGAGAAACTAGCTTTTCAAAGTGGGCTTGGGTTTGATGGAGTAATTGCTGGCGACTATCTACCAGTGTTTGCTTCAGGGTTGGAACGAGATTGCGGGCTTGCAGAGTCATGTGAAGTTGCAGGTTGGCGACATATTCACTGAAATCTTGATTCACTTCATCTGCGCCCGCATCCGTTAATAAATTGGATTCCATTGCCACTGTGTTCTCCTGTGTTAATCCTGTGCTGTCTCTCTTCATGACCAAAAACTATCACGTTGTTTGGACTAACTTCTTAATTTGCAATGAAGTTTAACGCTTCTTAGGGATAAAGATAGCGATCGCTCCAGAGTTTTCATCTGCATCCTTAAAATCTCAAACCAACACCACCTTGTACAGAGATAGCTGTACCACCGCTATCACGGTAGGCATCAAAAGCGATAATGGCGTTGCCAAATAGCACAGTATTGCTATTTGGAATCATATAATCAATGCCCGGTTGTAAAGCAAAACTAATTTTGTCGCCCACAGGAGAAGAACCGCCACCACCAGCCAACACCAATCCAGCACCCAGGTAGGCATCAGCTTGCCAGTTAAGAGGAAAATCGTAAGAAACCGTTGGCACAACTGCCGTATTATTACCGATTAACACTTGGGCACGCAGTGAAATTGGCGCTTCCAAAAGCTTGTAGCGCCCCGCTATAACTCCCCCGAATTGGATACCATCGGTAAAACCAACAGTGGGGCCTATACCTACATAACTCCCATAGGCTACTTGAGCTTGTGCTGGTTTAGTAGTCGCCAGACTCAAAACCAAGCCAGCCCCCAGAACTGAAACCAAATATGGAATATATCTCATCACCTAACTCCTCACACCATTTTGAATTTGGGCATTGGGCATTGGTTATTGCCCTTCATCCTTCCCTGCCCCTCTGCCCCTCTGCTCCCTCTCCATTCTACGGGCAACGAGGATGAATGCCTCCTTGAGTACAAATGTAGGCTAATTGCTTGGCATCTAAATTTTTGGCTTGAGAAAAATCAACTCCTTGGACTACAGCAGATACCGAGCCTAAATCTGGGGTTTGGACAAATTGATCTGCTGGATCTTGTTTGCTAGGAGCAAGAATTGCCCCCTTAAAATCTGCTCCTGCGACATTCGCCCCTCTTAAATCTGCAAGACTCAGGTCGGCATTTTGCAAATTAACATTTTCCATTTGGGCAGAACGCAAAACAGCACCAGCTAGACGAGTAGCGCTCAGGTTAGCATTACTGAGATTGGCACGATCTAAATAGGCTCCTGATAAATCTGCCCCTTGCCAATCAGTGTTAGTTAAGTTGGCAAAGGATAATTGCGTTCCTATCGCAGTGGCCCGACCTAAACGCGCACCATACAGATTGGCTTCGTTCAATTTGGCGTCGCCTAAATCTGCTCCAGTCAAGCTGGCTTTTTCCAAAACTGCGTTTCGCAGATCGGCTCCTACTAGTTGGGTGCTATTGAGTTTAGCGTCAAATAAACGGGCGTTGGATAAGTTGGCTCTGTTGAGAGTGGCGCGGCTCAAATCGGTACGGTTCATTAAGACGCGACTGAGGTTAGCATCAGTAAGATTGGCTTGCTGCAACTGAGCTTGGCTTAAATCAGCGATCGCATCGTCGTAAGTATCCCAGCGTCCATCTTCACCAACACCCCGAAAGCGGCTACCCTTAAAGCTGGCTTGGTTAAGATTTGCAGATTTAAGCTTAACTCCTGATAAATCAAGGTTGTCTAGTACCAAGTTGAAGAAGGAACTTCCTGGAGTACCGCTTTGACCTAATTGAGTGCTACTCAGGTCAATTCCCTCGATTTTACCACTGTAAACAGAGAGAATCTTGTTGATCGTTCGCTGGTTTCTTTGTAGCCGCCCTTGCCGTAATTCCCGCTCCTTGCTTGCAGTGCTACCCACAGACTCCAGTTCGCTAACCAAAAACTGATTCTTATTTTTTAATTCCGGGATGGCTTGGGGCCCGACAGTTGTCAAAGCTTGTTGAATCGTATCTAGGAGGCTGGGGTTGGTTTCGCTAACCAAGAGATCCGCCAGAAATTTAATGGACTGCGGCTCATTAATACCACCCATAGCCAAAATTGCACTTTGGCGTTGCTCATTAGTCACTCCAGAGTTGGGAGTCAATTGCTTGCGGAGTTCATCGAACTGTTGCCTGTTGATTTTCTCTGTTGCTCGCTGGGATTGTTGAATTTGGATATAAACTTGAGTGCCGATTAAAGTTGCCAACACAGCAGTCATACTCGTCAGCCCTACCCCAAACAAAGTTAGATTGGGATTTTGCTGTATCCGCCGCCACAGATTAGGCGATTGGTTGGTTTGATCTGCCGCTAAATCTTCTCCCTCTTGCCATTCTTCTGCTTCATCATTACCGCCAGCAGACTGAGCTTGTCTGTTGCTAGCTAAGAGGGCATCTATTGTATAAGTGCCTGCTAGTTGATCATGGAGTGCGCGACGCCCCCGGCGCGACGGTAAGCCTATCCCTTCACCCACAATCATTAACAAAGACAAAAATGTGAATAATCCTAAATTTGGAAAAGCAAAGCTGTAGCGCCACAGCAGATAAGCAATGGAAATGGGTACAGTCCAACGCCCAACTCCTTCTCTAATGACAACTGCCCCCAATCCGGGCGGCTTCCCTTGTTCGTTGACAACCCGCACTTTTAACCAACGCTTTGGAATGGTGCTACCAGTTTTAGCTAGTAGATACAATTGCCACCATGAGAGAGTTACAGGCGCTAACAGGGCAATTGTCCACAAAATATTAGTTGGCCATGCTACGTTACGGATGCCATAGCTCACAGGCAAAGACAGGGGTCTAGCGATCGCTCTTTCTGTTACCACCAACACGGGGTTAAGCGGCACTCGGTTCAGATCGCTTCTAGAATTGGCATAAACACCAATGCCGAAGGGAATCAACCCACTAGTAACCACTAGTGTGATTTCAGCTGCCCAAGCAGCAAAACGTCTGCTTCCTAGCAGTAGCGAACTGGCTCTTTCCGGTTGTTTTGACTGACCAGATTGATTACTTCTTCTGACAATTGGTGACGTCATCGGATAATTCCCTTTGATATTATTTCTACACCGCGATCGGCACAATTAAAATAGACTAAGCTAATCAGCAAAAAGAAAAGCATATTGAAATAGAATTTAGGTGTCATACAGCAGAATTTAGAAGAAGTAAAACAGGCTTTATACCTGTTTTTGATACTTCGCTTGTGTACTTCACCTTCCTTAAAATTCTCTGTAAGTCAGAAGCCTTTTGTATTCTGGCTCCTGACTTTCATAGCTCCCAGCAGAGTGCAAAGTAAATGCATATCAACTTATTGCTTACGTTGAAAGCTAGTAGACACAAAAAATTTGTATCCAACATACACTAACACTGCCAAAAGTGCCAGACTGATTACAGATGCAACTAGTTTAAACACTGCTTGCAGCATCGCCAACCCTACTAGCACTGTCACACCCGAAACTACTAGCTTTTTCGTTCCAGATAAGCTGTTGAACCAAATCCGAAATCGCTCCAGTTGCAAGTTCAAGTTGGCAAAAACAGACTGAGGCGTTTGTTCTTGTGGTTGTGGAACCACCCCAGGTGGGGTATTAATCTCTGCCTCTAGCTGATTGAGGCGACGCTGTAAGTCTTCTTCTGGTTGAGGATTCATAAATCTTTTCTACCTCAGTTAGCATACTTATTCAACAACAGACCAACCAAATTCTATTTTTGGTGGTTGTCTTAGTGATTTTAGCTAATGTCTGTGCGTGCAAGACCTTTCTACACAGGGAAAAATTATGTTTTTTTCTTGTTGCCTTCTAGACATCAATTATTGTAGAGATGTTACATTTCAACGTCTCTACACACATCCATCAAATCTTCACAAATAATCCTTAACTGAATGGTATTACTTTATACGACAGCTTTTGGAACCAAGACGGATTGCTGTCGTCTATTAAGTCAGACTGTATAACAATAAATTGCTCTAAAAATATCGAGCATTAATTAAAATGAAAACGCTTAGGCTACTTAAAATTGTTCCCGCAGCTTTGGCGATGAGTTTGGTTTTCACTGAGGCTAATTTAGCACAGACACCAACAATTCAAATTAATCGAAGTTTCCAACCAGATCCATTGATTTTGAAAGGAAAGTCTGGGGGAACTGTCAAAAGTAATTGTGGCAATATTACCACTGAACCCAATCAAGTGATCCAGGTTACAGAGTCACTGCCTTATTTGCGATTAACAGTAGAGAGTCAGGGGAAGCCAACGCTGTTGATCGATGGGCCTGGGGGGCGTTTTTGTGTCATGGCAGATAGCTACTCTGGAGGCAAGCCAGAACTTTCTGGTTACTGGCAGGCAGGAAAATACTCACTGTATGTCGGCGAACTATCCCAACGTGACTATAACTACACTGTCTCAATCTCGCAAAAAAATAAATAGTAATTAGTCATTTGTCTTTTTACTAATGACTAATTACTAATGACTAATGACCAACAACCCTTGACTAATCAATCTTCCAGTGATTTGGCTGGAACTTCGACAGCAGTGACATCAATTGTGCCTTCTGGTGTAAAGCGCTGAAAATGACTATTTTGTACTAACAGTGACTCGCCACAGCTAGGGCACTGTAACTGACTGTTATTTAAACCTGTAAATTCGTGTCCACAGACGGGACACTGGTCAGCAACCAAATTGCGTTGCAGCCACCAACGAAAACCAAAAAAAGCCACAATAGGCGCCAACAATAGCAACCCAAAAATAATCAGCAACGAATTAACCAACCAACCCAAGCCCAGTGATGCCAGCAACCAAATAACTGCCAGCAGCGTTAGCCAAGGGCGGAGATTTAAAAGATTCGATTGAAATGATGACTTGAAGCTCATTTTTTAAATGTCGTCCTGCTATCCTCTAGGATAGCGATTTTAGTCATTGGTCATGAGTCATTTGTAATTTGGACTCAAAGTTGATGACAGAAGCATTTTTTGCACGTGTTGCTGGAAGGCATCTATGCCAAATAGAGCGATCGCCTGTTCTCGCAACCACTCTCCATCACATCGCTGATCATCCCCTTGAAGCATTTCTATACAAGCCGTCGCTACAGCATCAGGACTACGGTGTGGTACTCGCCATCCTAGTTTACCATCTTGCAAGGGGTCAGCAGAGCCATCGTCATCACCCGATAATACAGGCACTCCACAAGCCATTGCTTCCAGATAAACAATGCCAAAGCCTTCTTGTGAAGGCATAATGTAGGCATCAGCAAGGCGGTAATGTTCCATTAATTCTTCTGTCGCAACGAAACCAGCAAATACGACGCGATCGCTCACACCTAAATCTTTTGCTAGTTTAGCTAATCGCGGTTGGTCATCACCGCGACCAATTACTAAATATTTTACTTCTGGGAAAACCTGAGCAACTTGTGGTAGTGCCCGAATCGTGACATCAACACCCTTATAAATATCGCCTGACCATAACCGTGCGACTGTCATTAATACCTTAGTACCAGCCAAGCCATACTTCTGGACTAATTCTGGCTCCTTGGAACCAGGAGTAAATTTATCACCATCAATAGCACAAGGCATCATCTGTACCATTTTCGGGTTTAGACCATTAGCAACACAAGCGCGATCGCGGCTGTAACGACTAATTGTCCAAATTCCAGATGCTGATGTCAGGGCGCGACGTTCTTGATTTTTGAGCGGTTCCCAGACTTCTTTGCCGTAAGTTAGCACGGTATAAGGAATCCCCAAGGGCTGGCAAAGAGTTTGTACTAACATTGCCAAGTTAATATGGCCGCAGAAAACCTGCTGCGGTCGGCTTTGCAACAGACATTTCAGTAAAGCTGCTGCCATTTGCAGTCTCCCCAAATAGGGAGACTGATTTTTAAAGTAATGAAATTTTAAGTTCTCGTCTTCAAACGGATTTAAGCGATCAGAACTATCTCGTAGCAAAAAGACTTCTGCTTTATAGGCTTGGCTCACTCCCAGATAGGCGCGAAAAATATCTTTTATATATGATTGAATACCACCTTCGTGGGCAAAAATTTCTAAGAACACGAAGACATGGTTAGTTTTTTGGTTAACTTTATTACCTAAATTTAGGTTTTCTGTCACTGTAGTGATGTGCATATTAGGTCATTTACACTCGCGGTAAAGGCGCGATGCCTGCGGCAAGAACTTCATCCAACGCACCGCTTTGTAACCGCTCCAAATCTGTTTTTACCATTTTTTCTAAAAGTTCTTCAAAGCTCACTTGGGGTTCCCAGCCGAGGTTTTTTTTAGCTTTACTGGGGTTAGCTACTAGTTGAAAATGCTCATCTTGTCGCAACAAGCTAGTATTTAGGACTACATGGCGCGTCCAATCCAATCCGACAGACTCAAAGGCTGTGGCAACCAAATCTTTAACACTGTGCAGTTTACCAGTGCCAATCACATATTCTTCTGGCTCATCTACTTGCAACATGAGCCACATAGCCTCTGCGTAATCTCCCGCAAAGCCCCAATCGCGCTTGGCATTCAGATTACCCATTTCTAAGGTGTCAGTTAAACCCAATTTAATTGATGCAGCTGCCAAAGAAACTTTTCGTGTCACAAACTGAGGTGGTCGGAGAGGAGACTCATGATTATATAAAATTCCACTACAGGCAAATAACCCATAACGCTGTCTGTGATGCACCATTGTCCAGTGGGCGTGCATTTTAGCCGCAGCATAGGGATTTTTAGGACGAAACGGGGTTTCCTCATCTTGGGGTGAGAGGAATACATCGCCAAACATTTCTGAACTGCTGGCTTGATAAAATCTGGTAGACAAACCAACTTTTCGTACTGCTTCCAAGAGCCTAGTAGCTGTACCAGTTATCAAATCTAGGGTTTCCAATGGGTCGTTCCAAGAGTCGGGTACAAAACTGGGAGCCGCCAAATTGTAAATTTCTTGGGGACGCAGTTGTTCAACTGCGGTCAACAATGCCGCATTATCCCTCAAGTCAACCGTAAAAATTTCTACCTGATTTGCCAGTGTTCCCAGTTTTGTCAAATTAGGTTGTCGATGTGGCGGTACTAATCCTACAACTCGATAACCACGGTTGAGGAGCAAATGGCTGAGATAGTAGCCATCTTGACCAGTAATTCCTGTAATTAGGGCTGTCTTAGTCATATTTTGTCCCCTATTCTCTGCTATCTCTTTAAGTACTAAATGGCACTTGTTGGAGAACAAAATTAAGACTCTCAACACTGCTGACAAATCTTAACAAGGGAGTTAGTATAACTCGAATGCTATCTTTACTGTATTCACCAATTCTTTTTATACAACAA
>NNBV01001876.1_pt1 | contig 23401 bp, 22 predicted proteins | sample 1173771 | NCBI WGS metagenome assembly NNBV01 (sample SAMN07173938, study PRJNA388173) | plant metagenome | isolation source: symbiotic tissue sample KVS11 | place: Norway: Troms, Kvaloya island | reverse complement strand
TAGATAAAGTTCAAGTGCTTGATAGATTAACACTAAACATGTTCTTAGATCTCCACGGTGATGTGTCCAGATTTCGCTTTCATTTAAGTCAGAATAGATGTCATTTTTCGATTCGGAATAGTTCTTAGTTATCTCAAACAAATTATTGACTGTTTGGAGCAAGCAGTCCTTTGCCAAATTGTTGAAGTTTTGTTGAGTTGGTAAATTTTTAATCATCTATCAGCAAATTTCATTAACCATTTAAACAATGGACATCACCTAATACTTCGATGAGAAATAAAGATATGATGTAATAAGCTAACGGATAAATTAAAAATCATTCTTTTATTTAAGTAGTAACCCGCTATCGCTTTCCTTATTTGAGGACGTATGTGTCTACAATTACATTAAATTCAGGAATAATTCTCGTAGTTCTTCCAACTTCACAAAAGCTGAAAGAAAAGAAAATGACTAATTGAAAGATTGAGTTAAAGATTCAAAAATTTTCTAACTCACTTTCCGATAAGCAGAAGCAAACTGCGTAATTAACAAATAGCCGATCACCAAAAAGGCAGAGAAGATAATAGTAACACCATACGTCTGCGGATGTGCGATGGGGTTGAGCACGCGTGCTGCTATGTCGCGCAGCAAATCCATAGGTGAGGAGATTACATCCCAGCTGTTCCAGCGCAGGTAGCGGCCGAGGTAAATACCAAAGCTTCCGAGTATCAATGAGGCGATGGCCATGGTCCAGCCGATCCATTTATTGAAGTGGCGAGTGATGATGGCCTGCATGTCCATAACGGAGGCATAGCCGAGCATGAGACCGTTCCATGCAAAGAATAAAATTAAAGCAAGATCATACCAATAAGGTACTCCCGCGCGTGGCTTTAGGTGAAACAAGTCGGTAAGGATATACGGTGCATTGGGAAAGAAACATAACCAGAACAAAAATGGAACCAATAAGGCCCATCGGTTTTTAATGCGGTCGCTATACAGCACCAGTGCGGTGCTGATGATATAAGGAATAATCGCCAGGAAGATATTCCACAGCAGAAAGACAAACGTAACCTTTGACGTATAATGAATCCGCACCGCCACCAGCGACACACACAGCGCAGTAGTGAGCACAAACAAAATAAGAATGAAGAGCCTGTTCTTTTCCTTGAGTTGGTGCAGGAGGTATTTCATAATTGGTGTAGTGGATTAAAGGTTACAACGAGGAGACAGGGTAAAAGTTATAAGTCATGAAATCATTTAATCCGAAGAGTCCCCGAGGCGGGAGACACTTCGGAGACAGAAAAGGTTTTTAATTTGCGTGATGTATGTTGAAATCAGATCGCACACTCTTCTACTCATGAATTCCGCATCAATGCAATTACCTCACAGATTCAATATTTGCTGGTGAAGAATCAAAATATTTACGAGATCTTAAATTTAACCACAACTCAACTCGTCAGCCTATAGCGGGTGGGGTTGGCAAAAAAGCGAGGGTGCGCTGGCCTCTGCGCGCGGAAGCATTTTTTTGCCTTGATTTTTTTTGGTTGCTTTTTTGTATCAAGACAAAAAAGTGACAGATCAACTATGGAATGCGCGTGATGCAATCAACGCACACATTCTGCAAGTGAAGACATCCCCAAAGCATAGCCGAAGAGTCTCCGGGGCGGGAGACACTTCGGTGAACAGAATACAGAATCAAACATTTACGAGATCCTAAATTTAACCACAACTCAACCCGTCAGCTTATAGCGGGCGGGGTTGGCAAAAAAGCGAGGGTGCGCTGGCCTCTGCGCGCGGAAGCATTTTTTTGCCTTGATTTTTTTTGGTTACTTTTTTGTATCAAGACAAAAAAGTGACAGTGCTACTATGAAATGCACATGATGCAATCAAAGTGCACACCCTATACTTCATCTTCATGTATTTATTTGCAGGAGGAAAGAACATCAGTGAAGGGCATGGAAGCAAGATGCCTTTATGGAAAGAAACGTTGTTTGGATTGACAGTATACGATCGGTCACCACGGTTCGTTTTCTTCCTTACAAAAAGCATTACCATTTACTCCCAACTATTCCTTAACTTAGCCTGTTTCTTTAAGAGATTTTCTGACTACCCGTAGGCCACATAGCACCACCACGCCAACTGCCCTGAAAATGCTGGGCTTTCTGCTGTTGCTTTTGTTTCTGGCATCGCCGGCACTGGCACAGAACACCAAGGGCGACAAGCCGGTACGCAACCAGCGCCAGGTGCGCGACACGAAATCAAAATCGGTACGCAAAAAGAGTAAAGGCAGCACCAAAGATATTGCAGGCCGCAGGCTGCGCACGCGCAATCAGTCATCGGCCAACCGCGCCAACGCGGGTTACACCCAATCATCGCCTTACCGAACCAATAAAAAATCAGGAAGAGACCGCGCTTCTGTTCCACGCGGACGTACCTTCTCCAACTCTCCGCGTGAAAGTCGCAGCCGTGCCTGGAAGGGAGATGTATCGGGCCATCGTATCCGTACCAAACCTCCTTCGCGCAATGATGCGGCACGCACCAATGTGTATCCGCAAAATGGAGCGTATGTAAATAATCCATCGCGCAAGCCAAAAAATAAAAAGACCAATGTGTACACGCGTACTGCATCGGGCAAGCCTGTAGTAAGGCGCACTCCCCGTCAGCGACAGCGCGCATGGAAAGGAAATATGCAGGGCGGGCCAGTAGGAACCCGATCGGCTACAGGTTCAGTAAGCAACGTATACCCGAAGCGAGGCAGGTTTTCAAGGTATGCAACGAAATCTCCGCGAAAAAATAAAGGTAATACCTACTCCAACTCCGGTATTGCGGGAAGGAATCTTCGTTTCAGTTCGTCATCGGGCACACGGGGTAGAAAGTTTTCAATTATTCCGCGCTCTGCATCGGGGCCTTTTATGAAGCGGGGAAGGAAGAATGTGTATTGGGGGAAATATTCAAAAGGCGAGAAACCTTTCTTAACTGACCTTAGCGGTAATCCTATCCGCGGTCGCAATTTCCGTTCATCAGCACAAGGGTTGGTAGGCCGCGATACATTGAAAATGTTTGGGCGTAAGCCAGGAGGAGACCGGGCTTATCGTGGGCGAAGAGGCGGATTTGTATCCATCACACCATCCCGGCAACGTGCATGGACAGGTGATGTAGCAGGAAGAAAACTGAGAAGTCCGAAAGCAAACCGGAGACCCGAGCAGGCCGGTGCATTTGTATTCCCCCGAAAGATGTCTATTTCAAGTAGTGGTAAGGTGGGGCGACAGTTACAAGGTGGTGGCTATTCTTCACGCAGCAATAGACGAAGAGATAATCGTCCTCTGGGGCCAAGAGTGCCCGGCATAGGTGCATCAGGAATTATGAAGAACCTGGCTCGCACTAAAGGGCAAAGGCCAATGCGGGGCGGTGGTTCGGTAAGTGGGGGCGGATGGAATAATAATGGAATGCCGATCAATGTGCGTCAACCCGGATCGGGCAGCATGCGTGCGGGAAATTTTTCGGGCAACATGAAATCGCAGCGGCCACTGAAAGGCGGTGGCAGTGTAAGCGGCAGAACCTGGAACAACAGGCAAACCGCCATTGATGTACGTCAGCCCGGATCAGGAAGTATGCGTGCGGGTAATTTTTCAGGTAACATAAAGTCACAGCGACCATTGAAGGGTGGAGGCAGTGTGAGCGGCAGAACCTGGAACAACAGGCAAACTGCTATTGATGTACGTCAGCCCGGATCAGGAAGTATGCGTGCGGGTAATTTTTCAGGTAACATCAAATCACGCAGACCACTGAAAGGTGGTGGCAGTGTAAGCGGCAAAATCTGGAATAATAAACAAACTGCTATTGATGTGCGCCAGCCAGGATCGGGTAGCATGCGAGCAGGTAATTTTTCGGGCAACATCAAGGCACGCAGACCGCTGAAAGGTGGAGGCAGTGTGAGCGGTAAAATCTGGAACAATAAAGAGACCGCTATTGATGTGCGTCAGCCGGGGTCAGGTAGTATGCGAGCGGGTAACTTTTCGGGTAATATCAAAGCACGCAGACCACAAAAAGGTGGCGGCAGTGTGAGCGGAGTAACCTGGAATAACAAAGAGAAGCCGATTGATGTGCGCATTCCTAAGGGAGATGATGCGGCAGCAGTGGGCTATTCAGGCAAGAAAAAAATACGCAGAGGCTATGTGCAAAATCCGAATGCACACGAAGAATCAACACTGAAGCAACGGCCGGATGAGTCGACTTACAAAGTGGCAGGACTACAGGTAAAGGTAAAACGTGGTAAGTACGAAACGAAACCTAAAGCAGCCGAAAAGTCGATGCTGGGCATCGGCCCGAAAGATGCCACTATTAAAGCAAGCAAGTATGGGGGCAATGTGAAGCTGGCACGTAATTATAAACATAACCCGAAAAGTCATAAGGATGCACAGGATGGTATACCACCAACAAGTGCATCGGTAAAGGCAAGCGAATATTCCAGCAGCATGAAAATGTACTGGAAGTACAAACACAGTCCGTTGGGATCGGACGAGGCATTGAAAGTAAGAGCTCCTAACAAAGCCTACGCGCGCATTGGCGACTACCAGGGAAATATAAAGATGCGCAAGTTCAATGATCACCGCCTGCATCCCGATGCACAGTTTGCGCATAAGAAAAGAGGGAATGTGAAGGAAGACCGAACTATTGTGATGGACGTGAAGTTGTTATGGTCGAAGCTTTTCAAGAAAAGCGATACGCAGCCTACGAGTGTGAAGGAAAAGCCTCTGAAGCCGCGCTACGACAAGAGTGAAAAAGGATTGTGGGCAGATGACCCAAGTTATCAAAAGAAGAAAAATGAGCCTAAAGTGGAATAGACTGGAGTCGCTGGAGCAGTTGTCTGAGATTCAAAAGCAATCAAAAGAGCAACCGGTACTGATTTTCAAACACAGCACACGTTGCTCTATCAGCAGAACGGCCCTCGACCGACTGGAAAGAAACTGGAACAGCGAAGAAGCAAAGAATATTCAACCTTACTATCTCGACCTCATCGCTCACCGCGATGTATCGAACACCATTGCCACCACCTTCCAGGTACACCACGAATCACCACAAGTACTGATTATCGAAAACGGTCAGTCCGTTTATGATAAATCACATCTTGAGATCGATTTCAAATCAATCAAGTCTTTCGTAGCAAGTCACTAAAGTATTTTCTTTCGAATAAGGAATTGCTTAAGCTTGAAAGCTTAAGGTGCCTTCCTTCGTAATGGCGGTTCACTCACTGCTTCGAACTGAAGTGAGTTTTAACTTCAGAGATTACTGTCGATTTGATTTTGTGATATACGAGCGGAAGATCGAAAGCACTTCGCCTATTATTGTGCAGGTGCCCGTTATTCAGCTACTATAAAACTTTGCTAGATCAAAGTCGCCAGCGACCTTGATCTAGCAAAGTTTTTTTTATGCGCAGCCTGCGAGTCTCATCAAGGCTATGTATTTACTTTCTGCGCTCATTGCACTGGTTTAATCAACAACAAAGACGCACTGATACAGAAGCATAAGACGTGAAGTATCATTTGATATTGATTAATGAATTAAATCACTGTTCTTCGAATTGAAGGATTTGCTTCAGTCGTTCCTCTATCGTAATAAATGAAGTATTACCAGTTAAATACAATCGTCTGTGTCAGTCCTTCCGCAAGGCTCAACGCTACCGGGCAGGTACGTCCGGCACGTTCCAGCTTTAGTTTTTGTACATCGGTGGCTTGGAGAGACGGATGGGTGAAGGTGATTTGTATTTCGGCAATCTTGCGCGGGTTGGCGCCCATAATCTTCACGATGTCCGATTTTAATCCCGTAAGGTCGATACCGTCTTTTTCTGCGGCCATCGCCATAATGGTCATCATGCAGCTGCTGAGGGCAGCGCAAACGAGATCGGTAGGGCTAAATGCCTCACCCTTACCGTTGTTGTCGGGCGGGGCATCGGTAATAATGACATTGCCGGATTTAAGATGTGTGTCCTGGGTGCGAAGCTCTCCGGAATAATAACCTGTCATGGATGCCATAATCTTTTATGTAGTTTTTGCGTTTACTATTGATCTAAAACTTAAATTTATCCTAAAGATTTTGCAGGGATGGCTTTTTCGAAGAAATTATCAACATTAGTTTTATTTAATCTGGCATTTTGCCTGGCGCTGAGCGCTCAGACGCAGGATAGCTACGATTATAACTCAGAGTTTACCTGGGGGATCAATAAAAATACCTCTGGCGGATTGATCGCAGGTCTTGATTTCAAAAAAGGGCGTAAGCTGAGCGACAAGGTGATAGAAACCTTCGGGCTGGAGATTGTGAGTGTTAAACATCCGCAGGAAGTACGCAGAAGTTCTAACTCTACCGGTAACTTTTTCATCTACGGCAAGAGCAACTATTTATACGCCATCCGTTTCCAATACGGCCGCGATTTTATTCTTTTCAAGAAAGCCCCGCAGCAGGGAGTGGAGATCAAGCTGGTTACCGCCATCGGCCCTACATTGGGTATCGTTGCGCCTTATTATATAGAGCGCTCGGTTGACAACAGTTTGTTTAACACCGTGCATGAACAATACGATCCCAATAACCCTAACCACTCTTATGGAAACATATTGGGTACAGGTAGTTTGTTTGAAGGATTGTTTCAATCCAAAATTCAACCCGGTGCCAATGCCAAAGTAGGATTCAACTTTGAACTGGGAACAATCAAAAGCCAGGTCACTGGTTTTGAAGTAGGTTTCTTAGTGGATTCATATCTGAAGAAAGTGCTGATCATGCCAAGCACCTATAACCGTGCAGTCTATCCTACATTATATTTTATTCTCTTCTACGGAAATCGTAAGTAGTAATTGAGAATTACAATTCAATATTACTCTTACCGAAACTGAATTGCCGCGATCTAAATCTGTGGCAATTTTTGTTTATAGTTAAATGGGTTGCTTCAACTGATTAGTTGATTGTAACAACTGATGGATAATCTATTTGCAGATAGTGCGCTGATCCTTGATAAAGTTACCCTGGTTGCGCGGGGAAAAAAGTATCTCTCTGATGCAATGCGTAGGCCGCGCTGTGAGGCCGAAGATGCAGCAGGTCGCCAGCGACCTGCTGCATCTTCGGAATTCCAAGTTTAATCCTTTCACGCGTTTCGCGTGAAAGGATTAAACTATATGCATGCACGCGTACGGAATGTCTATGAAATGCGCTTGTCCCATCGTGCATAAGGCACTATCCTTTTATCGAATAAATACCTTATCTCACTCTTTACTTTGGGTGAATGAAGAATCCCAACAGTAACCCAACTCCAATGATACACCATGTTGGCAGTCGTGTAAATGCCTGCAGGCAGAAGGTGCCGATCATGAAACTGAAATTCATCAGTGAATTTTCAAGAGGTTGAAAAAGAAGTAGTGCTGCAGCGGCTACCAATCCTGCGTTGGCAGCATGGATGCCTTCGAGTGATGCACGGATAGGTCTGTATTTTTTTAGTCCTTCCCACATGCGGATCATAAAGAAAATAAGAAACGTTCCGGGTAAAAATATTCCTGCTGCTGACATAATGGCTCCAACAATCTCACCGGTAATACCGTACTCACGCATAGATAAAGCACCGATGTAAGCACTGAATGAAAACACCGGGCCGGGTACGGATTGTGCCAACGCATAGCCGGAAAGAAACTCGGTAGGGTTGAGGTAATCGATACCTAATTTGTTGGGAGCGTATTGCACAAACTCAGTGTACAACATCGGCGTTAATACCTGGCCGCCACCAAAGACTAAGCTTCCGTTCCGATAAAAGTTTTCGAAGAGACGAATAGGTAATGTCACTGTAGGAATGCTCTTGGTTACCCATCCCAGCAAGGCAACAAAAATCAATACACCTACCCACAGAAAGAAGTTAGCCCACGATATATCTATCTTTTGTTTTTCTTCTTTGGGATGAGCTTTGTACTTGAATGCGGTAATGGCTCCTGCTATTAATAATGTAACTGGAAACACATACGGTGTCTGGATGAAATAAGAAGCTAACCCCGCGGCAATCATGAGAACAACGCCCGTCTTTGTAGTCACTGTTTTCAAACTGATGGAATAAGCAGCGAATGCTACGAAGCCCACTGCCATCGGCAAGATGAATCGTGTAAACTCAAGTGATATGTGTTTCGATTCGAAGTTGCTGAGCAAAATGGCGGCAGCCGTCATGATGATCACTGAAGGCAGCATCCAGATGAGCAGCGTAAGGTAAGCCAGGTTAGGACCACCTAATTTATAACCCACAGCTGTTAATGTTTGCGTAGAAGTGGGGCCGGGCAATACCTGGCCCAGTGCATTGAGTTCCAGCAGCTCTTCATCCGGCAGGTAGCCCCTCTTCTTTACCAGCAGATTCTGAAAATGAGCAATGTGTGCCTGAGGCCCTCCGAAGCAAGTGATCGACAGGAGTGCTACGTCTTTAAGAAAAGTAATATAACGAACAGGCTGGGTCAACAGCTTACTTTTTCAACCCGATTTCTCTGAGTCGTTGATTCAGGAATTCGCCAGCCGTAATGTCGGGCCATAGCTTCGGATGTTGATCGTCTACACAACTCGCTAATGAGGCCAGGTTCGTTTCGCTACGCGGATGCATAAAGAAAGGAATGGAATAACGCGGTGTGTTCATTAACTCACGCGGAGGATTTACCACGCGGTGTATGGTAGACTTTAGTTTTTTATTGGTGAGTCGCTCCAGCATATCACCCACATTCACCACCAGCTGATCTGGCAACGCGGTGATGGCAATCCACTTTCCATCTCTGCGCAATACCTGTAATCCATCGGCACTTGCACCCATTAATAATGTGATGAGGTTGATGTCGCCATGCTCCGCTGCACGCACTGCATCGGCAGGTACTGCATCCGGGTTTTCAATTGGGAAGTAATGAATAGGGCGAAGGATACTGTTGCCATGTCGCACTTTGGCATCAAAGTAATCTTCGGGCAGGTTCAGATACAGGGCAATCGCGCGCAGCATCTGTACACCTGTTTTCTCCAGACGTTTATATACATCCAATCCAATCTCTTCAAACTCAGGAACTTCTTTGGGCCATACATTATCCGGATATTCTTTTTTGATAGGATCGTTATCTTCCACCTCCTGGCCTACATGATAAAACTCTTTCAGGTCACCGGTATTGCGGCCTTTGGCATGCTCTTTACCTTTACCGATATAGCCACGCTGCCCGGCAAGTCCCGGTATTTCATACTGTTGCTTTACTTCATCCGCCTTAGCGAAAAACTTTTTGATCACCTCATAGAGCCGGGCCGAGAGCTCATCAGTAAGATAATGATTACGAATAGCCACAAAGCCGATATTATGATACGCTTCGCCCAGGTCGGCAACAAACTTTTTCTTTCTCTGCGGATCGCCCGAAGTAAAATCAGCGAGGTCCAGCGAAGGTATCGTATCGTATAAAATTTCGCTCATACCATTCATCATTTTAGGTTATCGCAAGCTAATTAATTTTAGGTAAATTTACTTTCATCGAGCAGTTGGCCCGTGAATTGTCTAGTCTACTTTATAAATCATTTATCATGAAAAATATCACCCGAAGAAATTTCTTTAACAATGCCATCAAAGCGACCGTTGCAGGATCGGTGGCTATTCCGTATTTGTTCAATGGCACTGAAGCAATAGCACAAGGCAGCACGGATGAGTTGCTCTCTTCCTCTACTTCCGCTTTGCAATTTGCCCAGGTAAAGCTGCCCTATGATTACGCAGCATTAGAGCCGAATATCGATGCCACTACCATGGACATCCATTACAATAAGCACCATGCTACGTACATCAAAAATGTGAACGAAGCCATTGCAGCTGAAAACATTTCTTTTGGCACGGAGAAAGAATTCTTTGCCGATGCTTCCAAGCTATCGGCTAAGGCTCGCAACAATGGAGGAGGTGCATGGAACCATAACTTCTTCTGGCAGAGCATGAGCCCTAATGCAAGTGGCACTCCTTACGGCAAAATTGTATCTGCTTTGGATGGTGCTTTTGGTTCTGTACCGAAATTTAAAGAAGCGTTTACCGCAGCAGCGATGACACGCTTTGGTTCCGGCTGGGCATGGCTGGTGAAAGATGCATCGGGCAAACTGGTAATTAGCTCAACACCTAATCAGGATAATCCATTGATGGATACAGCGGAAGTAAAAGGTACTCCTATACTTGCGCTGGATGTATGGGAACATGCCTACTACCTGAAGTATCAGAACAAAAGAAATGAATATGTTGCCAACTGGTTTAACGTAGTGAACTGGGAGGAAGTAGCGAAGCGTTTAGCTTAACGATCTATCAATAAATACATGAAGGACTTGAGTACAGGAGAATCTTTTCCTGAAACTCAAGTCCTTTTTATATTTGCACGATATGATGAAGTATTTGTTCACCGGCATTGTCTCCATTCTCATTCTCATTGCTGTATTGATACCCGGCTCTGATCTTCCCAGTGTTGATTTTGTGGGATTTGATAAAGTAGTTCACATAGGAATGTTTGGCGCATGGGCCATGGCGGTGTATTATGATTTTACTGTTCGTGGTATGCGCCACGTGTGGGTATTTATAGCAGGTCTTGCTTTCTCCTTATTTACCGAAATCATCCAGCTATTTGTTGAAGGCCGCACCTTCGATTGGTCGGACATGGTAGCAGATGCTATCGGTTTGATTCTCGGACTTACTATTGGGGCGTGGATGGTGAGGAAGCTTTTTGGCTTGAGATAGTATTATCGTGATAAGTGTTCTGTGTGGACGCAGACCATGGAGTGAAAAAATATGATTTGTGATTAGTGAGTTGTGAATAGTGATTTTAGATTTAGAATCTGTTTGCATTTAAATCACAAATCACAAATCAATTCTGAATACCTTAATTAAGGTTGCACTAACTCGGGTGCTTTCACCTTCAGCATCCACTTCATCAATGGTCCGCTGCTCATGCTGGTAACTAATGCCATAATTACCAGTGAAACGAAAATCTTCTCGTTGATGATCCCATTCTCCAGCGCCACAATGCCCAGAATGATTTCCATAGCACCACGTGCATTCATACCAAAACCAGCAGCCAGTGATTCTCTCCAGGTAAATCCTCCACCCAGCCGTGTGCCTAATCCACTGCCAATGATTTTTCCTGCAAAAGCGATAACGATGATAATCACCGTGAGCCAGAAGTCGAAGTTGGCGGCAAAGTTTACTCGCAAGCCGATGGACACAAAAAACAGCGGAGCGAAAATATTGTTGATGAACTGATGCACAATCTCTTTGGCACGTTCGGAGAAATGTTCGGAGTCGCCCAGCGATACCCCGATGATGAACGCTCCGAAGATGGCATGTATGCCGATGTATTCCGTAAAGGCAGCTCCCATGAAACAAAGCGCCAGCGATAAAGAGAGAATGCCTCCCGGCCAGGCCAGTTTTTTATTCACCCACGGCAATACACGGTTGAGAACATTGCGCCCGATAGTGAGCATGATTACCGTGAAGCCAATGGTCAGTGATAATGTGCTGAGGAAAGACATCGATCCGCCTTTGCCAATCATACCTAAGATGACCGAAAAGATCAGCCATCCTATAACATCATCGACCATAGCAGAAGCCACGACTAACAAGCCCATGCGCGATTTGAATAACCCGATATCCATCAGTATGCGCACAATAACAGGCAAAGCTGATATCGCCATCGCTGTACCCATAAATAAGGAGAAGATGAGATGTTGCTTCGGATCAACGATGCCAAAGAAGTCGGGGAATAGATAAGGTAGCGTAAAGCCGAAGATGAAGGGAATGACCAGGCCAAGCAAACTGGTGAGTATCGATTGTCGCCCTTGCTGCCATACAATGCGCAGATCCACTTCAAGCCCGGCAATGAAAAGCAGCATCACCACCGATAGCTGAACTAATCCCGCAAGTACTACTCCGGATGTATTGCCTACCGGAAAAAGAAATTGAAACCAATCGGGTTGAATCATACCCAATACAGTAGGCCCGATGATGATGCCGGCAATGAGTTCACCCACCACGGCAGGTTGTTTCAGCCTGCGCGCAATCTCGGCAAAGAGCCGGCCCATCACGAGCATGATACTGATCTGAATCAGCAACTGTACTACCTGATCGTGCGAAAGCTTACCCATGAGTTACCTCCTTTTTTTTCGGATGAATAACAAGAAGGTTGCAAGGCAGGTCAGCAAAAATATATTCCAGGTCAGTGGGAAATACACGCGAAAAGAAAGATGACTTACGCTGTGGCGCATTAATAATAAGCAGATCGGCTTGCTTGCGTTCAGCAAATTTAGCCAGCTCAAATCCCGGCTTGCCCGATATGATTTTGATGTTCAGTTTAGGTTTTTCTATAGGGAGACGATCCAGGATCATTTCTACTTTTTCGATCTCGTCTTTTACTAATTTATGACGTACCTCATCGTACTCAGCTTCTGAGCAATCTTCATTAGTCACCAGGCTAAGACCATATAACTTCAGTTCGCGTACAACGTGCACCCAGTGCGACTGGCTTTTATTTCCGATCAGGCAAGCCAGTGAAAGTGCTTCTGAGGTAAAAGGTCCGTCTTCGGCATTCACCACGATATTTTTAAATGCAAGCGACTCTGTTGAAGGGTTATGAATCATCAGCACCGAGCATTCTGCTTTACGCAAAATTTTTCGGGCAATAGTGCCGATATAATATTGCACCAGGTTTTCACGCTTGAGCGCACCCGCGATAAGCAAGTCGGCTTTTTCATCGCGGCATATTTTCAGTATTCGCTTGGTCGGGTCGCCTGCTTCCCATATAATTTTGATATTGTCTTTTTCTGCACCGGCTTCTTTAAGTAACTGGTTCATCTTCTGATCTTGCTCCGGACCATGCACACCTACATGAACAATCACCAGTCGGGCGTTGAAATAGCGCGATAACCGGCTGCCAATATGAACCATGGTAGATGCCGTAGGAGAGAAGGCGACAGCCAATACTATTTTTTCGAAAGAGGAAGTCATTGCAATTCGCTTGAAATTTAACAAAAGGCGACTGCTAATAAAATGAACAATTCACATTAGTGGGTGCGCATTGCAAATAGTCTTACTTCCTGTTCAGAAGTTAACAATGTGGTAATACTTCTTTATTATGATGATTCAGAACGTTTTGAGTTTCATAATTTCTCTTTTGCTGGGAAATCTTGCGCGGCTAATGCGCGATAGCAAATCCCGATATAGTCCCGCACGGCTTGCTCTACTTTTACAACTCAAATTGTTGATAGGATGAACGTGCAGAAGGCGGTGAGAAAGATCATTTTAGGATCTACGTATATTGAATCGGATTATGAGTATAAGAAAGCAATGCTTTCCGGCCAGCTGGCACTACTCGGTATTGTGTTAAGTATCTTTTACCTGATCGGAGATTGCTCGCAGGGATTTTTCTATACGGCTTTTATCTATTCAGGTGCGATCACCATTTTTTCGTTTTCCATTTACCTGCACCGGGCAGGAAAACATTGCCTTGCCAACTATTTTTTTTTGCCTGTAGCCAACATTGTGGTTTACCTGATGGCATCAAGCGAAACACCTAACACAGGCACATTTGTGTTTTTCATTACTACCTCACTGGCAGCATTTGCCGTGTTTGGATACAAAGACCGGTTGCTGTCTGTCTTTTTTCTGGCCTTCACTTTTGTTTTGTTTATACTGGCTTATTTTCTTGATTTCTCCATTCTTCCATTGCGCCATTATAGTGGTGACATGATCTTGTTGAACATGGTCGTCAACTTTACTGTAGCACTACCTGCTTCTGCGATGTGCATTTACCTGCAGGTGAGTTATAATTATTATAATTCAAGAAAGCTGCGCGAAAGCAACGCGATGCTTTCAAAAGCAAATAAAGAACTCGATCGTTTTGTGTACAGTACTTCGCACGATTTGCGCGCTCCTTTGTCTTCGGTGCTGGGATTAATCAATGTCATACACACGACAGAAAACGTGGTGGATATAAAACGATACCTGGACCTGATAAAAGACCGGGTGAATGCATTGGATAAATTCATCAAAGACATTACAGATTACTCACGAAACAACCGTCTTGAAGTAGTGAAGGAGAAGCTGAATGTAAAATACCTGGTGGAGGAAGTCTGGGATATGCTGAAGTATGCGCCCGAAGCAGAAGGCATTCGCATGATCATAGAGGTACCCGAACATTTTGAGATGGAAACAGACCGTACACGCCTGAAGGTGATTCTGAGTAACCTCATTTCTAATTCCATCCGCTATCACGATACCTCCAAGCAGGACAAATACATCCGGCTGCGCTACGAAGAAAACATCAGAAGCTTTTACCTGATGGTGGAAGACAACGGGCAGGGTATCGACCCGCAATATCACCAGCTTGTTTTCGATATGTTCTTCCGCGCCAGCGAAACATCAAAAGGCTCCGGTTTGGGACTTTATATCGTAAAGGAAACCCTGGAGAAATTATCCGGTTCTATTCAACTGGAATCGCGGCCGGGGATAGGAACTACCTTTAAAGTAGTACTGCCGGTTTAGGTAGTTAATAATCTCTTTGTTCGCTATTCTGACTTCTGGTTTCTAAATTCTATTTTTGCGCTCTTATGGCGCAACAAGACGACAACCTTTTGAAGAAAGTAATCGCCCATGCCAAGGAGTATGGGTTTGTTTTTCCTTCCAGTGAAATTTATGATGGGCTCAGTGCCGTGTATGACTATGGTCAGAACGGGGCAGAGCTGAAGAATAATATCAAAGCCTACTGGTGGAGCTTCATGACCCAGCTGCATGATAATATCGTGGGTATTGACTCTGCCATCTTCATGCACCCTACGATCTGGAAAGCGAGCGGTCACGTGGATGCTTTCAACGATCCGATGATCGATAACAAGGATTCCAAGAAACGTTATCGTGCCGATGTACTGGTGGAAGATGCCATCAGTAAAATGGAAGACAAGATTGAGAAGGAAGTGGAGAAAGCAGCCAAACGTTTCGGCGAGTCTTTCAACAAAGAAACTTTTGTGAGCACCAATGCGCGCGTGTTGGAGTATCAAAAGAAGATTGATGAAACCAATACACGCCTGAAAGAAGCCATGGGCAACAATGACATGGCTGCCTTCAAGCAATTGGTAGATGATCTTGAAATTACAGACCCTATTTCAGGCACAAAAAACTGGACGGAGATTCGTCAGTTCAATTTGATGTTCTCCACCGAGATGGGTTCGGTGGCAGAAGATGCCAACAAGATTTACTTACGACCTGAAACTGCACAAGGAATCTTTGTTAACTTTTTGAATGTGCAGAAAACAGGAAGGATGAAAATTCCTTTTGGTATTGCACAGATCGGTAAAGCATTTCGCAATGAAATTGTAGCACGCCAGTTCATATTCCGTATGCGAGAGTTTGAGCAAATGGAGATGCAATTCTTTGTGAAGCCGGGCGAAGAAATGAAGTGGTACGAGATATGGAAAGAGAAAAGAATGAGATGGCATCAGGCATTGGGCCTGGGCGCTGATAACTATCGCTTCCATGATCACCTCAATCTTGCTCACTATGCCAATGCTGCGTGCGACATTCAGTTCAACTTTCCCATGGGCTTTAAAGAACTGGAAGGCATTCACTCCCGCACTGATTTTGACCTGAAGAGCCACGAGAAATTCTCTGGCAAGAAACTGCAATACTTTGATTCAGAAGACAACCAGAACTACATTCCTTATGTAGTGGAAACTTCGGTTGGGTTGGATCGTATGTTCTTGTCGATACTGGCTAATTCATATAAAGAAGAAAAACTGGAAGACGGAAGTGAGCGTGTAGTACTTGCACTTCCTCCGGCCCTGGCACCGCATAAAGTGGCCATACTTCCGTTGATGAAGAAAGATGGGCTGCCTGAAAAAGCAGAAGCCATCATGAACGAGCTGAAGTTTGATTTCCGTTGCTACTACGAAGAGAAAGATGCCATTGGCAAACGTTACAGGAGAATGGATGCCATCGGAACTCCTTTCTGTGTGACGATCGATCATGAAACACTGGAGAACGATACGGTTACCATTCGCTACCGCGACACCATGAAGCAAGACAGGGTGAACATCAGCGAACTGAAATCCGTGTTGGAAAAAGCGTGTTCGATGAAAGAGCTGCTGAAGAAAATTTAACGTAACCCAATCAATGGCTGCAGTCTATGCTTCGTTGTATATCATAGGCTTTCTGTTCGTTGTTAATTACATCGAGAATTTCAGGGCGTTTAATCGTGTTTTATTTCCGCTGGACAAGGAGATAAAAAAATACCTTGCTGCTTACTTTCCATTTTATCGCAACCTCTCTTTCCGCAAGAAACATCGCTTCGAGAAAAAGGTAAAGCAGTTTCTTAATTCATTTGAGTATCGCCTCAAAGATGGGTTGAAGCTTACGCCTGAGCTAAAGGCGGTGCTGGGCGGTGCAGCCATCCGCATCACCTTCTATCTGCCCGATGAATGCTTTGATTATTACGATGTGATCGTGCTCTATCCGGAGCCTTATTATTCGCGTGTTAACAACCGCTATCACAAGGGCGAAGTGAATCCTGGTGCAAAGGTCATTGTGTTTTCCTGGTCGTCCATCAGGCAAGGCCTCAATCCGCATGATGACGGCATTAATTTATTGATTCATGAATATGCACATGCTCTTTATTTTGAGCACAAGCTGATGCATGAAGAGTATTCTATTTTCAATGCGGAAGCATTCCGGAGGTTTACCGAACAGGAGGAACTGGAGATTAAACTACTGCGAAGCGGGGCCCCTCACTTTCTGCGAAAGTATGCAGGCACGAATGAAGAAGAATTTTTTGCTGTAGCGGTAGAAAGTTTCTTCGAACGATCAGCTGCCTTTAAAAAAGAATTGCCTGAGCTATACGGCACGTTGGTGCTATTGCTCAGGCAAGATCCTTTGAAGAGTTAGTTATAAGTTAATAGTTACAAGTTAATGGTGAACAGGAATGACGTTTAACTATTAACTTATAACTTATTATTACTGCGCAGCAGAAATCTCCTTCAGGTACTTATCCAGAAACTTCAGCACTTCTTCCGAAGCTTTGATGTTGTTTTCTTTCTTTACAAAGCCGTGGCCTTCATCAGGGAACACCACATATTCTACGGGCACTCCATTCTTTTTTGCAGCCGTTACAATTTCATCCGATTCGACCTGCAATACGCGCGGGTCATTGCTTCCCTGCAATACAATGAAAGGTTTGGTGATTTTCTCTGTATGGAAAAGTGGCGACTTATTATAAAGAGCAACCGAATCTTTTATAGGGTCTCCCATCTCTGTGTATAATGCTTCACGGAAAGATGCCCACCAGGGTGGAATACTTTTCAATGTGCGCAACCAGTTCGTTACACCAAACAGGTTTACACCTACCTTAAATTCTTCGGGAGCAAATGTAAGCGCTGCCATTACCATATAACCACCATAACTTCCTCCGTAAATTCCAATCTTGCTTTCGTCGATATAGCCCAATGAAGCAAGGTATTTTTTAGACTCTACACAGTCTTTCAGATCTTCATTGCCATGTTTGCGGTCATCGGCAGCGAAAAATGTTTTGCCATAGCCTGAGCTTCCGCGATTGTTTACAGCGAGTATGGCATAACCATGATTGACTATGTGTTGCAATGCAGCAGAATAGTTCAGGCGTGTCTGACCACCGGGGCCGCCATGTATCCAAAGTAATGCAGGCACTTTCTCGCCTTCTTTTATTCCTTTTGGTTTGTAAAGCAGTGCAGGTATTTCCATACCATCAAACGATTTGAAGTGGATGACTTCACCCGCCACCAGATCATTCGGATCAATTTCCTTAGTCATAGTATTAGTCAGCTGCTTTACTTCTTTTGTTTCGAAGTTGTATACAAACAAATTGCTTGGTGATTTTGAACTACTCACATAAAACGACATCAGTTTTTCGCTGTCGGAAATATTCACACCGGTAATATCACCTTCCGGTAAGCCGGCTACTTCTACCAGTTTACCTCCGTTACTTTCATCGTAAATTTTTATTTGTGTGCGGGCATCGTTGTTGATGGCCACCACTCTGTACTTGCCGTTGCGTGAGAGATAAGCATACATGATGTCCCACGGAGCTTCTTCTACTTTCGCTTTGGCTCCGGTAGTGATATCGTAGCTGGCCAGGTACATAAATTCACTTCCTTCATCGGTGAGATAAAACAGTGTTTTACCATCGAGGCTGAAGTATTGCGGATTGTATTGTGCATCGCCCGTATGCTCAGAGAGTAATTTGGTTTTGCCCGATTGTGTATCGAGCAAATGCATATTTGAGTTGTTGGTAGTGATGGATTCCGTCAGTGCGATGTAACGATCATCATTGGAAATAGCACCAGGGTCTAATCCCTTTTCATTTTTATAGCTGAGCGTAGAAGGATAGAGGTCGCCTTCTTTTTTATCCCCTATCTGTATTTTGTACAAATCGAAGAAGCGCTTGTCGCGACTATTCGATGAATAGTACATGTGCTTTTGGTCATAACTCCAGCCGTAAAAATTTGCCTTGGCCGTACTGTCTTTGATGAGGTCAAGCTTTCCTCCATCGTTGTTCAATACATAGATGTGTGTGATTTCATTTCCGCCTTTATCGCTTCCATACACTACACGATTGTCTTTCGGGAAATAGCTATAGCCGGATATCGCATTATCAGTAGAGGCAGTCAATGGTTTTTGATCGCCTGTTTTGATGTCGATCTCAACGGCATTGAAAATTCCGGTGGCTTTGCTGCTCACCAGTATTTTGGTTTCATCAGGAGAAAATGCTCCACCATTAATTTGTACAATATCCATAAACTGCTGTATGGAATATTGCTTGGGTGGTTGTTCTTTCGGTTCACTGGTTTTGCAACTCCACATCGCACCAGTTATAGCGAAGCTGAGTAGAATGAATTTAAGATTTGATTTCATTAGCGGATAACTTTTTAGGTGGCTTTAAAGTGTATTGAAATTTATTCAATACACAATGTACTCCATTTTGAATGAATGGAAGAACTAAGCCCTTAAAAAAAGGAATCCGTGATTATTTACGATTGGCCAGATACACGCCACCTAGTATGCAGGCCATACCTACAAAATGGCCGATGATCAATTGCTCTCCATCGAGCACGCCCCACATCACGGCAACAATGGGCATAATATAAGTAACGGAGCTGGCGAAAAGCGGAGTAGATATTTTGATCAGCTTATTGAAGAGCGCCGTGGCAATCGAAGTACTCATACATCCCAGCAACACAATAAACCCGAATGCTTTCCATGCGCCTTCTGCCTCATTGAGTTTGGTAGTAAAATCACTGATGCCAAAAAGATAAAGTATCGCCATTGGGCCTATCAGCAAAAGGGAGACACTGGTGATGGTAAGAGGAGGAATGTTATGAATTTTGTACTTCACCCAGTTCAGATTGGCGCCATAAAAAGCACAGGCGAATACAATGAACAATGCATAGGCATTAAATCCGCCAATTGTTCCTCCTGATCGTGATAAGGCCAGCACAATCGTTCCGGCAAATCCAATCACAATACCAATGATGGCATAACCTTTAAATCGCTGACCAAAAAAAATAGCACCTAATACCATTGTCCACAACGGGGAGAGTGTATTGAGAATGCCCGCTACAGAACTATCTAATTTGGTTTGCGCATACGCGAATAGAAAAGAAGGGATGAAAATTCCGAGTAACCCGGATACAAAGAGATTGGGATAATCACCCTTTTGCAGTTCTTTGATTTTGATTAATGCTATCGGAAGAAGAAAAAGCGAAGCGGCCGTTACACGCAACGCAGCCACTTCATCAGGCGCAAATACTTTCAATCCTTGCTTGATCAGGATGAAGGAGGTTCCCCAGATTAAGGAGAGTATTATTAATAAAAATACGGATAACGATTTTAAATCCTTCACCTTTAAGAAATCTAGACGTCAATGAGAAAAAGATCAAGATCGGCTATCTTTTTGAAGTCTTTGTCAGYAGAAAGTAAAGGGCTCCCCAGTTGAACAGATGTAGCACCCACAATGGAATCGGGAAGCTTTAGTTTCGTCTTCTTCCGGATCTCAATCGCTTTTTCCTTAATGGCATCACTTAGAGATATGATCTGACACTGGGAAAGAAGCTTTTTTATAATCTCAGAACCTTCTGATGAAAGAGATGGCCAGCTGCGCAATTCCATTTCACTAATGAAAGAGATAATAAGTTGTTTACCGCGGGTTGCTTCTGCGATGTGCTTGTTTCCGTTAAGAATGTAAATTAAAATGTTTGTGTCAACGACTAGTTCAAAGCCACTCATCACGCATCTGTTTTTGAATAGCAAGACCATCGCCATCCCATTTGATCTTTCCTATAAACTGATCCGGATTAAAACCTTTTTTTTTCGTTTTCTTAGCTTGAATGGCCTGATGTGCTTTCTCAAGCTTTGCTTTAGTGATCGGTTTTTTTATTTCGATGGTCATTTTCGTCAGGATGTAAACAAACTTAACAAGAAACGAGCGGACTTGAAAAAAAATTCTAAACCATAATAGAGGAATACGTCTCCACAATCTCATCCAGTATTTCATACACCTCTTTATCAGTGGGTGCTTCTACCAATCGGGTTCGGAAGGGTTTAAAATCAGGAACGCCTTTGAAGTAATTGGAGTAATGTCTGCGCATTTCAAACACTCCCAGCTTATCTCCTTTCCATCGAATGGAGAAATCAAGATGCTTGCGCGTAGCGCGTACACGCTCTGCCATATCGGGTGGAGGTAGCATTTCTCCATGCTTCATGAAATGTTTGATCTCGTTAAAGATCCACGGATAGCCAATGGATGCGCGACCAATCATTATTCCATCTACTCCATAACGATTCTTATACTCCAGTGCCTTCTGCGGTGAATCAATATCGCCATTACCAAAAATGGGAATATGCATGCGTGGATTTTCTTTGATCTTTCCGATCAACGTCCAGTCGGCAAATCCTTTATACATCTGTACACGCGTGCGTCCATGTACTGCCAGTGCTTTAATACCGATATCCTGTAACCGTTCGGCTACGTCAAGAATGTTTTTTGTTTTTTCATCCCAGCCCAACCGGGTCTTCACCGTCACGGGCAGGTGCGTGGCTTTCACCACCTCTTCGGTCATGCGCACCATTTTGGGTATGTCTTGCAAGAGTGCCGCTCCGGCACCTTTGCAGGCCACTGCTTTTACAGGGCAGCCATAATTAATGTCAATCAGGTTAGGATTAGCAGCCGAAGCAATCTCAGCGGCTTCGCGCATACTGTCTACATTGCCTCCGAAAAGCTGTATACCAATGGGCCTTTCGTATTCAAAAATATCCAGCTTCGCTGTGCTTTTGGCCGCATGGCGTATCAATCCTTCCGAAGAAATAAATTCGGTGTACATCAGGTCGGCCCCGCCTTCTTTGCATACGGCACGGAAGGGCGGATCGCTCACATCCTCCATCGGGGCAAGCAGCAGCGGAAATTCTCCTAATTCGATTTGATCAATTTTTACCATTGTGCGGCACGGTCAGCCTGACGTATCAAAGACTGAACTATATTTGCCCGCAAAAATAACCATTTTTGGTGGTATGGAAGAATTGAATTGGCGGCAATCGCCCTGGAACTCGGTGATGCTGACGTTCGTAATCTCGATGGGCGGTTTTATTTTCATCGGTCCGTTTATCGGGCTAATGCTGGCCACGCCTCTTGTGGAAGGATCTTTCAATGATTTTCTGCAAAACATGGCCAACCCCATCGGTCATCCCGAATTGAAAACTCCTTATTTCATCGTTCAGGGATGCGCTACTTTCATTGGGCTTATTATTGTTCCTGTGTGTTATGCTGTGTTTGTCGAAAAGATCAATCCCCTCGATTTTTTCCGGAAACGTCCTGTTCCCCTAGTCACTTTCTTTGTCACCATCGGAATTGTCATTTTCTTTATCGGCTTCAACTCCGTAGTGATCGAGTGGAATACGAATATCACGCTGCCTGATTCCATGAAAGGCTTTGAGAACTGGGCCAGAGTAAATGAAGACAGAGCTACGGAAGTAACAAAATTTCTTACCCAATTTGATACGCCTGCCGAATTCATCGTAGGTCTTCTTGTAATTGCTGTCTTTGCAGGCATTGGTGAGGAGCTTGTCTTTCGCGGACTACTGCAACCAGCTCTTCACCGGGCTACCAAAAATATTCATGTAGCCATCTGGACGTCCGCCATTTTATTCAGTGCTATACACATGCAGTTTTTTGGCTTCTTCCCACGTCTGCTATTGGGGGCTTTGTTCGGATATTTATATTATTGGTCGGGCAATCTGGCTGTGCCTATGTTTGCTCATTTTGTAAATAATGCGTTTTCAGTTATTGCTATATACATGGTGCAAAAAGGTGTTACAGATATGGATGTGGAAAGTACACAAGCAGCACCCTGGCAAGTTGTTGTTACTTTTACAGTATGTGCTGTGCTTCTTCTTTATTATTTCAAAAAGCAATTTGCTACTAAACCTACTCCACTCGCTTGACTTCTCCATTGAATAAACTTCCAAATCTTGCGCAGCGTATCATCACGGGCGTGCTTGGCTCAGCGGGTGTTATCCTGGGCGTATGGTATAGCGAGTGGTCATACTTCGCCATCTTCTTTTTTATCTGCATCATGTCCTTACGGGAATTTTATGCGCTGATAGGACTTGATGGCATGGTTCCTCAGAAAGTATTTGGTACCATCAGCGGTATGGTGGTGTTTAGCCTATCCTTCTTTATCGAGCGAGGTGATATTTCTTATCGCTTTTACTTTTTAATTTTTCCCTTAGTGTCATGCGTGTACATGATCAAGCTGTATAAAAAGTTTGAGCGCAAGCCATTCACCAATATTGCCTTTACTTTCCTGGGCATTTTCTATGTAGCTGTTCCTTTTGCATTGCTCAATATTGCTGCCTTTGAAGAAGGGCATTATAATTTTGAAATCATCTGGGGTTCATTGTTTATACTTTGGGCTACCGATACAGGCGCTTACTTTGCTGGCACCTACTTCGGTAAGCGTAAATTGTTCGAGCGTATCTCACCCAAGAAATCGTGGGAAGGCGCAGTGGGCGGTGCTGCGTTAGCATTGATCTTTGCTTATGGCATCTCCACTTTTTTTCATACGCTGCCGGTTTGGCAATGGATGTGTATTGGGGTAATCATTGTAGTGGGAGGAGTGTTCGGTGATTTAGTAGAATCGTTGCTGAAACGAAGTATTGAAATTAAAGACTCGGGGGCTGCTCTGCCAGGGCACGGAGGTTTTCTCGATCGGTTTGATGGCCTGTTGATTTCGGCTCCTTTTGTGGTGGCGTTTCTGGAAAKTTTTTAATCTGATTTTTTAATCTGATTTTTTMATCTGATTTTTTAATCTTCGCTATGAGCATGTTCTTAGGTTCATTTATGATCCATTGATC
>NNBV01000115.1_pt1 | contig 23511 bp, 20 predicted proteins | sample 1173771 | NCBI WGS metagenome assembly NNBV01 (sample SAMN07173938, study PRJNA388173) | plant metagenome | isolation source: symbiotic tissue sample KVS11 | place: Norway: Troms, Kvaloya island | reverse complement strand
CTCTAAGACTTCTCGCCACCGTCAGATTAAGTAGATATAAAATTAATGAATTACTTGTAAAGATTTGGTGATTTTTTATCACAACAAAAAGTAACTTCACGTTGAAATTACTGTTTTATAAGGGTTTTTTATGGTAGCGAGTATCACTCAAGCCTGAATCCAGCATAAGTTTTTATGGTAATCTATCAAAAAAGCCATAAATTATTTTGAGCGTCAAGAATAGTTAAAACGCTTATTTTAATAAACTATTAATTCTACTTTTATATGTAGATAAAATAGTGCTCGATGTATAAATAATTTAGTATTATCTAAGTAATAGTAAGGCGGGATGTCGTGGTAAAGCAGGCTACTCTTCAATCAAATAAACTACCAACGATTGAAGACGCTAAATTTGCGCTTGACAAATTTAATATACAAAATGAAATTAAAGCTTCAGCTTGGCGGGGTCAGGTCGAGCCAGCTATTGACGCTGCCAGAATAACTGTACCTACTTGTATTTGTTTAGACTTAGAAGATTTAAAGTGTTTTGAAGCAGTAGAGCGCCAGTATGAACGCTGGGGAGTCATTTTTCACAATTCTCTAGCAATACAGCCATCAAATCCAGCATTTCCAACCTATTCAGGGCTAACAGTCTTAATGGGAGCGCCCAAAAGCGGATTTTTAGAAGCTACTTTCTTGCATCCGGTTAACTCAGTTAGCGCCTTTGTCACTAGTTCGCAACGGCTAGTGCTTTCTGCCTACGATCGCGATCGGCAATTGCTCGCTCAAACTGCACTACCAGGCTCTAATCTTGCCAACTCAGACTCAGCAATTTCACCCAATACCTTATTATCTATAAATGTGAATAACATTTACAGCGTTACTTTCTGTGCTTTTGATGGTCAATTCACCCTTGATAACTTTCGTTTTTGTCTTTAAAAAGCCTTTATACCTCACCAATTCGCTCCTGCACTCTTGTCAGAGGATATAGAGGAAATAACCTCTTTTTCTGATAAAGTTGTAAATCTTAATTTGCGCCGTGCTGTAGTAGTCTACTATCTGTCCGTAAAACCAGGTATATTGTGGTTTGGGGCATCATTCTTTCTCCATCCGTAGTAAAACTTATACAATAGGTAACTTCATAATCAAGTAGGTAAACACTGTGGCACAGGCTTCGTCCTCTTGGCAGCAATTGATAAACCAGATCCCCAACTGGAACTCGTCGCTTCCAAAATTAAAGACAAAGGGAGCCACAAAGCAGCAAACATTTAAGCGCTTCTCCGGGCCTGGGGGCTTTCTTGGGTTCGTGACAATCGTCGTTGCTATGTTCTTGTGGAACTGGAAACTGCTATTGGCTCTCTTAATCGGTGTTGGAGTAATGGTATTGGTTTACTCAATGCAGGGGTGGGACTGGCAATTGGGCTGGTCAAAAATACGTAATTTTTTAAATAGTCCAAATCGTCGGTTAGCCTTAGCAGTCGTTAGTGGTGGTCTTGCTACTGTCAGCACTTACATGGCAGCTGCAATTTGGGTTGATTCTCACAGTCACTGGATTGCCACTGGCGCGATTGTGCAAGGTGTGGGAACCCTGTTAACTTTAATTTTATTGGTATGGCAAATTGTCAACTTTTATGAAAATCGAGAAGAAGACCACCTCGATCAGTTGTTAGTCAATTTAACAGAAAAAGATCCATTGAAGCGGTTGATTGCCCTACGTCAACTCACTAAATTGATCAACCGTCAGCGAATTGATTCTTCAGTGCAGCAAGATATTGTCGAATGCTTACAACTCCTACTCAGTCGAGAGGAGGAAGTTGTGATTCGAGAGGCAGCTTTCAAGAGTTTAGAAGCCTGCGATCGCTTACAACTGCTACCACCTAAAACAGCATCAACCTTCATACCCGTATCAGCAAAAGTCAAACATCACGTTTATTAGTCCTTTGCCCTCTATCCTTTGCAAACGACCAATGACAAATGACTAATGACAAATGACAAATGACTATTTTCGAGACAGCCGTCCATTGCGAACTTGCACTACTGGATGATTGCACCGTCGCACCAATTGTTCATCGTGGGTGGTAACAATAACTGTAGCCCCAAAGGAATTTAACTTCTGGAGAATCTGGATCACTTGCCAGGAATTATCTGGATCAAGATTTCCAGTAGGCTCATCCGCTAACAGCAGTGGTGGTGTACCAACGATCGCACGGGCAATACTCACCCGTTGTTGCTCTCCCCCAGACAGTTGATCGGGAAAGCAGTCAGCTTTATTCAGCAAACCTACCAGTTTCAAAGTTGGTTCTAAGCGTCGTTGAATTTCTTTACGGGTATACCCTTGAGCTTGCAGCACAAAAGTCACATTTTCCGCTACTGTTCGTTGGGTAATCAGTTTGTAGTCTTGAAACACAATGCCAATCCGTCGCCGTAATAATGACAAGCGATCGCCCTGTAAACCCGCTACATTACATTCATCAACAATTACTTCTCCCTGTGTAGCAAACTCTTGGCCATACAACAGTTTCAATAGCGTTGATTTCCCAGAACCACTTGGCCCTGTGATAAATAGAAATTCTCCCTTTTTTACCTCAAGATTTGCATTCAGCAAGGCATGAGTGCCGTTAGCATAAGTCTTGGTTACAGATTGTAATTGCACCTTTACAGTAGTATTGCTACCGTGCTGTTGAGTTTCACTGTCCTCTCTACGAACGGATTTTTCTGTCTTAACTTGAGTTGTTAATACTGGCATTGTTAAATTTTCCTCATACCCACAACCAAACAGTTTTGCGGCTTAGATGTGACATCCCTCTCAAAAATAAGGATTCCCAGGTTTTGCCTGGGAATTTAAAATTCAACAAAGAAAATTTAAAATTTTTTGCAGCCTTTAAAATAAACTAAGTAATAACACTCAGTACAGACACGATTAATCGCATCTCTCCACTCTTAACTAATTGCACCCCTTGCTGTAAAACGATAAACCAACGCTTTCACAGCAAACTCTGGCAAAGCCAACATCCGCCGCCAACGCCAAGGTTCTTGATAAAGCCGATACAACCACTCCAAATTATTATTTCCTAACCAGGCGGGAGCACGAGTTTTAGTTCCCGACCAAATATCAAAACTGCCACCAACGCCAATCCAAATAGCTTGGGGACACAAATGACGGTTTTCGGCAATCCATAACTCTTGACGTGGCACTCCCAAACCGACAAAAATCACTTGTGGCTGCAATTGAGCAAGAGTTTCTCGCAATTGTGCTTCTTCTTCTGGAGAATGGTAGCCTGAGTGAGTGCCTACTATACTCAAATCTGGAATTTGCTGCTGCCAAAAATCTGCCGCAATTGCAGCTACTCCAGGCGCTGCTCCATAGAAAAATACCTTTGCTCCTGTCTTCTGTTGCCCAAGTTCTTGCAAAAGCTTTTCTGCTAACTCAATCCCCGGAAAACGCTGCACTTTTTGCCATAACAACCACCGCAAATACAGAACAACCCCGGCTCCATCTGGAATCACTAATTCAGCATTTTTAATGACCTGAGCTAAAAATTGATTTCGCTCTGCCTGCATAGTCATTTCTGCATTCAGCGTTACTACATGAGTTCCTCTGCCTGCGTGCAGACATTCTAACAACCAGCCTGGATAGTTAGCCATCACATGGACTGGTATTCCCAACACTGAAAATGCTTGATTGCCTTTAGACATAGCCTATTCTTGAGTAACTCTCACACCAGATTTCCTTGAATGTTAAGTTTATCAAATTTTTTTATATTAGAACTTAGGCGGGGGAGATTCCCTATTGCCCTGCAACAATAGAAAGCATAATTAAACTAATTAGTCTTGGGCGCTTGTACTTGGACTGAATAAGTCCAAATTTTTGATTGTTAAAGTGTAATATTCACTCAGTATAAAACGCTCAACACGCAACTCTGGTTCCGGGAACAGAAGCCACCACTATACTGCTTGCAGTTAGTGTGGGAGTATGTCACGAAACTCGACTTTATGGTTAAGGTAGTGTAACGGGCTGAAGTTGGCTATGAGTAAAATTCGTATCGCTCTCATTGAAGATCATGACCTAACTCGTGTAGGTATTCGGACAGCACTACTGCAAAAGGATGAAATTGAAGTTGTAGGTGAAGCTGCCAATGCTGCTGAGGGTCTAAAGATGTTAAAAATGGTACGACCAGATATTGCCATTGTAGATATTGGTTTACCAGACAAGGATGGCATTGAGTTAACACGGGAGGTAAAATCTACTACTAATGGGCAACAGTTACTCACAAAAGTGTTAATTTTGACACTACGTGATAATAAAGAAGCGGTGTTGGCAGCTTTTGCGGCTGGCGCAGACTCTTACTGCATGAAAGATATCAAATTTGATAATTTGCTGGAAGCAGTGCGAGTAACTTACAATGGCAACGCCTGGATCGATCCGGCGATCGCTCGGATTGTATTACAACAAGCGCAACAAAATCCCCAAAAGTTGGAATCGGCTTTGGTCGATTCTAAGACTATTGCCTCTAACCCTGATTATGTTGATAATCTAGAAGGAATTCAACCTTACACCCTGACAGAAAGGGAATTGGAAGTGTTACAGTTGATTGTCGAAGGTTGTAGTAATGCAGTAATTGCGGAAAGGCTTTACATCACTGTTGGGACTGTTAAAACTCACGTTCGCAATATTTTGAATAAACTATGTGCCGATGACCGTACCCAAGCAGCAGTCCGCGCCTTGCGTTCTGGTTTAGTTGGATAAATTTAATTTTGCAGTAGACAATTAAGGATGATCAAGGGAAACTTACAACTTTGAAAAGGTTATACTTTCAAAGTGAATAGCTTCTCTGATTTTCTGTTGCTTATCAGGTGAGATAAATATCACACTATCTCGCCATTCAAATATGTGAAAACTAAAGTCAAATATGGCTGAGAACGGGGTGGACAAACTTAAGCTCATGGTGGTAGATGATGAGCCTGATAACTTAGATTTACTCTACCGCACTTTTAGGCGAGATTTTCAAGTATATAAAGCCAATCATGCCTTTGGTGCTATGGAAATCTTGGATCAATTTGGCGAAATGGCGGTGATTATTTCTGACCAAAGAATGCCAGAAATGAATGGTACTGAATTTTTTAGTCGCACCGTAGAGCGCTTTCCAGACACGATTCGGATTTTGTTAACTGGTTTTACTGATGTCGAAGATTTGGTAGATGCGATTAACTCCGGTCAGGTATTCAAGTACATTACCAAACCCTGGAATCCGGATCGGCTGAGAGCTTTAGTTGAGCAAGCTACTGATACATATCGCTTAGTTAAGAAGCGCACCCAAGAGTTGCGTCGTGCTCTCCGGCGAGAATCTTTATTTAATGCGGTAACAACAGCAATTCGGGAATCTTTAGACTATGACAGTATGCTACAAAAAATTGTAGCAACTATTGGACAAACATTTGAAGCTACTAGTTGCTTGCTCAGACCAGTAGAGGGCGATCGCTTAATCCAACAACAGTTTTTTTACAATGATCCTCAGTCTTCTACATCAGATTGCTTCTTCGACCCCAGTGTTTTAATTGACAAAGTACTGGAAACTCGTCATTATCAACTTGCTCAAGAGGAATATAACGGTAATCCTTGTCACCACCTGGTTGTGCCACTTAGCTATCAGCAGCATCTGTTGGCTGTGCTGGCCCTCCACCAATGGGGAAGCGATCGCCCCTGGGAAGACGAAGACATCCAACTAATTGCAGGTGTTGCCGAACAAGCAGCCTTAGCTCTCTCTCAAGCAAAACTCTACCAGCGCCTCCAAGAAAAGCAACAGCAGATTCACACTGAGTTGGAGGTGGCTCGCCAAATTCAATACAACTTGCTCCGCCAAACTTTACCTGACATTAAAGGTGTGAAGGTACAAGCCTGCTGCTATCCCGCACGGGAAGTAGGAGGCGATTTTTTTGAAGTGTTTGTTCATCCTAAAGGCGACTTATGGTTGGCGGTGGGTGACGTTTCTGGCAAGGGCGTCCCAGCTGCTTTATTTATGGCTAGTATTATTTCAGTTTTGCGCCGAGAATTATCTCAAGAAGCACCAGCAGAACCGAATGTGGTCATGCAAAACCTCAACCACGCTCTAAGTGAAGATTTAATTAGCAACAATTATTTCATCACTCTTGTGTTAGCGTGTTATACCCCTAGTACGAAGGAACTGGTTTATACTAATGCCGGTCATATCTATCCACTATTATGGTCACGCTGCTCGGCTTTAGCCGAAAATCCCAATTACCTCAAAGTTCGTAGCGTTCCTTTGGGGATCTTGCCTAAGTGGCAGGCACAGTCTGGTCGCTTAGTTCTCGCTGCTGGAGACACATTGTTACTAGCCAGCGATGGAATTACAGAAGCAATGGTATCAAATGAACCTGAGTTAGCAGCAAAAACGGTGGCTGGGGTTGAGTCAGGGAACCGTTCTATGCTAAATCAAGATGGTCTTTGGCAACTCTTACAACAAGAGCAACAACCACTTTCTCTTAACCATTTATTAGCTCGCATCCAGGCAGATAATCACGTTCAAGAAGACGATCAAACTATACTTTCGCTGGAGATTTTGTAAGTCATGAAAAGTGAGCTTCATGTACCGAGTGACTTGAGTTTTCTGAATATTGTCGAAACCTGGCTGCTGGGATGTTTGAAAATCCAGCTAGGAGAATCTGTAGATTGGTCACGGCAATCAAGTCGTTTGAGACTGGCTTTAGTGGAAGCCTACTCGAATGCAGTCCGTCATGCCCATAAGGACAAACCAAACTTACCAATTTTACTGCGTTTGGAAGTCAAAGACCGGGATTTGGCTCTAGAAGTTTGGGATTACGGCGAAGGTTTTGATATGTCTAACTACTACGCGCCAAACCCAATGGAAAAACAAGAAGGTGGTTATGGTTGGCTGATCATGAATCGTCTCATGGATAAAGTAGATTACCAGTTGCAGATTGATGGTGCCAACTGTCTTAAGTTAGAAGCTACTTTACCTGAGTTAGTCCAATAGGCAAAAGTTGCTATTTTTCAAGTAATGTAATTTATGAAGAAGAATTCAGAATGGGCTAAACGCCCCGCTACCGCTAACAGGAGTCAGAATAAAGGGATTATACTTATTTTCTATTTTTCACGACGTAAAGATAGTAACTCTTGGGGAGAAGCTAAAAGTTTAATCCTAGTATAGGAAATTTGCCGTTGTTGGTTGAGGATAAATAGCCACAAGACATTCACACTACACCAGGAAGTTTGAGCTTTACCTGTTACCTGAACTTTGATTTCACCGTTTTCTAAAGTCTCGGCTATTCCTGTGTTGGGGTAAGCTTTAATGTTTTGGCCTTCTTGTTTTAAGTAGGCTGCGATCGCATCTGTCCCCACAATATCAGATTCAAATGGTGGACGCATCACACCATCTACTGCAAATAAGGCAGCAGTTGCGTGAAATTCTCCTGCATTTAAGGTTTCAAAATAACCTAGTACGCTTGGTTCTGTAATTCCCTCAATCTGGAATTCTTCTTTCAACTGCGCTGGGGAAATAAATTCAGCAGAGGTAACGTCGCTTTTTTGCGAGATGCCAGGGGCGATCGCTCCGAATTCAAAATTCACGCATTACAATCCCAATCAATAAATTTAGTTGCTCTGTATCCTTTTATTTGCCGATGATAGAATTGCCTCTATCAGACTAGCTGAATACTAATTTAAATACAAAAATAGATAAAAAGAAAGCTGCCTTTGAGATAGATTTATACGTATTGGTAAATCTTCCTGACGATGGAAGTTTTACACCAGAGTTTAAGAATCAACCAAAAGGACAAAGGGACAACGAGAGAATTTAAGCTAACCCAGGATTCAGAGAGGCAGCACATTTGGCTATAAACAAAATTTATTAGATGTAGGAAAAGCAACAAATGTTAATTAAAGGTATTGCCTACATAATGTATAATTAATACGCCTTTAGTTAGGCAAAATCAAGATAAAAAAATGAATCAGTATTCCGTAACAAGCAGTAGTGTAGTGAAAGAAAAAGCCAGCGAGTTGGGCTTTCACAAAGTTGGAATTGCTGCTGTAGATAGGTTAGATGCCATAGAAACGCAGAGGTTGCAAGCATGGATTGAACTGGGTTATCACGCCGATATGGAATGGATGGCTAACCCAAAACGTCAGAATATTCGCTTAGTGATGCCAGAAGTGCGATCGCTAGTATGTGTGGCGCTGAATTACTACACACCACATCAACATCCCAAAGGCGAGGAATACGCCAAAATTTCCCGTTATGGCTGGGGAAGGGATTATCACAAGGTGATGCATAAAAAACTCAAGCAGCTATCTACATGGCTAGAATCACTTGATGCTGGCGTAAAGGCTCGTTATTATGCAGACACTGGCCCAGTGCAAGATAAAGTATTGGCTCAACTTGCCGGAATTGGTTGGATTGCCAAGAATGGTAATGTAATTACACGGGAATATGGCTCTTGGGTATTTTTGGGTGAAGTTTTGACCAATTTGGAATTAGAGAGCGATCGCCCGCATACAGAACACTGCGGTAGCTGTACTCGTTGTCTTCAGGCTTGTCCTACAGGTGCAATTACTCAGCCTTTTGTTGTGGACGCTAATCGCTGCATCGCTTATCACACCATTGAAAATCGGGAAGAGAAATTGCCAGACACAATCACACCTCATTTGCAAGGCTGGGTTGCTGGTTGCGATATTTGCCAAGATGTTTGTCCTTGGAATCAACGTTTTGCCCAAACAACTGATATTAAAGAGTTTCAGCCTTATCCTGGGAATATTGCTCCCCAACTGCTAGAATTAGCCCAAATCTCAGATCAGGAGTGGGATAAACGATTTCCAGCATCTGCCTTGCGGCGGATTAAGCCAGAAATGTTACGACGCAACGCCCTAGCTAATCTTGACGCATCCCGGCAAAGAATGACCCCGAAAGTAATTATTTTTGATTTTGATGGCACAATTGCTGATACAGTTGATGCCCTTGTAAGTATTGCTAATCGTCTAGCTGTAGATTTTGGTTATAGACATATAAGTCCAGACCAATTAGCCCTACTTAAAAACTTAACATCTAGAGAAATCATTAAATACTCAGGTGTTTCTCTATTTAAGATTCCTTTTCTAGTTAAAAAAGTTAAAGGTGAATTAAAAAACAAAATCCCCGAATTGAAGCCAATTCCGGGAATTAAAGAAGCATTAATAGAACTCCAAAATCACGGATACAAACTGGGTATTATAACTTCTAATTCTAAAGAAAATGTTACGGAGTTTCTTACAATCAATGATTTAAATCACCTATTTGATTTTATATATTCAGGAATTACGATTTTTGGTAAAACAACCATCATCAATAATGTATTGAGGCAAAAACAACTCAAGCCTCAAGAAGTTATTTATGTTGGAGATGAAACCAGAGATATAGAAGCGTCAAAGAAAGCAAATATCCAAGTCATTGCAGTAACTTGGGGCTTTAACTCGCCAGAAGTACTAGCCAAGCAAAATCCAGATTACTTAATTCAGCAACCTAGCGAACTATTAGAAGTAATGAATAGTCATTAATCAATTAATACACATCTGGTGCAATTGAATGAGAGGATGTTTGAAGAACTGCTGAAAAAGTTCCTTTAAGAGGTCAAGCTTTTTTGAGTGGTTCCTTCCAGATGCAACAAAAAATTCCAGAAGCAAGAAGTAACGCAACACTATTTGGTATATGTATAATTCGGATTAGTTTGATGTCACGCAGACGTGACTTTTTAACTGTCGGGTGAGTTATGGCATTCTTGAAGAAGAATTTAGAAGCGGAGGCAAAGACGCTCCGCCTCCGGTCATAATCAACACCTTGACTACTGTCAGTGTTGACTTTGAGCCTAACCGGAAGCAAGCTATGCATAGCGTCTCTTAGAGAAGGGTCAGTACAGTGGGGGATTTATGGTGGGTTGGGAAAATTACTTTTTCGATTGACCCTTTTCCAAAGCTTTTTGTACTAAATCATCGCTAACATTAGTTATACCCTCAGTCGCAGAATTCCCAACTTCCTTTGCTAACTCTACAAAATCATCGGGATTACCAGTTGACTGCGTTTGAGTTTTTGTCTCTTGTGGCTTAGAGGTTTTATATTTAGGTGCAGTGGCTGCTTCGGCTGCTGCTGTACCTTCACCTGTACGATCTACTTCACTAACGCTGAATTGTTGTGCAGCTGCATAATCAGCATCAAAATCTACTGTTGGCGCTTTTTCTTCGCCACTAGCAATACTTTCAGCAGCTAGTTGGGCATCGTGGGTGGGAGCTTCATTTAAATTGGGCTTTACTTCATCAGGCATAATTAAAACCTTAGATAAATAATGTTTAATTGCTTACTTGAGCGATCATAGCAAAGCAATACGCTGCTTTATAGCTTCCTTGAGAGAGATTTTTACCTCTATTAAAAGGTGGAGAAAAGTTACAATTTCTAATTAATTTAACTCTTTCTATCGGTACTAGAATATGTTTCTCAAACTCTGGTAACTATTAGTTTGGCCTGTTAAATTACCTTGGAAACAAAATTATGACTGCAAGTTACGATAAAACTATTTCTCAAGCCCAGGGCAATGAAACTCAAAAATTGGTAGATGCGTTTAACAAGTTAGATACCGATGCAAAATTAGCCTGGTTCTATTTTGTTTATGAAAAAATGGGTGATTCCATTACGCCAGCTGCTCCAGCTGCGGCGGAACCAGAATTAGCACCAATTCTGCTAGGAGACTATTTTGAATTATCAGATGAGCAGCAGCTAGATATTATGCGGGATATTGTTAACCGCAAAGATACAGAATATTCTCGTGCTTATGGGGCGATAAAAGAAAACAACCAACTGTTGGTTTGGTATGCTTGGGCAGTAGCTATGGGAGATACAGTGGTTGATTTACCAGCTAGCTACCAGGCAAGTAAGGCAATTAATGATTTGGTTTCCCAAATTGAAGAACTAGATTTTGAAGAGCAAATTTCGGTGTTTCGGACAATAGCTGGTGAAATGGGTTATACCGATGTCAAACCGATCGCAACGCAAACAGAAACTGGGAAAACACCAAGTTTGTAATCAGCTGACGAATGGAAGTCGCGGCTACACAAAGTTTTGTCCGCTTACTCCTAGCCTCTCGTAGAGAAGGAAAGGCGGACTTTAATTAAGTTATGACACAGCAAGCTGATTTAAGTCGGCTGGGGTGAGGTTGGAGTGTACGACTTCACCATCACGGAACCAAACGATGCGCTGGGTTTGACGAGCAACCTCTGGTTCATGTGTCACCATGACAACGGTGATTCCAGTGCTATTGAGTTCGCCAAAGATATCTAAAACTTCTTGAGTTGTGCGCGAATCAAGCGCGCCGGTGGGTTCATCGGCTAGGAGTACTACGGGACGATTGACGATCGCACGGGCGATCGCTACTCTTTGTTGTTGTCCACCAGATAGTTGAGTTGGTTTGTTATTCAGGCGATTTGCTAAACCAACTCGCGTTAATGCAACTGTTGCGCGATCGCTTCTTTCTTTTGGATTGACGCTAGCATACACCATTGGCAGCATCACATTTTCTAATGCTGTTAGCTGGGGTAATAGATGGAATTGTTGAAAAACAAACCCCAGCTTTATATTACGAATGTGGGCCAAAGATTTATCATCCATTTGCGCCACGTCAATATTATCTAAGTAATAATGTCCATTTGTAGGGCGATCTAAACAGCCGATAATATTCATGGCTGTGGATTTACCAGAACCAGAAGGCCCCATAATTGAACAATATTCGCCCTCGTTGATAGTCAAATTCACATCGTTGAGTGCTTTGACTTCGGTTTCGCCACTGCCATATATTTTAAAGATATCTTCTAAACGAATAATTGTTGATTTAGGGACGGGATTAGGAACTAGAGAATCAGTAATTGAAATAGTGTTTGCCATAAGAATTTAGTTATTAGTTGGTAGAGATACGATTATAGGACTTACGCATGGTCAACAGATTTGCGCCGTAGGGGCAATTCATGAATTGCCCCTACGTCCTAAAGGAGTAGAATTCTACGCGCTGAAGTATTTTGCTAATGGGTGGTAAGCAATAATCGCGGTGGTAGACTGTTCTGGATAAAGTTGTTCACTTTCATCCATATACAAGTTAATCCTGTCAGTCTGCAATAACTCCAGTTGCTTGTACTGATCTTGAATATTTGGACAAGCTGGATACCCAAAACTATACCGTGAGCCACGATAGCGTTGTGCTAATATATCCCGAATATTGTCGGGTTCATCAACAGCAAAACCTAACTCCCGGCGAATTCTGGCGTGTGTCCATTCAGCTACAGCTTCCGCTACCTGTACTGCCATGCCGTGGAAATACAGATAATCGGTGTATTGATTGGCAGCAAACAGCTTTTGAGCAAACTCTGTGGCAATCTCCCCTACAGTCACCGCTTGCATTGGGAAGACATCAATAATCCCTGATTCCTTCGGTGCAAAGAAATCTGCTATGCACAGCCGTCTTAAAGACTTCTGTCTGGGAAACTCGAAAGTTGCAACCTGTTGTGATTGGTTTTCTGAGTTATATATATGTAGAGAATTCCCTTCAGATTGACAAGGGAAATACCCATAAATTACCTGGGGATGCAACAGATTCTCTTCAATAATTCGCTGTTTCCAAGTTTCTAAAACTGGGTAGACTTTCTCAGCTAAGAAAGCCTGATATTCTTCTTTAGATTGTTCCTTTGGTTTGCGGAATTGCCACTGTCCAGCAACTAAAGCTTGTAAATCCAAGTGCCAGAATATTTCCTCAATGGGAATATCGCTAGGCTGCAATAACTTCGTTCCCCAGAAAGGCGGTGTGGGACGTTCAATGTCTATCGCCACAGCATCAGAACGCCGCGTATCTACCTCTTTTGGTTCAGCAGATGCTATTTTTTCAGCAGTTGTAGCTTTTGGTTCTTTGTTACCATTCGTCGAAACTTCAGCCGTTTCGACTTCGTTCAAAAATCCTTGCAAATCTTGCCAGTTATTAGTTGCCTTTGCTGGCATTAATTTATCCATGAAGTGCAAGTCAGAAAAGGCATCTTTGCCATAAACAACTTTACCTTTATAGGTTTTTTGGCAATCTTCATAGACAAACTTGGGAGTCAACGCCGCACCACCTAAAATTACAGGGACACTAATTCCCTTTTCATTGAATACCTCCAAATTTTCTTTCATGAAGGCGGTGGATTTCACCAGCAAACCACTCATCGCAATACAATCAGGTTTGTACTGTTCGTAAGCGTTAATAATGTTTTCCACTGGCTGTTTAATTCCCAGGTTAATCACCTTGTAACCGTTGTTAGACAAGATGATATCCACCAAGTTTTTACCAATGTCGTGGACATCGCCTTTGACTGTGGCAATGATAAAGGTTCCCTTGGCGTTGTTACCTGATTCTGATTTTTCCATGAACGGTTCGAGAAACGCTACCGCCGCTTTCATGGTTTCCGCAGATTGCAAAACGAAGGGTAGCTGCATTTGTCCAGAACCGAATAATTCCCCGACAACTTTCATGCCATCTAGCAGGAAGGTGTTGATAATCTCCAAGGGGGGATGTTCTTCTAAGGCTTTTTTGAGATGTTCTTCTAAGCCAATGCGTTCGCCGTCGATGATGTGGCGTTTGAGACGTTCTGGGATGGGGAGACTTTCATCTAAGGAGCGATCGCGCTTAGTTGTTACCCCAGCAAAGGCTGTGGTAAGCTCTCCCAAGGGATCGTATACGCAAACATTACCCTCAAATTTCCGCTCATCATAAATCAACTGCCGACAGATTTCTTGATGGCGGGCGTCAATCTTCGAGAGCGGTAAAATTTTGTTAGCGCTGACAATGGCTGCATCCATTCCCGCCGTCGTCGCCTCGTGTAAAAACACCGAGTTCAGCACCATCCGCGAGGCTGGATTCAAACCAAAGGAAATATTGGAAACACCCAAAATCACATGACATCCAGGCAATCCTTCACGAATGCGCCGGATGGATTCAATTGTGGCTTTACCGTTTTCTCGGTCTTCTTCAATCCCGGTGGAAATTGGTAATGCGAGGGTATCAAAGAATATTTCTGTGGGTGGTATGCCAAATTCTACAGCTTGGCGGTATGCGCGTTGGGCGATCGCAAACTTTTTGTCTGCTGTCCGCGCCATCCCATCTTCATCGATAGTACCAATGACTATGCCAGCCCCGTATTTTTTCGCTAACTCCAGCACCTTTAAAAAGCGTGGTTCCCCATCTTCGTAGTTTGTAGAGTTCAGCAAACACTTACCACCGGCAACCTTTAAACCCGCCTCCATCTTTTCCCATTCGGTGGAGTCAAGCATTAACGGCAGTGTCACATTATTAACAATGCGCGAAACTAATTCGTGCATATCCCGTACACCGTCGCGTCCCACATAATCGACGTTGACATCGAGGATGTGTGCGCCTTCTTTGACTTGCGCCCTCGCCATTGAAACGAGTCCATCCCAATCTTCGGCATTTAGCAAATCGCGGCACTTCTTGGAACCACTGGCGTTAAGACGTTCGCCGACAATCAAGAAAGAATTATCTTGATCGTAAGGTTGAGTGGTGTAAATTGATGCTGCTGCTGGTTCTAAACTTGGATGTCTAACTTTTGGCTTCAGACCTTTAGCAACTTCTGCCAATTGTTGAATGTGTTCTGGACGCGTCCCACAGCAACCCCCGATCACTTGGACACCCAAATCTTCAACAAAATGCATTAGCGACATCCGTAATTCCAACGGTGTCAGGCGGTAGTGCGCTTGACCGCCGACGTTTTCAGGTAAACCCGCGTTGGGTATACAGGAAACGATGAAAGGTGAATGTTCTGCCAGATACTTGATATGTGGTTTCATCAAGTCTGGGCCTGTGGCGCAGTTTAGACCGAGAATGTCAATTGGGTAAGGTTCCAAAATTGTCAGCACAGCACTGATTTCGGAACCAACCAACATTGTGCCCATGCTTTCCATTGTCACAGAAACCATCAACGGTCTGCGATCGCCTTTCTTGGCAAACACCTCTTCAATTCCATTCAGCGCCGCCTTAATTTGCAGCACATCTTGGCAAGTTTCTACCAAAAATAAATCGACACCACCATCCCACAGCGCCTCTGCTTGTTCAGCAAAAGTAGCTTTCATGGTGTCAAAGTCAATATGTCCCAAAGTAGGAAGTTTCGTTGTGGGGCCGATGGAACCTGCCACAAACCGGGGTTTTTCTGGCGTGGAAAATTCCGCAGCTACACGCTTGGCCAATTCTGCGGCTGTCTTGCTGAGGTAATAAGCTTGGTCTGCCAAGTCATATTCTGCCAGCACTAAGGACGTACTGCCAAAGGTATCGGTTTCAATGACATCAGCACCAGCAGCGAGAAAGTCTCGGTGAACCTTAGCGACAGCTTCGGGTTTCGTGTGGACTAAGTATTCGTTACAACCTTCATACTGTGGGCCGCCGAAGTCTTCAGCAGTCAGGTTTTGGGTTTGTAAGTTGGTTCCCATCGCCCCGTCGAAAACGAGGACTGGGCTATCTGGACTACGCAGGCGTTCAAGGAAAGAATGAGTCATATTTTCCTAGAATAAATGAGGAAATCAAGTGAGTCTTGTTATACTCCACTTACTTTATTATTTTCTCAAATTGTGATATTTTGGGCACCTTTTAATAAAGTCTGTTTTGCTGAAACTCACTATTCGCTCATTTTGATCTGATTTATCAAGGTTGGCGACGACAGAATCATGCAAAAGCTGTCAAGGAATAATTGACGAGTCCATTCTTTGTAGAGACGGCGATTTATCGCGTCTAAAAGACTGACACGTAAGACAGACGCGATAAATCGCCGTCTCTACATGAGGGGTTTAGCGTATTGGCATAAAACTGGTGACTTGTGTGTACACCGTAGCCAAAGCATCGGGGGGTAATGAATGTGGCTAGCATAACTAAATTATGCGGACATGATATCACTCTAGAAGTTGCTGGCTCACAAACAAAGCCCTGAAAATGTTGAGTTGAGGAACGAAACGCAACCTACATTGGAGTTATTTTTTAGGCAAAACCTACACAGTATTGGCACAGGTGGGGTTTCACTTGATTCTACACATGGTCAGATGAAATATTTTCGCCAAGTTTCTTATCTTGGAATCACAGCTTAGAGTTGTCACTGCGTTCAGCTCAAAGATGAAAAAAACACCAGGAGTATAACTTGAGTCCTACTATGGATTTAAATTCTTTGTTCAATCTCAATACATTTATTGAATTATTACTGGGGATTAGTTTGAGCGCGGCGGCTGGCTTTCGAGTATTTGTACCACTGCTAGCATTGAGTGTGGCTTCAGTTTTCGGACATTTAGATTTGCCGACTAACTTTGATTGGGTGGAAACACCTCAAGCTGTAGTTGTCTTTGCAGTTGCTTGTTTGCTGGAAATTATCGGTTATTACATTCCTTGGTTAGATCATCTGCTGGATATTGTAGCCACACCTGCGGCATTTATCGCCGGGACAATCGTCACAGCATCCGTTGCTCCAGAGATGAATCCACTGGTGCAATGGACGTTAGCTTTAGTTGCTGGTGGTGGAACCGCAGGATTAACTCAGGGATTAACGAATATATTGCGGATAAGTTCTACAGGCGTTTCAGGTGGATTAACCAATCCTGTTGTGTCAACCATTGAGTTGCTCATCGCCATCGGACTGTCTGTGCTGGCGCTAGCTTTACCAGTGGTAGCAGGAGTGATTGTAATTGGTTTTCTAATAATAGCTATTCAAAGGCTCTGGAATTTCTTCTTGAGTAAACCATCTTCTCAAATTAACGAAACCGTTTCTCCATCAAGAGAATTGGGATAAGTAGTTATGGATTTGTTTTATAGCTGCGTAGGCGTAGCCCGTCGTAGACATCGCAATTATATCAATCCTAAAGGAGTTGTGAAAATGCGCGATGTCCAGATCCCCGACTTCTTCGAGAAGTCGGGGATCTAATTTTTCACGAATGATTTAGGATCGCAATTATAAAGCGATCTTAGTTGTAGGGTGTGTTAGCGCGAAAGTTAAGGATAATCGTATTGCTACCTAACCCGCCTGGAACTCAAAGTTCCAGGCTAATAGCGGAACTCCACTAAAGTGGACTGAAACTGCTTCTGAGTCTTCTTTAGAAGACTTTAACTATTAGCCTTAGAATTCATTCTGAGGCGGTTGTTGGGAATGGTGCAAGCTTTCAGATAGAAGGAACGATCGCCTGTAGCGTTGGTGATGCCTCAGCTACGCCCGTCGTAGATATTGCAATTATAAAGCGATCGTAGTCGTAGGGTGGCGCGAAAGCGTAACGCACCTTTGATACTCGTGAATGAGTCTTTTAGCTCCATTAATGAGTCTTTTAGCTCCATTAATGAGGCTTTGAACTCCATTAATGAGGCTTTGAACTCCGTTAATGAGTCTTTTAGCTCCATTAATGAGTGAATGTTATTTCGAGGGTAGCAATGTCTACGACGGGCTACGCCTACGCACCCTGCTAATTTAAACATTACAGCCGTTTTTATGCGGATGAACACTAGCTCCATTTTTTACTCCCTACTCCCCACTCTCCATAATCTGAGATACACTATGCTGGTAAATATCGCTACAGTGTTGGTGAGGATTGCAGGTGACAAACGAAGAACTGTTGCAAATTATTAAAGAAGTTGCCAGGGACAACACAAAACAGCTAGACCTCTCTAACAATCAACTCAGCACCCTGCCCCCAGAAATCAGTCAACTCTCGAATTTGACATGGCTAGACCTCTCTAACAATCAACTCAGCAGCCTGCCACCAGAATTCGGTCAACTCTCGAATTTGACATGGCTAGACCTCTCTAACAATCAACTCAGCAGCCTGCCACCAGAATTTGGTCAACTCTCTAAGTTGAGGGAGCTATCCCTCTCTAACAATCGCCTTAGCAGCCTGCCGCCAGAAATCAGCCAACTCTCCAAATTGACATGGCTATTCCTCAATAACAATCCACAATTAACTTCGCCAACACCTGAGATTGTCGATCAAGGAGTACAGGCAATTTTGACTTATCTTCGCAAAGAGTTGCAGGATAATCCACCAATTATCGATATGCCAGACCAGGAGAGTTTTGAGTCTGGCTCGGAGTCATCTTTACCTGTCGAGCCGGGGCACACACAAGAAGAAGCCGATATGCCAGACCAGGAGAGTTTTGAGTCTGGCTCGGAGTCATCTTTACCTGTCGAGCCGGTGCACACACAAGAAGAAGTATTGTTACGTAGTATAGAAGGAATATTTATTAAGATCGAACAAGAAAGAATCTATTCTCTCTCTCCCAATGTCTTTCTCCTGCGTCCCCGTGGCGTTAAAGCTTGGAAAAAGAATTTAACTGGACAGAAATTAGATTTACAACTTTATTGCGAAGCACCGGGCTGTTGGCATCCCACCCAAGAAGGCGGCTTATATGAAATAAATGAACCTGCCGAATGGCTGAGAGCAACTGCACCTTATATTGGTAACTTATTCAAAGTCTTGAAATATGTCGCACCGATAATTGGCCCTTGGCTAGGTGTAGTAGACCCTAAAGAATATGAAACCATGTTCAAAAATAACTTAGAACTATTGAAAGAACTAGTAGCAAAATTACCTGAACCCAAAGAATATGAAGATTTAGAACTAGCAGACAAAATTGCTAGACGTGAAGATTTGGCTACAAAATTAGCTGATGGTGCAGCTTTGCGTGCCTTGCGTGAACTGTTAAAAGTAAAAGATCCCGATCAGCAATGGGGCGGATTAAAGAATGTTTGGACTCCAAAGGGACATTCCTTGTGGCTATGCGAACACCACGCAGCCGAGTATAAACACTAACCATTTTAGATTTGAGATTGCGATCCTGAATTGTAGAGACACAATTCATCAACTATTCCTTCAACCAATAGCAAAGGTTTAGATAACATTTAAATAGCTCCCTAGACATAGGAAGCATCTACAACAATTACTTAATTCCAACATATACTAGTAGCGTATATTTCACTAGAATTAAAGTATTATAGCGATTATTATTTAGATACTATAAGCAGTAGGGGTTTACGGAAGTGCGCCTCTACAAAGGATACGCCAGTTTAGCTATAAATTAATATCTACCGTTTTACGGGTATTAGAAAAATGAAGTTTACAGACTGGGTGACTAGGGTGCTACTAATCTGGCTGATGTTCGCCACTCTAATTGTAGTGCTGCTAATTGGACGAGCAACAAAATTACACAACAATCCGACAACCTCCCGTGCATCCAATCCACAGGTTACAGCTTTGAGTCAATATCCCCAAGCGCAATTCCAATCAGCGAAAGAGCCAGAGAAGAAATTTCAAAATATTATCAAGTCCCCAGTCAAGACTAAGCAGCCTGTCGCAAGGTATGTAACCACTCAAGCTTTTGCACAGTACAGACCTAATTATCAAGTTGTCTCAGTTGACCCAAGTAACTATGGTGAACGTTACGCTCAAGATGTTAATGGCATTCCTCTCAGCAACCAACCAATTATTGTCATCCATGAAACTGGTTATTCAGCTTCTAGCGCCATCAATTTCTTTCAAGTAGCTCATGATGATGAAAGTGTACAAGCAAGTTACCACGCCTTAATCAAGTTAGACGGAACGGTGGTTTATCTAGTACCCCCAGAAAAGCGGGCTTTTGGTGCAGCTAACTCTGTGTTTGATGGTTCTCAGGGAGTGGAAACTGTGCAGACTAATCCAACTTTACCCGCCTCTGTGAATAATTTTGCCTATCATGTTTCTTTGGAAACACCGCCAGATGGTTATGATGCTAGCAGCCAACAAAGCCATAGCGGCTACACGGAAGCTCAATATAATTCTCTTGCTTGGTTAGTTGCTCAAAGTCAAGTCCCAGACGATCGCATCACTACGCACCATTTAGTAGACCGTTCTGGTAAAAAAGTTGACCCAATAAATTTTGATGGGAATAAATTTCTGAGCTTACTTAATACTTATCGTCAAGTCAGACCAGTCTATCGAGTCAGCAAATAATTCAGGATTTATATCAAGTTCGGTTAAATACTCATAACATCTGTAGCGACTGTCTTAAAAGTCAAGCGATCATAAAAAAACGGGGGTTGGAGCATTGACGCAACTGAGGAACGCTGCGCTAGATTCGGCGGTGTCTGGTACGGGCTAGAAGACTTATGGCTTGTAGTCTAGATAGTCAAAGCCCGCACCAGACACTCCGCTTCGCCGCCGAATCTTCCTCAGTTGCTGGATTTCTCGTGTAGGGAAAAACAGCATGAAAAATTTACCCCAGTCATGGGGGAGCATCAATGCGGATGCCGTACATTGCTGGCTCTGGGCATCAAGCAAAGTATAAAAAGGTTGACTTGTGATTAAACATTGACAATTGGTTTAAAGTTGTCAGTTAGACACCAAGGCAAATTATCTCGAACCATTGCATTTAAAATGACTAACATCTTATGAACGCAAGCAGTTAGGGCCAATTTTTTGGATTTACCACGTTCGACAAGGCGCTGATAAAAGGCTTTGATAACGGGATTATGACGCATAGCAACCACAGCACCCATATAAAGAGTCGCTCGAACATGGGCACGACCACCATTAATCATCCGCTTACCTTTGTGTTGCCCACTATCATGATTAATAGGTGCAACACCAACTAAACGAGAGATTTGTTTGGCAGTTAATTGACCGAGTTCTGGTAAGTCAGAAACGAGAGTGGTAGAAATAACTTGGGCCTTTACCAGGAGTAGTTTTGAGTAAATTGACTTTATCAATCCATTGTTGATTATTTTGCGTCAATTCCTGAATTTGTTGATTGAGTTGTTTGAGACGCTCTTCAAGATATTCAATATGAGCCTCAATATCTGCTAATGCTTTATCACGGGCTCGCGCCCGACGATTTTTCTCAGCAGTCTGCATCTCGACTAACTGTCTTCTGCGACTAATTAATTCGCCCAGTTGACGCGCTGTTTCAGATTCAATTGCTAACATCTGGGGTTTCATTGCTTCCCCAAAGTGTGCCAAAATTTGTGCATCAATAGCATCAGTTTTTGCCAACCGACCTGTGGCTTTCGCAAAATCTCTTCCAAGGCGTGGATTAATTAATGCTACTGGTAAAAGTGCTGCCTGCAATTGGATAATAAGTTCTGTTTCTAATCCTCCTGTTGCTTCTAACACAATCAGATTTAAATCAAATGATTTGAGTTGTTCTACTAGATGAGATATTTCTACTTCTGTATTAGCAACTTTCAATGCTTTACCCATTGGACGGATATAAACATCGAGAGTTGCTTTACTCACATCAATGCCTACCCATTGAGAAATATTTTCCATATTTCACTCTCAACTAATTTCTGCACCCTGTTTTGAATTCATCCCCTTGATTTAACTCATCCTTGCCCGATACGGACTGTATACTTTAAATATCAGTGTTTAAAGCTTTGATCCCGGCGACTGTTCGAGTTCTGTCAAAGAGATTGTTGTAGTGACCCATGCTACGAAGCGGTCTATTATGACCAAGGTTGGGACGGTCTACTACTATTTCTAAGATACAAGGTTGGGTTGAACGGAGTGAAACCCAACAAAGCCCTGAAAATGTTGGGTTTCGTTCCTCAACCCAACCTACCTCGGAGTGCTTTTTTGGGCTTAACCGAGCAGTATTGAAATCCCCCCAACTTTCTGGAAATGAGAGTTGGAGGGAGCAAGCTTTAACTAAACTGTATGGTTTTATGAAGAATAAGCATCCATTGGCAAACAAGAACAAACAAAATTCCGATCGCCAAAGGCTGCATCAATGCGACCGACAGCCGGCCAGAATTTATACTCACGAGTCCAAGGTGCAGGATAGGCAGCTTGTTCGCGAGAATAGGGATGCTGCCATTCTCCGGTGATGAGACTTTCGGCAGTGTGGGGTGCGTTCTTCAAAACATTATCTTGGATATCCACCTTGCCTGATTCAATCTCAGCTATTTCTTGGCGAATAGAAATCAATGCATCGCAGAAACGATCCAACTCTTGCTTAGATTCACTTTCTGTAGGTTCCACCATGATTGTACCCCCCACAGGCCAGGAGACAGTCGGCGCATGGAAACCGTAATCGATCAGACGCTTGGCGACATCATCGATTTCGATCGCAGCTGATTTTTTGAGCGATCGCAAATCTAAAATACATTCATGGGCAACTAGACCATTTTTCCCCTGATACAAAACCGGATAGTATGATTCCAGTTTCTTAGCAATATAGTTAGCATTGAGAATCGCCACCTTCGTTGCTTCGGTCAAACCATCTGCGCCCATCATGGCGATGTACATCCAAGAAATCACCAAGATACTAGCACTACCCCAAGGTGCAGCCGCCACAGCACCAATATGTGAGTGCTGAGTTGAGTCGTTGATAGTAACAACAGGATGTCCGGGGAGAAAAGGCACGAGATGAGAGGCTACCCCAATTGGCCCCATACCAGGGCCACCGCCACCATGAGGAATACAGAAGGTTTTATGCAAGTTTAAATGGCAGACATCCGCGCCAATATCTCCAGGACGGCAAATTCCCACTTGGGCATTCATATTTGCCCCATCCATGTAAACTTGTCCACCGTGACTATGGACAACAGCGCAGATTTCCTGAATTGGCTCCTCAAATACACCATGAGTTGAGGGATATGTCACCATTAAGGCGGCTAATTCATTGCTGTGTTTTTCTGCCTTAGCCTTCAGGTCATCAACGTCAATATTACCTTGTGAGTCACAGGCAACAGCCACCACCTTCATCCCGCACATCACCGCACTAGCTGGGTTTGTCCCATGTGCCGAGGTGGGAATCAAACAAACATTCCGGTGTGTTTCACCCCGATTTTCGTGATACTGACGAATTACTAAAAGTCCAGCATATTCGCCCTGAGAACCAGCATTTGGTTGCAGAGAAATTCCCGCAAAACCAGTAATTTCAGCTAACCATGCCTCAAGTTGCTGGAATAGGATTTGATAACCCTGAGTTTGCGACGCAGGGGCAAATGGATGAATCTTGCCAAATTCTTCCCAACTTACCGGAATCATCTCAGCAGTTGCATTCAACTTCATTGTGCAAGAACCCAAAGGAATCATCGATGTAGTTAGCGACAAGTCCTTGCTTTCTAGCTTGTGCAGATAGCGCAACAACTCTGTTTCTGAGTGATAGCGGTTAAAAACTGGGTGGGTGAGATATTTGCTGGTGCGGGACAGAGGAAGATGGGGGAATGAGTCAGAAGTTAATTCTTCTAAAGTGAAGGGCAAATTATCTGTACCAGCGAAAATTTGCCAGAGGTCGATTAAGTCTTCTGGTGTAGTTGTCTCGTTAAGCGAGATACCAACAGCAGTTGTATCAAAAACCCGCAGGTTAATTTGAAGTTGTTCGGCTGTTGCCAGAATATCTTCTAAATTGCGTCTTCCCAGTTCGACTCGCAGCGTATCAAAAAAATCTTTATTGATGCTGTAACCCAAACGTTTCAGTCCTTGTGCCAGTAACACCGTCAAGGAG
>NNBV01000208.1_pt1 | contig 23548 bp, 21 predicted proteins | sample 1173771 | NCBI WGS metagenome assembly NNBV01 (sample SAMN07173938, study PRJNA388173) | plant metagenome | isolation source: symbiotic tissue sample KVS11 | place: Norway: Troms, Kvaloya island | reverse complement strand
TCTCTAAATATACCTGTTTAGCTAATTAATAAACGCATATTTTATTTGCTTAGTACATTTTATATATCCTGAAAATATACCTGCCAAAAATCAGATTTTCTCCAAAGTATTGGACAATATTATTAGAGTTAAAAAAATATTTTGTGTTGAAAAACAAAACGATTTTAGAACCAAGCTTATTTGGTGTTTTAATCCAAGGCAATAGTGTTCACTGTGGCATTCATTTAACTGATATTCAATTACCTGAGCAATGTCTTTTTTTAGGAATTCTCAGGGAAACTCAGGTCATTTCAGCAACAGATAATCCTATTATCTTTGCGGGAGATTACATTTTAGCAATAGCAACCCATCCCATGATGGTTCCCGCTCTCAAAGTTACTCTGAAGAAAATCCATTCTGTTTACTATTCGCTCAATAGTTGCTTACTTGAAGCTCGACCAAAAGACAGTCAATCTGTTAATTCAGATTACCCAGACCTATCAAGTACTTTCAACTCAACATATTATTAGACAGATGAACTTTACTGAAGAAAAGTAGAGGACATTTCGAGCTTACGACATGAGGAAGAAAATATATTTTTGCCTCCTGCCTCCTTAACTTTACTAAATCTGAGTTCGACTAACTAAAGGTTTTTAATATGCATACTTCGGATCTTTTCCGACTTTATGTATCCGCTCAAAAAAGTGTTCATCAGTCTACCCTGACTGAAGCTAACCTGCCTAATGAAACACATAATGACACAAAAGCACATGACGGAGACATTTCATTTGCAGCAGTGTTTTTGGCTCATATTTCCTTCATGTTTGTTTGGGCAATTGTCGTTTTTCTCGTTTCATTTGTCTGCAAGGCACTAGAAGATCCCCCAGAAAATGCGGCACAAGATAAAGACGAAATAGTAAGCATCAAACATTTAGAGCAACATACCTGTAAAAAATGCCAATTTTTTAACAATAACTATTTTCTAAAGTGTGCAGTACATCCTACTACTGCTCTAACGAAACAAGCACTCAATTGTTCTGACTACAGCCCTAAATAGGTAAGATTCTTTCCATATATAAAGCGAGATCGCTTTAAGCGGATATAACTGGAGCCATCCTCAAGAATACATTACTAACCGATGCTGATTTACAAAAGGCAAATTTGTCAGCATCTAACATAGAAGAAACTGATTTTAGAAATGCCAATCTTAGCCACGAAAATCTCATCAAAGCTTCAAAAAAAATGACATTCAGAAGCGTAATTCTGTGACTATTTGTGAAACAGTATTACCAAATGGGGCTATCTCAGATCGCTGCAATCAACCAGCTAATAGCCAATTAGATTTTTTATCAGGAGTAAATTAATGTTGCAGCCCAATTATGAAGATAAAAATAACTTTCTTTACCCTCGCGATCGCTACCACGGTCAATTTCAGCCAAACAACCTAATATTTAATGCCAATCTCCAAGAATTTGCTCAAAAAATTGGCTATATCACTAGTTTGGAAACCGGAGGAAAGGTATCTCCTGAAGAAGCTTTTGGTCAAATTGAGGCACTTTGGAAAAAGTTGGAAATCAGTAAAAATAATCTGAAAATTGGTAGCGAACTATCGGGTTGATTTACTTGACTAATCCTGATAGAAGTGCAACAACAGCAATGCAGTGATTGATAGGCTGAGAATATTTCCACAAAGCTTGAAGTTTAAAAGCTTCATTTGAGAAACCTGAACACATTTTATGAAACAAAAAGAGACTATATTTGTTATTCCGACTCATCGACTTAGAGATGTAGCACAGACCATCGAAAAATATGATGAGAATTTCTGGGCAAATGGCCATGCTTTAAAGATCATCGTCTTTGATGATTCCAGCATTGCCAACCACGAGAAATATTATCCACTTTTAGAGCAGACTAAGACAGTCAATGACGTGTTTTATGTCGGCCCACAACAGAAAGAGCAATTTATTACATTTTTAAACGAAAGACTGCGCGATCGCAAGCTAGAATCCTTAGTCAAAAACTTATTCCGACCTAGTTATGGAGGAAATCGCAACTTCACGCTAATGTATACCCTTGGTCATTTAATGGTTAGTGCAGATGACGATATGCGACCAGATGCATTAATTGAAACTAGCCCAGAATCTTTATCAGGTGATGAAATATGTCGAGGAAAATTAATCAAGTCTAGCCAACAAGGTAGCTACGTCCATAAATCTTTTGATTTACTCACGGCTTTTGGTGATGTTCTCGGTCAAAAAGCTAGCCATGTACCAGAAAACTTCGAGGCTGGAGAATTAGTTCTTGATACAGCAATGGATTTAGAAACCAATACAACCAAGGGTTACTTTCGGGAAAACAGCCTCTTATTACAACCGGGGAGAGTATTAAATAATGCGATCGTCAAAATAGCCCAGACTTTTCGCACAGGAACTAATGATATCGATACACTTGATTTTATTCACATGTATCTTAATGATGAAAACCAAATTAGTCCCAATGACTTGAATGATTTTTATATTCTTACCAATTTTAGACCTGTTATTACTAACAAAAACTGGAGAATGGATTGTGGAGTCGCTGGATATGATAATCAGCTAGGCTTACCACCCTTTTTTCCGACTCGGCTCAGGTTTGAAGATTATATCTACAGAATTTGGATACAGCAAGAGGGGATTGTCGCTGCACACGTTGATGCTGTCCAAAACCATATTAGAAATAACTATATGCGTAATCCTCTGGCTAGTGAACTTTTTAATGAAGAAATATGTAGCCTGTTGAAAAGGAAGATTAAAAGCACTGTTTATCATCTTGATGACCTGGGAATCAAGTTTGATTACTCTGGTGAAGTCACGTTGCAAGACTCAGAGGAAATCTTAGAAAAAATCTCTGCTATCCACAGCCAGGTAGTCAAAGCCTCAATGTCTACCCAGAATGAAGAACGTAAGCAATCCCTTCAATTATTTGCTGAGAACTTGTCAAGAGTATTTTATGGGTTTGAACCAGACTTTTTTCAGCAAAACGTTTCCAGAATTATTGATGATGTCATTAGCCAATTTCACGGCTCTCTAGAAATATGGCCGACTCTAGTGGAAATTTGCTACTTTTACAAAGATAAAAAGGACTTACCGCAAATCCGGGTTAAAAACAAGAAGATAAAGTCCAGGAATGGCACAAAATCGAGCGAAATTGCCGGATAAGGCGTCCTTTGGTAAACAAGCTATTTACAAGACTTTACGAATTCTTCATCCGGGAAAATTTTCTTAAACATAGCTTAGACAGCAGCAATCTGATAAGATTTTCAACAAGTAGAATAATTGCTGGTTCTCTTTTTCTTGAACCCACTGATTTCGGGTATTTTTTGGAAAAGGAAAATAAAAGAATGTCTCATCTATTGTGGAAAACTCTGGTACTAAGTCCAGTAGTTTTAGGAGTGACGGTGTTGGTCTCCGCTAGGGCTATAGCTGCTGAAGTAGCAAGCTTTTCTGAAGATACAAAGGCAAAAGCTGCTCAAACAGAGCAACCAAAAATTAATCAGCAGTTGTTTGCCCAAGCAAAGACTGATGGAAATAATGTTTTAGAACAAGTTAATCGCTATAGTACCGAAGGCAAGAACCAGAATTCACTGTCTCAAGTCACATCAGTTTCTCAGTTTTCTGATGTACAGCCGACTGACTGGGCATTCCAAGCTTTACAATCCCTGGTTGAACGCTATGGTTGTATTGCTGGATACCCAAATTCTACCTATCGTGGCAACCGGGCACTGACTCGTTATGAGTTTGCCGCAGGTTTGAATGCTTGTTTAGATCGGGTTAATGAACTGATTGCCACAGCAACGGCTGACTTGGTAACAAAACAAGATTTGGCAACCCTCCAGCGTTTGCAAGAGGAATTCTCAGCAGAACTAACAACTCTACGTGGTCGGGTAGATGCTGTAGAAGCACGGACTGCTGAACTAGAAGCAAATCAGTTTTCTACTACCACCAAATTGGTGGGTGAAGCTGTTTTTGCCGTTACTGATGTGTTTGGTAGTAATACTGGCGATGCTAACAATACTGTCTTCCAAGATAGGGTGCGTTTAGACTTGCAAACTAGCTTTACAGGTAAAGACGTTTTACACACCCGTCTTGCAGCAGGTAATGCAACAGCTTTTAGTCAACTGGCGGATGATGGCTCTGTCATCGATACTGCTGAAGGCACACAAACATTTCAACTCGCCGGTGGAAGCACTGGTAACGGTGTTGTTATAGATTGGCTGGCGTATTACGTACCCATAGGCCCAGCCCAAGCTTACTTTGCGGCCACCGGAGGTATTCATAGCGATTATGTTGCCACTAACAACCCTTACTTTGAGGATTTTGATGGTGGTAATGGGGCCTTGTCTACCTTTGCTTCTGAAAGTCCAATCTATCGGATTGGCGGTGGTGCTGGTGCAGCACTGACTTTACCCTTTGGTAGCGGTGGCAGCTTTTTCAAACCAAGTTCACTGACTGTGGGTTATTTGGCATCAAATGCTAATAATCCTGGGGTAAATCAAGGTTTGTTGGAAGGTAACTATGCAGCTCTTGGACAGTTGAACTTTAGTGTTGGCGATCGCTTGGCGATCGCTGCTACTTACGTTCATGGTTATCATGGTGCTGGAGGTGGTAATTTATTTGATGCAGGTGGTGGTTTAGGTAGCACTAGCCGTGTTGTCGGTACTGGTCAAGCTAACATCCTGAATACCCTAAATGCATCTTCCAGCAATTCTTATGGAATATCAGCAGCCTTCAGACCAAGCGACAAACTATCAGTTAGCGGCTTCGTTTCTTACCACGATGTCACAGGCTTTGGCATTGGTGATGATTATCAAGCTTGGAGCTACGGTCTTGGGGTAGCCTTACCTGACTTCGGTAAAAAGGGTAACGTTTTAGGTATTTTTGCGGGTGCAGAACCCTATTCCTTTAACCGGACAGGTTTAGCTGCAAATTTGGCTGGAAATGATATACCTTATCACTTTGAAGGCTTCTACAAGTATCGCGTATCAGATAACATCTCAATCACCCCCGGTGTCATCTGGTTGACCTCTCCGGGTCAAAGCAGCGCTAACGATGATGCAATTATCGGTACGCTGAGAACAACTTTCACCTTCTAAAGGTTGACAGTAATTTGCTGTAGGGGCGCATAGCTATGCGCCCCTAGGTAATTTAGTTTTCCAAAAGTTTTTGTGCCCGTCTTGATCTCCTAATTAAAATTAGAGAGATTCTTGGATTTTTTACTTCTTAATTCAGTGTGGCTGCCATTTTTTGCAGTTTTCTGCCCACCTCTTCCATCGTGTAGAAAAACGTGAAAAATCGGAGTAGCTCATCCATTGGATAATCTTGTTGCTTAATTTCTTCCAATCGGTTTAATTGCTCTGTAGCATTGGTAAGTGCAACTTCCATTCCCGACAAAGATAAACTAGACTGGTGCGATTTGACAGCTGTTGCTAGGGTGAGCATTGCACTCTCAGTTTCCTGTGCCAGTTGGGTAATTTGAGGTGAAAGTATTTGCCAGAAAGTATCCTGCTGCCTAGCAAGTACGGTATGTTCCATTGTCAAGATGTGTTCCCAAATCCTGCGAATGAGAAACTCCCAGGTTTCATTCACCCGTTTTTCTGGCGGTTCGTTTGTTTGTCCCTGTCTGACTTCCTGCCATAGCGATCGCCCCTTAATAAATGAACTAATGATACTGGTTTTTAACTCATTCACACGGGGGCGATCGTAGTTTCCTGTAAAGGCAGAGTCCACAACCAACTCATAAAACTGCTCTAAATCAGTTAGCGTTTGCGACAAACAACGCCTCAGTTCTACCCCAGCTGAGGCAGGAAAAATAAAGTTGTTTACCAACAGTGCCACACCAATACCCAAAAGGGTTTCGAGAAACCTGCCCCAAGCGTACAGCCAAGGAGATTGGCTGTGACTCAAAATGACGATCGCTGACACATACCCCGCCAATTTTGCCGCTTCATGGAATTTCCAGTAGGAAGTCAGAAAAATGGTCAAAAATACACTAATTCCCAATGACCAAAAATTACTACCCAGTGCAACCGCAAAGATGGCTCCACACATAGCACCAATCACAGTGCCAATTATTCTCTGAATTCCTAGTGTGAGGGTGCTGCCATGAGTAGATGACATGACAATGATAGCTGCAATCGCTGCATAAAAAGGATACTCCCATCCCAACGCCTGAGCAACTTCAAAAGAAATTGCCGATGCGATCGCCATTTTGAATGCCATCATCGTTGAAATTCCATTGGGAGTAGCAGCCCAAGTTTTCAATGCTGTGATGATTTTTCGCTGAGGCGATCGCTGTGTAGGTGGAAGGCTATTAGAGGGTTGTATCATAGGTATCGGGTTTATTTGATTTGACAAGCGATCGCCACGACAACATTACTTACTGATAAAATACCGAAAATGCGAGAACTTTATCCAGCGATCGAGCCTTACTTAGAAGGTAGTTTACAGGTTTCCGACCTGCATACCATTCATTTTGAAGAGTCAGGAAACCCGCAAGGTCAACCCATCGTTTTACTGCATGGGGGCCCCGGTGGTGGATGTCCAGCTTTTTATCGGCAATATTTCCACCCAGAAAAATGGCGGTTAGTGATGTTTGATCAGCGCGGTTGTGGTCAAAGTACACCCCATGCTGAATTACGAGAAAACACCACTTGGGATTTAGTCGGTGATATCGAAAAACTGCGCCAACATTTAGGTATAGAAAAGTGGGCGGTCTTCGGTGGAAGTTGGGGTAGCACCTTATCATTAGCCTACAGTCAAACCCATCCCTCTCGCTGCACGGGGTTAATTCTCCGTGGTATCTTTATGCTGAGGCAAAAAGAGTTACGATGGTTCTATCAAGAGGGCGCTAGCTATATTTTTCCTGATGCTTGGGAAGAGTATATCAAACCAATTCCCATAGATGAACGTGATGATCTGATCGCAGCTTATTATAAGCAATTGACCAGTCCAGATTTAGAAATTCAATTAACAGCAGCGCGTGCTTGGTCAATTTGGGAAGGTAGTACCAGTAGACTGTTCTTAGATCCAGAACTTATGCAAAAGTTTGGTGAGAATGAATTTGCTTCAGCTTTTGCTCGGATTGAATGCCATTACTTTATGAATAAGGGATTTTTGGAAACAGAAGATCAATTACTCTTAAATGTAGATTGTATCCGCCATATTCCGGCTGTAATTGTTCAGGGACGCTATGATGTAGTCTGCCCAATGATATCAGCTTGGGAATTACATCGAGCTTGGCCAGAAGCCGAATTTATAGTGGTTCCTGATGCTGGGCATTCAATGAGTGAACCAGGAATTCGTAGTGCTTTGATTGAAGCAACAGATAATATTTAGTTTGGTTGAATACTTAGCATAAGATGATATTTGAAAAGTATTTTTATTAACATCCAAATCTCGAAAGGCTAACCCTGTAGAGCGTATTTTCAAATGTTTTAAGTATAGCCACTTCTAAAAAAGCTCTCACTTTACTCCGAGGAATTTACAAGAATGCGTATTTCTATACTTGACTAGGGTCTTGAAATGCACAAAAGTGAGATTTGACCTGGAAAAAACCTTTAAGGATTCGTTTGAGTGAATTAAACTTAACCTGCTTGATAGCTTGAGCCACTTCTACCCACTGTCGATTTCTTTTACGTGCTTCTGGATAATCTTCACTCAGCATTTCTACTGTTAATAAATACATCTTAACTCGGTAAACTTTACCTTGTTTGCGGTACTTGTAAGTACCCAGTTCATTGGCATCTACCTGCCCAATTACTCCTGCTTCTTCCCACGCTTCTTTGGCTGCTGAGGCGGGCGGACTCATGCCATTAGGAATATCTCCTTTCGGAATCACCCAGTGTTGAAAGTTACGGGTTGTAATTAGTAATATCTCGACTTTACCGTTATTCACTCTATAAGGAATCACCCCAGACTGTTTAAATACTTTGCTGACTTTTCGACTCATATAATTTATATCCTGTACCGCCTAGCTTTTTTGTACAATGTTTATTTCAAAAAGTCGAGAGCTGATACCGGATAAATTTTGGTTAATCTTAGGTTATGAAAAGGTTAAAAAAGTAATTTTGACCCATAAGAGTTAATTATTCAAAATTTTTAATTGTTAAAATAAAAGCGCACATCTGTGCGTCCCCACCATGTATTGCTCTACGAGAACATTTGCAAATCCGTTGGATATGAGAATAGCTAAGTTTGTTATCTTAGGAATATAAAATCAATTGCTGGAAAATGTGTCTTGCTGATGGTTGATTGACAAATGCTGCACTTAGCGATCGCATCCTTGAAGAAGAAGTCAGACCCGCCACTATCTTACAAAGTGACGCTCCTGCGTCGCTAACACCGAGCAGAGCCGAGATGTTGTCAAAGTGTCACGCCAAAATGCGCCAGTCACACTCCAATTCTGAATTCTAGCGACTGACGCCTTTATTTATTCTATTAAAAATATTGCCCCACAGAGTTTTCACACAAACCTTAACTGTAAAGACGCCAGTTTTAGTATCCAGCTTGTTTATCTACGACATTTCGCAAGGGCTGACCGGTTTGGTAACGTTTAAGATTATCGATAAACAGTTGTGCTATGCGCTCTCTCAGGCGTGGTGACAAGGCTGAACAATGGGGTGTGATAAAGGCGTTCGGGAGCGACCACAAGGGGCTTTCCGGTGGTAGAGGTTCGGTTGCAACCGTGTCTAAGCCAGCACCCGCAATCCATCCTTCACGTAAGGCGGTAAGTAATGCGGCTTCATCTACTATTGCACCACGAGCAATATTAATTAGGTAGGCAGATTGACGCATAGAACGCAAGGCAGCTTCATCGATCAAGCCTTTAGTTTCTGGAGTCAGGGGCGTAGCAATAACTACATAGTCGGCATCCGGGAGGAGCGATCGCCACTCATCAGCACCCACAACTTTGTCAAAATTCGGTAGGGGTTCGGGATGGCGGCGACTACCCCAAACTCTAACTCCCAAGGCTTTAGCGCGAGATGCGATCGCTTGACCGATATTTCCGGTGCCAAGAATTAATAAAGTCGCGTCTGCCAACTCTTCGAGAAACACTCCTCTTACCCAAGTGTGCTCATCCTGCAAAATTTGCAATTTCCGCAGATTCTTGGCGTGATAGAGCATGAATGCCAGTACAAATTCCGAAATTGGAATTGCGTGAACTCCTGCGCCATTGGTGAGGATGATGTCCTTTTGTAAAAAAGTTGGCGTGAGGATGTGATTCACCCCAGCACTTGGTGACTGTTGCCAACGCAGTGCAGGTGCTGCCGTCAATACTTTGTCAAGAGTAGAGGTTTTCAGATAAAATCCGTTGACATAAACTTCTGCATCACTGGCATCACCATCAAGATTACCTTCACTATCCACCTCCACAACATCTATATCAGATGGTAGGTGTGGCTTAATATCAGCAATTAGATGATCGGGTAAAATTAGTTTCACCATTTGCTACTCCCTAATTCCATTTTGGATTTTGGATTTTAGATTGTGCAACTCAAGCCGCAGAACCTCAAATCATTCTTAAAAATATCTCTTTATTCTCTCTGCGTTCTATGCGGTTCATTATAAAAAATATTTTTCACAAATCCAATAAGATTACTACATTAATAAGACTTATTCTCGAAGTAGCCTATTTTACCGCAGCTACCTCAAGCATTATATTAACCAACTAACGAATAGCTAAATCTCAACTACTCAATTGTAACAATTGGTTATTTGGCTGAGTACCTTCATTGCTCATTACTCGCTGTAGAACTGTTTCTCTGATATTGACAAACACTTCGCTACTTCTGTCTCGCGGGCGTGAAAGTCTCACTGGTAGATCCAGAGAAATCTGTCCTTCATCAATCACTATTACTCGGTCTGCCAACGCCACAGCCTCTTCCACATCGTGAGTAACCAAAAATGCAGTAAATTTCCGCTCTAGCCATAGGTTCTCAATTAAATTCTGCATCTCTTGGCGAGTTAGAGCATCTAATGCTCCCAAAGGTTCATCTAGCAACAACAAACGGGGTTGACTGACTAACGCTCTTGCTAATGATACCCGTTGCCGTTGTCCACCAGATAAGACGTAGGGCCATTCATCAGCGCGATCTTTGAGTCCGACTTTATTGAGTACCCACAAAGCTTTTTCACGCCAATCACCTTCCAAGCCCAAACCCACATTCTGAACAACGCGCTTCCACGGCAGCAAGCGGGGGTCTTGAAACATGACTGTTACAGAGCGGCTGAGTCTACGCAGAGGTTCTCCATTTAGTAGTATTCCGCCTGAAGTTGCTTTATCTAATCCTGACACCAGACGCAATAAGGTACTCTTACCACAACCACTCCGTCCGACAATAGCGACAAACTCACCTGCTTCAACTTCTAAATTCAGCGAGTTTAAAACAGTTTTTTTGCCAAAAGCCTTCGTCAAATCCAAAATACTTAGTTGTGTACCCTGTACATTTGAACTCACTTGCAAAACCTCCTTTTTTTAGAACAATCGGGACTTAATTGATGAGACCTTAAATTTGCAACTCACACTAAAAATGAATAAAAGTCAGAAAGTTGCTAAAATTGGCATTTATGACCTTTGATAATTAGGGTTCCAAGACAAGAATTTTGTCTCTAATCCTCTGGCAACAGCATCCGCTAGTTTACCCAGCAGCGCATAGATGACAATACTCAAAACCACCACATCGGTTTGCATAAACTCACGAGCATTCATTGCCATATAACCAAGACCCGAATCTGCTGCGATCGTTTCTGCCACAATTAGTGTTAACCACATAATCCCCAAGGAAAAACGGACACCAACGAGAATCGAAGATAAAGCTCCTGGAAAAATAATTTGCCATAGAAGTTGTGGTGTTTTCAATCCATAGACTTTTCCCATTTCAATCAGTCCAGGGTCAACGCTACGGATGCCATGAAATGTATTGAGATATAACGGAAAAAATACCCCCATAGATACTAGAAATAATCTGGCTTGATCGCCAATACCAAACCAGAGAATTACTAGCGGAATTAATGCTAAATTGGGGATAGTCCTGAGCATTTGCAGGGAACTATCTAATAACTTTTCTGCGACACGAGAAAAGCCATTGAGCAATCCCAAACCGAAGCCAATGCTGCCACCAACTATAAAACCAGATATCGCCCGCCCAGCACTAATTCCTATATGTTGGAACAGTTCTCCGGTAGAGGCTAATTTAATAGCTGTAGCGATTACCCCACTAGGGGCTGGTAAAATTCTGGTTGAGAGTAAACCAGTTCTGGAAGAAAGTTCCCAAAGTAGTAGCACTAGAACGGGGACAATCCAAGGAACTATTTTCTCGATTTGCGGGTTGTCTAACAACTCGCTCAGAGATATCTTATTGTTACTTTTGGTTTGCTTAAGGGTAATAGTCATGGCATTTTGGATTTTAGATTGTTCCAAAGGATAAACATAGAAGCTTCATCAACGTAATTCGTAATTATTAGTTCTTCAGTCATTAGTAATTTGCTTTTCAATCACAAATTACGTAGCTTGCTTCTCGCCAGAGGCGAGGATTACGAATTACGAATTAGTTATGAGGCACTTGTTAGGTGTTTAGCCAGTTTTTTATTGGCGACGATTTCGCTAACAGTACTCAAAACTGGTGGCGTTAAAGTTGTCGGTTCGCTCTGCAAAGGTAGGCGTGGAAATAATAATTCAGCAGTGCGATACGCTTCTTCTAAATGGGGATATCCAGAGAAAACGAAAGTTTCTATGCCCAGTTTTTGATATTCCAGCATCCTAGCGGCAACGGTGTCGGGATCTCCAACTAAGGCGGTACCAGCACCACCGCGCACTAATCCAATTCCTGTCCACAGGTTGGGGCTAATCTCTAAGGTTTTTTGACTACCATTATGTAGTTGACTCATGCGCCGTTGTCCTTCAGAATCAGAACTAGCTAAGTCTTTTTGAGCTTTAGCGATCGCATCCTCATCGACATACTTAATTAGCTCATTGGCAGCATCCCAAGCCGCAGATTCGGTTTCTCGCACAATTACATGCAAGCGAATCCCAAAACGGACTGTTCTACCTTGTTCAGCCGCTAGTTTTCGGACTTCGGCAATCTTTTGGGCTACTTGCTGTGGTGGTTCTCCCCAAGTCAGGTAAACATCTATATGTTTAGCAGCAACTCGCTTGGCAGCAGCAGATGAGCCACCAAACCACAAGGGTGGATAGGGCTTTTGAACTGGTGGGAATAGAAGTTTACCACCTTTGATATCGAGGTAGTTTCCTTTAAAATCGACTGTTTCCCCACTGACGATACCCCGCCAAACAGTAAGAAATTCATCGGTTAAATCATAGCGATCGTCATGACTAAGATGTAAGCCATCCCCGGCGAGTTGCACGGGATCTCCACCTGTCACCACATTAATCAACAATCGTCCTTTAGAAATTCGGTCAAATGTTGCTGCCATCCGTGCAGCAGCACCTGGGGAAGTAATTCCTGGACGAATTGCCACGAGAAATTTCATCTGCTTGGTGACAGAGATGAAAGCAGCAGCAGTTATCCATGCATCTTCACAAGAACTCCCTGTGGGTAACAATGCGCCCGTATAGCCTAAATTATCCACAGCTTGGGCAATTTGCTGCAAATAATCAGGTGTGGCAACACGAGAGCCAATATCTGTGCCTAAATAGCGTCCGTCATGAGAACCAGTAGGAATAAACCAAAGAATTTGCATCTGTATTAGGGTATAAGAACAAAATTCTACGATAGCTTGACCAAAATACCGTACTTTATAGTCAGAATTTTACAGGAAATGATTTAAAAAGCCAGTATAGATTAATGATTCATAAAGAAGAATTGCCCACAAAATTGATTCTTTTATGGATAATGCTGGCAATTATGGCACTTTTACAATCAGAATGGCTGTCGTGAAGAATACAAGTTTTGTGTTAATTACCCATACTTTTGCGATTCTGAAGGGTTCACTTCTGGTTTTATCCACAAAAGCCTTGCTATCTTGCGGTTTCTTGGTGTGTACTTGGTTGACTCTCTGATGGTAGCTGCGATCGCTCCCGATTCCAAAGCCAGAACTAACGAAAACAAATTTATAGGCTAGAAGCTAAAGGTAGTACGGAGCGCACCTACCCAAATCGCATCGTTATTATCATTATGTTCTGGTTTGGTAATCACATAAAAATCTGGGGTGACGGTGATGTTGTCATTTACCCGATAGGTGTAGAAAGCCTCTAGGTGTAAAGAGGTGCTTGGATCTTCTCGAAGAATCCCAGCGCTATTTCTGTAATCACTACTCGTGACTTTAGGCGGTATCCCAACGATAATCCCACCTACATTGCCTTTCTTGAACAAGTCAGGTAAACCAATTGTGAGCGCAGTATTAATAATCGTTGCATCACTATCACCGCCTCTATTTTGATGGGCGCGTGTATAGCCAAACCAACCACCTAAAGTTAAGCTCTTAGTGGTTCTCCAGTTAAATTGAAATCCGAAGTTATCGGTTGTAGTGGAGTTTTGTTCAAAAGGATTTCTGGCGAAAGCGCTACCTGTACCACCAGTGACGTTAAAATTAGGGTCAGCACCTGTAGTGTTATCAGTATAGTATTTGCGGGTGTAGGTAAGACCAATATCTAACTGGCGAATGGGCGATATGGTTAACTGAGCAAGTGCCAAATTAGTACCATTAAAAAGTCCACGGGCAGGGTTAGGAGCCTGATTATTATCTGCTATATAACCTAAGCTCAATTGCAATTGATCGCTAAACTTATACCCAAAAGCTAAACCAGCACCATCAAAGCCTGGTCGATAAACAGTATGGTTGAATGTGGCAAACCGTGAGACAGCACCATTTAACCCACCAATAGCACCATTTAAGGTGGGAGTAAATACAGCTGGTTGAAGTGCTCTAGGGCCTACCCACACAGTGGCTTTTGAGCCTAATGGGAAACGATATGTTAACTGACTAAGATATGTATCACTTCTCCCGTCACCATCAATGGTAAAACGGGTCATCTGGGTTCCTGTAGTCGCCCCCAAGTTAGGAATGTTATTTCCTGCTGTTATGAGAGTGGTTAGTTGATCTCTGCCTGTAAAGCTCGTTTGAAAGTTGAGTCTGGCACGATAAGCAAAGAAAGTTTGAGTCCCATCATTTGTATCATCAGCAGGAGTATTATTAGCGCGATCGCCTAATGTATCTGCTACCAAGAATGTTGCATCACCAACTAGTTTGGTAGTTGTAGAAAACTGATTGGCTTCCACCTTAGCTTGACGCGTCTCTAAGGCATCTACCCGTCCGCGCAGGGCGGTAAGTTCAGATGCAAATTGTTCTTGCAGTTTTTGCAGAGTTGCTAAGTCTTCCTTTCTTACCAAATCTCCAGTACTAGTCGCAATCAATTCGTTGAGGCGATCGAGGGCTGCATTTAAGCCAGCAGCAAATTCATAACGAGTCAGCGCCCGATTACCTTTAAATGTGCCGTCTGGATATCCCGCAATCACACCGTAGCGTTCAACTAGAGACTGCAACGCTTGAAAAGCCCAATCTGTAGGTTGAACATCAGAGAGTTGTGAAACAGATGTAACTTGCTCTATGCGATCGCGAGGAACAGCTAAAACTGGCAATTTTACTCGGTTATCCAAAGATTCTGCATTCACAGATGATTCCGATGAAGTCTTCTGAGCAATGATATTTGGGGTAATGTTGTCAATCTCTGGTATTACTTGCTGTGTCGGCTGTGTTGTCTTTTCTATTTCAGCAGCGAGTGTAGCTGAAGACAGGACTACGAGTCCACTGAACAAGGCTGGAATCACTAGCAAATAATTCCACAAAACTTTAGACATGGGTTGTTTGTTCCTCACACACACAATATCAACTTAATGAGGCAGAAGACAGGAGGAGCAAATCACTTATAGGAGAATGGCACTAAAAAAAGGTAAAACATGCAGCCTAGAGTGGGTGTGGTAGGGGTGGGAGGTGTGGGAGGTGTGGGAAGAGGGAAAAGCATAAATTCTCTTTCCCCCCACACTCCCCACACTCCCCACACTCCCCACACTCAAAAGCCTTATAAACAATGGATTTGCCGTTATCTTAGTGCCATTCACTTATAGGATTCGACCCTTCCTGATTTGGTAGCTTTGAACTTCCTTACCTACGGGAAGCTGATGTAACAATGGGGATATTAAATCGCAAGCTTGTTTTGGTCGCTTTACTGAAGCAGATAGCGCAGCGTTAGTGAGTCCGCGTACTCCTACGGAGAAGCAAGCTACGCGTAGCGTCTGTCTGCGACACGCTCCGCGAACGTAGAGAGCGTCGGTGAGTTTTCCTCCTGCCTTTCCTTGCAAACCACAGTAAAACTATCGAGATTTCGTAGTTTGTAACTAACATTGGATATTTGCACAAAACCTTGCAAAAAGCAAGTGCCTTTTGAGAGAAAAATTGTTTTACAGAACTTTACTTTTGAATTTGTTAAAGTGCTTGCTTTTTACTGGAAACTGTGAAAAGCTTTGTTATATCAAAAACTACGGTTAACCGATCAATATAAAGTAGTTTTGTGTGCCAATCTACTGATAACCTACCCTCAAGAGCCACAACTTGAGGCTAGTAGTCTACCAACCCAAAATTGTTAGGTGAGGGCTGGGAAAAGGGGAAAGGTTAAAGGTTAAAGGAATAAACATCTTTTCCCTTTCCCCCTTACCCTTTACCCCGCCAAGTTTCCTTGGCGAACTACTAGAGGTAAGGCGTCAAGTAAGTAGGCAAACAGGTTTCGGCTAGTGTGCAGCATCGATGGGGTGAAGACTTGATGCTTAAGACTTTATGGACGGGGGAAATATTCTAGATGCTGAAGACGTTAACAACCGATTTTGAACTTGACCTCCAAGCGGATGTGCTGGTGATTGGAGGTGGGCCGGCTGGAACTTGGGCAGCTTGGAGTGCTGCATCCAGTGGAGCTAGAGTTGTCCTGGTAGACAAAGGATACTGTGGTACAACTGGATGCGCTGCTGCATCTGGTAATGGTGTGTGGTATGTACCACCAGATCCAGAAGCACGGGAAACAGCAAAGGCGAGTCGAGAATCGTTGGGTGGGTTTTTATCCGATCGCAATTGGATGGATCGGGTACTGAATCAGACATATCAAAACGTCAATCAGTTAGCAGAGTGGGGTTATCCCTTTCCTACCGACGATGAAGGCAAACCCTATCGGCGATCGCTGCAAGGGCCTGAGTATATGCGGCTGATGCGGCGGCAAATTCAACGGGCTGGAGTCAAGATTTTAGACAATAGCCCCGCCTTAGAACTACTAGTTGATGACGATGGTGCTGTTGCTGGTGCAACAGGTGTAAACCGTCAGACTGGTGAGAAATGGGCGGTGCGATCGCAGTCCACAATTATCGCAACAGGTGGCTGTGCGTTTCTCAGCAAAGCGTTAGGATGCAACGTCCTGACAGGGGATGGTTATCTAATGGCGGCAGAAGCAGGTGCCGAGATGTCGGGTATGGAATTTTCCAATGCTTACGGCATCTCCCCCGCCTTTTCTTCAGTCACCAAAACCCTGTTTTATAATTGGGCAACTTTTACCTACGAAGACGGTACTGTAATTCCGGGGGCAAGTTCTCATAGACGGTCAGTAATTGCCCAGACATTAATGCAACAGCCAGTTTACGCCATCATAGACAAAGCGGCTGAATCGATGCGGCCATCTATGCGTTTAGCACAGCCCAACTTCTTTTTACCCTTTGACCGTGCAGGTATCGATCCATTTACTCAACGTTTCCCTGTGACTCTGCGCCTAGAAGGAACTGTACGCGGTACGGGGGGAATTCGGATTGTCGATGAGAGTTGTGCTAGTTCTGTACGCGGACTCTATGCGGCTGGAGATGCAGCTACACGGGAACTGATTTGTGGCGGATTTACTGGCGGTGGTAGTCACAATGCAGCTTGGGCAATATCTTCTGGCTATTGGTCGGGGAAATCGGCTGCTGAGTATACTCGCAGCTTAGGAGAAAATAAAACTCAACGCCACGTTCATGGTGTTGGAGAGGTAGGATTACAGAGTGGGAGCGTAGCTTGCCGCCGAAGGCATCGCTCTTTAGCAACTGATGAAATTATTCAGGCAGTCCAAGCCGAAGTATTCCCTTACGAAAAGAACTATTTCCGTACAGAACAAGGCTTAACCGAGTCTTTGGGTAAGTTAAATCATCTCTGGCAAGAACTCCGCAGTAGCCAGGTAACATCAGATAAAGAGCTAATTCGGGCGCGAGAAGCTGCGGCGATGGTAGCCACAGCCCGGTGGATGTACAGCAGTGCCATTGAACGTAAAGAAACTCGTGGTATGCACAAACATCAAGACTATCCAGAACTTGATGCTAACCAACAACATCACCTAATTAGTGGTGGATTAGATCAGGTTTGGGTGAAAAGTCAGCCGCTAAATAGTACAGAAAAGTCTTTATCCAAAATAGGAGCAGTAGTGTGATTGAGTTGGTCAGCGAATCGCGGTGCATAAAATGTAATATCTGCGTAAATATTTGTCCAACCAACGTGTTTGACAAAGTACCTGATGCACTGCCAACCATTGCCCGACAAAGTGACTGCCAAACCTGTTATATGTGCGAATTGTATTGTCCAGTTGACGCTCTTTATGTAGCACCAGAAAGCGACATACAGACTTCAGTCAACGAGGCAGAATTGGTAGAAGTTGGGCTACTGGGTAGTTATCGGGAAAATATCGGTTGGGGACATAAACGTACCTCAACAGCAAAAGCCGATCAAACATTCCAAATTTTAAAGCAGATGAAATAGTACGGCGGAGAAAATAATCATGCTGTCGTTACCAGTAGTAACAGGTTCTATCAGTAAAAATAAATTTACTTCCAGATTATCAACCTCAGTGGCTTGTGTCCTACTGCTACTAACTACAGCATGTAGCCAAGGTGAAACTAAATCTGCACAATCCATTGAGGCTGTTAATGTCAATAACGCTGTAACTGCATCTAATAATATTTCTACCCTACGAATAGGTTATGTAGGTAGTTCAGAACCGACAGGATCGCTTGGTTGGGCAAAGAAAAAGGGAATATTAGAACGCGAGTTGCAAAAAGCGGGATTTAAAGACGTTACTTTTGCCAGATTTCCTAACGGGCCGGATCTAAATGAGGCGCTTGTCGCCGGACAATTAGATGTTGGTTCTTTAGGGGATACACCAGCCATAGTTTTGAAAGCTAGAGGTCAGGAAACCCGACTGTTGCGGATTAGCCAATTTAATACAACCGCCTGGTTAGTGGCGAAAAAGAATGGCCCGCGATCGCTTGCTGAACTGAAAGGTGAAAAAATAGCCACCCAAAAAGGCTCTTATATGCACCGATACCTGCTAGGTCTATTAGCTGAAGCTAAAATTGCCAAAGATGTAAAAGTTGTCCACTTGATGACTACTGAAGCAAAAGCAGCTTTAGAACGTGGTGATATAGCAGCTTATGCAACTTCAAGCGATTTGGGGCCTTTTCTGAAATCACAAGGGTTTCCAGTGATTGATTCTTCAGCAAATCATCAGGGTTTGTCAGGAACATCATTAGTTGTAGCAACTGAAAGTTTTCTGGCGAAACAGCCTGATTTCCCACAGAAATTTAATGCAATTCTGACAGAAGCAGCGAAGGATTTAAAAGCCAATTCTGAAGAATATTATCAGTACCATGCTCAAACTACTAAATATCCCATCGATATTATAAAAGTATCGTTTCCACTTAAACAGGTTTCAGAAGAACCATTACCAGCCGAGGGAGTGAAACTTTTAGAGGGAACAAAGAATTTTTTAGTCTCGCAGGGTTTAGCAAAGTCGGACTTTCAATTAACAGATTGGGCTGTTAATGAACAGCCGCGTTAATTTTATTTATCTTGTTTTTTTTAACGAACCACAGAGGCGCAGAGAACGCAGAGAGAATTTATGGAGAAGGAAATTATCAGTGAAGCTGATTTTCGAGATTTTATCTTTACTAATCACGCCACATATAAAGAAAAATCCCAACTTCTTCAAAAGAATTGCTGTTGAGAAGAGAGTAAATAACCTTCTGAATCAGCATTGACTATCTACCCAATCCAATTGAAAAATCAGGTAGAACCTATGACTATTGCATTAGACCGTCCACAGAAAACCAAGTCTGCTCAAATTCGGGAAAAACTGGGTTATCCGATCATTGATACCGATGTACATACCCAAGAATTTCCCCCAGCATTCTTAGACTATTTAGAGCAAGTTGCTGGAACTGCGATCGCAGAACGTTTCCAAGAACACTTACCCGGTGCATCTCGCTCTAAATGGTTTAAACAATCTTGGGATGAACGCCGCACTTATCGCACCGCCCGCCCTCCTTTCTGGACTCGTCCCACTAACGACGCTTTAAATTTAGCTACCGTTAGTTTGCCAAAGTTATTACACGAACGTTTGCAAGAAGCAGGTACAGACTTTGCCGTTGTGTACCCCAACTTGGCAACGATGGCCCCACACATCGGCAATGAAGAAATGCGGCGGGCTGTTTGCCGTGCAACTAACACGTATCACGCTGATATTTTCCGCTCTTATAGCGATCGCTTCTTGAATCACTTCTACTTCGGGACAGAATCAGATGATACCCGTGTAGCTCAAGCCTTTAACCGCAAAGCTAATCCTTATGGCGATCGCGTTAAAGCATTCTTAGGTTCTGATTCTGGTCATTGGGATGTACCTGATATTACTGCGATCGCTGCTAATACATATTCAATGGTGGAACGCAAGATTATCACCGAAGAAGATTTGCAATATTTCCTGTCAATTCATCCCTTGGAGTTGTACACCAGCCTGAATCGTGACTTTTTTAAGGGTACGGCTGTGGAGAAAACAGCAGATGAATTTTTGGCTGCGAAAGAGACGCGATAAATCGCCGTCTCTACAAATGATTGATTCTTGTACAGACGGCGATTTATCGCGTCTTTGCTAATGGCGTCTTTGCCAATGTCTATAAACATTTGATGAGGGTAAACTATCATGACGATCGCTTTAGACCGCCCACAAAAAACCAGGTCTGCTCAAATTCGAGAAAAACTTGGTTATCCGATTATTGACACCGATGTACATACCCAAGAATTTGAACCAGCAGTCTTAGATTATTTAGAACAAGTTGGTGGAACTGAACTTGTAGAACGTTTCAAAGAAAATTTACCAGGATCTTCTCGCTTTAAGTGGTACAAGCAAACTTGGGAAGAACGTTTTGCTTATCGCTCCAATCGCCCTAACTGGTGGGGTCGTCCCACAAAAAATACTTTGAATTTGGCTACCATTAGCTTGCCCAAGTTGCTGCACGAACGCTTGCAAGGAGCAGGTACAGACTTTGCCGTTGTGTACCCCAACTTGGCAACGATGGCCCCGAATATCGGCAACGAAGAAATGCGGCGGGCTGTTTGTCGGGCAGTTAACACCTACCATGCTGATATTTTCCGTCCTTATAGCGATCGCTTAACACCCATCGCCGCCATTCCCCTGCACACTCCCGAAGAAGGGATTGAAGAGTTGGAATATGCGGTAAATGTTCTCGGACTCAAAGCAATTCAAATCCCCGGTTACGTTCGTCGTCCAATTCCTGCCTTTGAAAAATACGGCAAAGAAGTCGCTAACGAAGTGGTTTGGATTGATAACTTTGGCTTAGATAGCGAGTATGATTACGATCCATTCTGGGCTAAGTGCGTAGAACTAAAAATTGTACCCACAACTCATGCTTCTAGCCAAGGTTGGACAACACAGCCTTCTGTCACCAACGCCCAATATAATCACATTAATCACTTTGCCTTTGCAGCCGAAGCATTATGCAAATCGCTGTTCTTTGGTGGAGTTACCCGCCGCTTCCCACAATTAAAGTTTGCCTTCTTAGAAGGTGGTTCAGCTTGGGGTGCTAGTCTCTACGCTGATATTATTTGGCACTGGGAAACCCGCAATAAACAACATTTGTTGTCAAATAATAATCCTGCTATTATCGACAAGGAAGCACTAGTAGAGTTGTACACCCGCTACGGTGGCGAACTGGTAGATGGACGCTTAGATCAGATTGGTGACGGTTTAGGATTCCACCATCAACTATTAGCGCCAGAAAATCCGGGCGAACTCGACGAATTTGAACTAGCAGGAATTGAGAAGCCAGAAGATGTGCGCGATCGCTTCTTGAATCACTTCTACTTCGGTACAGAATCAGACGATACCCGTGTCAGCCAAGCATTTAATCGTGCAGCTAATCCCTTTGGCGATCGCGTTAAAGCCTTCTTGGGTTCAGATTCCGGTCACTGGGATGTGCCAGATATCACCGCCGTTACTGCCAACGCCTACTCAATGGCAGAACGCGAAATCATTACCGAAGAAGACCTCCGCTACTTCCTCTCAATCCATCCCTTAGAGTTGTACACCAGTCTCAATCAAGACTTCTTCAAGGGTACAGGTGTTGAGAAAGCCGCCAACGAATATTTGGCGGCTAAGAAATAACAGTCATTGGTCATTGGTCATTTGCAAAAGACTAACGACAAAGGACAATTACAGCGTTCCATGTTCCATTTCCTCTGTTCACTTGTAGCGTGGGCCTTGCCCACTCTACATTTCTCCTAAATAACGAACCGCAGAGGCGCAGAGGACACGGAGAAATGAGAGTTTAAAAAATATCCCCAAACTGATATAAAAATCCTCTTTATTTCTCCTTCCTCTGCGTTCTCTGCGTCTCTGCGGTTCGTTTATTTGGATAATTTATTGGTTAGAAATCCCTAAAAGGATGATTTGATTATGGTGCTAGATATTACAAAACCAAAAGACTACATTGACCTAGCAACTTCTCTATCCAAAGAACTTGCTCAATCCGCAGTTGAACGGGATGCTAAAGCTGGAGTTCCAGAAGAGGAAATTAATAAACTGCGTGAAAGTGGACTGCTACCACTGATTGTACCTAAGCAATATGGTGGCATTGGTGCAACTTGGATTGATGCCTTAAAAATTGTCAGAAAACTATCAAAAGCAGATGGTTCAATTGGTCAGTTATATGGTAATCATCTCAATTTGACGGCTTTGGGTCACGTTTCCGGCACACCAGCCCAAAAGGAAAAATACTATAGAGAAACTGCTAAGAAAAACTTATTTTGGGCAAATGCGATTAATACGCGGGATACTAGGCTAAAAATTAACCCAGAAGGTGAGAATTTTCGGATTAATGGTTTTAAAAGCTTTGGTACAGGTATTTCCGTTGCAGATTACCGCGTATTCTCCGCTTTAGAAGATGGCGTAGAATTGCCTTTCATATTCATAATTCCCAAAGATAGGGAAGGGTTAATTTCCAATCAAGATTGGGATAATATTGGGCAACGTCGCACTGATAGCGGTAGTTACACATTTAATAATGTCCTAGTAGAGAAAGATGAGATTTTGGGGCCATCCAATCCCCCTGATAGTGCCTTCTCAACTTTTCTTGGTATTATTGCCCAGCTAACAAAAACCAACGTTTATCTGGGAATTACTAAAGGAGCTTTTGCTGCTGCTCGTGAATATACTAAAACTACTTCTCAACCGTGGATTACATCAGGGGTAGATAGTGCGACTCAAGACCCATATATTCTGCATCATTACGGAGACTTTTGGGTGGAAATTCAAGCTGCGATCGCTCTAGCTGACCAAGCAGCCGAAAAAGTGCAAGCAGCGTGGGACAAGGATGTAGCGCTGACTCATCAAGAAAGGGGAGAAGTTGCGATCGCAGTTTCCGCGTCAAAGGCATTAGCTAGCCGTGTAGGTATAGATATTACCAACCGTATCTTTGAAGTTACTGGAACTCGCGCCACAGCAACCAAATATGGATTTGATCGTTACTGGCGGGATTTGCGAACCTTTACCCTGCACGATCCAGTGGATTACAAATTGCGTGCGATCGGCGATTGGGTACTCAACGACCAGCTACCTGTTATCACGCAATATTCTTAGGGACAAGGGATTGGGGACTGGGAAACTAGTGAAGAGTTTTTCTAAGACCCAGTAGCCAACAAACACCCAATACTCAATATTTAAGCTGTCTACTCACTGTTTTGTAGGGTGGGTGTTCTTTAATCTCCACCTTACTTACCTAAATCTAAAATCCAAAATTGATATGACTCAACTAAAAACACTTCCTACCTACGACCCAAGTTTATTTGAGGGAGCTGCTGAAGGCTACGCTCAATATAGAACCAAATACCCACCGATTGTATTCGATAAACTAGCCGAAATATTTCATCTCAATAGACCAGTCCTAAATATAATCTAGGTGCAAAAAAATGGTAGAACGGAGATTTGAGCGTCTACCGTTGGTCTACCATAATGAAAAATCCACTTCATTATATACAAACGTATCCACTCCGCACCAAGCACATACTAGGAATTACTTACGAGCAATTTCTGTTGTTAGTACAACAAGCCAAATTAATAAATCAAGAACAACTTGCAGAAGTAGAACGTAAAAAAGTTCGTGTTAACGCACCAGGAGGAGGACGTAAACCAAAACTCACTCTTGAAGAATCGGTGTGTCTGTGTC